>OLNF01002226.1_pt1 | contig 15513 bp, 11 predicted proteins | sample 1673061 | NCBI WGS metagenome assembly OLNF01 (sample SAMEA3136751, study PRJEB25190) | human gut metagenome | reverse complement strand
GTACGCTTTTTTGCCACTTCGAAATTAGCCCCATTATACACATCGATTTTTGCATAACCGCAGGTCGGTTAGCGTTCATTACGCGAATCTTGCAATTCATAACCCAGTGGCAAAAAAGCGTACTTTTCTGCCTTCCAAAAATGTCATTTCACCTGGAGAAACGACCTATTTGATGATTTTGTGGTTCTCCTCACGCAAAAATGACTTTGCATGCGGGGCTCCACGCTCGCATGCGCACAAAAAGCCGTCCTTCCAGCTTTCTGAGAGACATTGTTCGTAAAATCTGGAGTTGTATTCCAAATTTTGCGGGGCTTGTGCGGTGCCTGGGCCCAGGGCGTGCGAGTTACTTGATTGTTAGCGTTACATTTCATTTGGTGGCGTGCCTTTGGCGCTTTCTATTTGGGGCGGAGCTTTCGCTTCGCCCTACGGAATCGGGCTGCAAGGCTTAAGCGCTTACGAGCCTTCGGCGACCGCATGTCAAAAGTGGCAGGCCGTCCCAGCGTGCTGGCGAAACGCGGGGTGCGAGCCTTCGGCAATCGCACGATCAAAGCCAAAGCGAATTGCGGATTGTTCCGCATATGGGACGTTATTGGTCGCTGACTTGGAGTTGGACGCGGGTATAATGTTTCGCATGTGGCCGCGGGCCGCGTGAACGAGGGAAACAACGTACCGAAAAGGCCGAACAATGTCTAAGCCCGCCGCTAAAAACGGCAACCGCATCATCCACATTCTTATGACGGCGCTTACCGTCGTGCTTATCGTGCTGTTCTTCAACATCCTGTCGCTGGTGGCCGACATCCAGGGCACCGCGCGCGTGGTGAACTACGCCGGCCTGGTGCGCGGCACCACGCAGCGTATCGTGAAGCTTGAAGACGCAGGTCAACCCCAGGACAAGCTGCTTGAGGCCGTAGACTCTTACATCAACGGGCTGCGTTTCGGCAGCGACGAGCTGAACCTGGTCAGCCTTAACGACGAAGAATACCAGGCGAAAATGACCGAGTTGGCCGCGTACTTCTCCACGCTGCGCGACGAAATCAACCGCGTACGCGACGTGGGCTACGAAAACACCGACATCATCGCGAAAAGCGAGGAGTTCTTCGGCATCTGCGACACGACCACGAAACTGGCCGAGGAATACTCGCAAGAAAGGGCCACCGCGCTCAACCAGCTGGAAAACGTGGTGTTCGCCGTGATCGCCGGGCTTATCGCGCTCATGGCCATCGAGCTGGCGCGCGCCATCCGCACAGCCGCGCAAAACCGCGCGCTGCAGAAAAAGGTGTACCTGGACGAGGCCACGGGCCTGCCGAACAAGAACAAATGCGAGGAAATCCTGAGGCAGGAAACACCCACCTCGCCCGACGCGCCCGTGGCCATGTGCATGTTCGACCTGAACAACCTGCGCACCATCAACAACAACTTGGGGCACGAGGCCGGCGACGCCTACATCCGCTCGTTCGCCGAACAGCTGGCCAAGATTGCCGGGCCGGCGTGCTTCGTGGGCCGCGACGGCGGCGACGAGTTCATCGCCGTGATGCAAAACGCCAGCCATGCCGACGTAGAAGCGCAGCTGGCGAAGTTGCGCGCACTGTGCGCGGAGTATTCCCAGGCCAACCCCGCCATGCCCATCAGCTACGCCGCTGGCTGGGCGCTGTCAAGCGACTTCGGCACGCCCACGCTGCGCAAGCTGTTACGCGAGGCCGACAAGAATATGCACATCGACAAGAACCGCGCCAAGCGTGCCGAGGCCGCCGAGATGCAGCAGCACGACCGCCTGACGCTCAAGCGCATCGAAAGCATGGGCTACCGCTTCTCCGACTGCCTGTACTGCGACGCGTTGCTTGACCAGTACCGCGTGCTACGCGCCTCGTCGGACGCGTTTTTGGCCGACAGCGGCAATTACACGGGCGCGGCGGTGCAGATTGCGGCCGAGCTGGCCGCCGACAGCGACCGGACGCGGTTGCGCGAGCTTCTGCAGCTTGAGCACCTTCGCCAAACGCTGGGCGAGCAAACGCCGACGCTTACCGCCCCCTATCACTTGAACACGTACCACGGCCGGCTGACCGTGGTGTTCCTTGACGGCGAAAGCGGCGCGCTGCACCACTTCGTCGTGGGGTTCGAGCCGTTCCACAGCATCGAGTCCACGGAGAAGCAGCGCTACTACGACCAGATGAAGCAGTCGTTCATGGAAAACGCGCACTACGTGGACGCGTTGCTAGAGTCCGCGCAGACGGCCTATTCGGTGAACCTGACGGACGACGAGCTGGAGCGCGCGTTCACGCAGCCGTCCGAAGAGCGCTTTGACCTGGGCATCGAGCCGCCGTGCTCCTACGACGCGTACTGCCGGCGCCGCTCGAAGCTTATCACCGACGACACGGCGGAAAGCTACCGGCTGATCGACACGTCCGAGAAGCTGTTGAAGCGCTTCGAAGCCGGCGCCAGCGAGGTGACCATCGAGTACCGCGAGCGCACGAAGGGCGACCAAACCATGTGGCTGCAGAAAAGCGTGCTCATGTCGCGCGACACCGCCTACGACGCCGAAACGCAGTGCGACCGGCCCGTGGTGCGCGGCATCATCCTGCTCAAGAACACCTCGGCGTTCCACCAGCACGAGGAAGAGGAGAAACAGCGGCTTGAGCAGGCGCTTGAGACCGTCGACTCGGAGAACAAGGCGAAAACCGAGTTCATGAACCGCATGAGCCACGACTTCCGCACGCCCATCAACGGCATCTTGGGCATGCTGGAAATCATCCGCATGAGCAACCAGGACCCCGAGAAAACCCGCGAGTGCCTGGAGAAGATCCAGCTGTCCGCAAACCACTTGTTCGACCTGGTCAACGACGTGCTGGATATGAGCAAGCTCAGCTCGGGGCAGATGGTGCTTGAGCAGGTGCGCTTCGATTTGGAAGCGCTGATGGCCGATGTGCGGTCGTTGGTGGACGCGCAGCTGCAGGAAAGCAACATTGCGCACCGCAGCTATCACGTGAACATTCGCCACGCGCACCTTATTGGCAGCGACCTGCGGCTGCGGCAGATCATGCTCAACCTGTTCAGCAACGCCATCAAGTACAACAAGCCCGGCGGGTCGGTGAACACGTACGCCACCGAGCTTGGCTGCACGGACGGCGTGGCGCGCTTTGAGTTCAAGATCGAGGACACGGGCATCGGCATGAGCCAGCAGTTCATGGACCAGCAGCTGTTCAAGCCGTTCACGCAAGAGGAGCTGGGCGCGCGCACGCACTATCGCGGCACGGGCTTGGGCATGTCCATCGTGAAGTCGCTGGTGGACGCCTTGGGAGGCACCATCGACGTGCAAAGCCAGCAGGGCGTGGGCACCACCATCACGTTCTGGCTGACGTTTACCATCGACGACGCCGGCGAGGCGCAGGGCCCGGGGTCGGACAAGACGCAGGACATGGCGTCGCTTGAAGGCAAGCGCGTGCTGCTGGTTGAGGACAACGACCTGAACATGGAGATTGCGGAGTACTACCTCGACGCCGCCGGCGCCGTGGTGATGAAGGCGTGGAACGGCAAGGAAGCGGTGGCCGCGTTCGAGAAGTCGGCGCCGGGATCGATCTCGCTGGTGCTGATGGATTTGATGATGCCCGTGATGGACGGGCTTGAGGCCACGCGCGCCATCCGCGCGCTTGACCGCGCGGATGCGGCAAACGTGCCCATCATCGCCATGACCGCGAACGCGTTCGATGAAGACCGCGAGCGCACAAAAGCCGCCGGCATGAACGCGCACCTGTCCAAGCCGCTCGACATGCGAGCGCTCATCGACGCCGTGAAGAGGTACGGGCGCTAGAGGGCGACCCACGATCTGGGTGCGGCCTGCGGGCCGAGCGACGGCGGGCGCGCAGGCGCGCGACCCGCGAGGGGGCTCGATTTGCGCGGCGGGTGGCGACGCATGGCTTGCGAGCGTTACGAGGCTGCAGTCAAGGCGGCGCCGCGGCGCCGCCTTGACCCCCTTGGGAACCGATTTCTTATCTTGCAATGGTCCTCCCCGCCCTACGCAATGGCAAGAATCTGGGCTTTCTGTAGGCGCAAACCTCCCTTCTTGCTACAGAAACACCGGATTCTTGCCAATTCGAGCCGTGTAGGGAGCGCGCCGGCTACAGGAAGCCCCAATTCTTGCCATCGAGCACCCCTTGAGGCACGTGCACATACAGAAAGGCCTTTTTCTTGCCACAGAACGATACAGCGTGCTGAATTATGCGGCGCGATTCGCGCTTCCTCATAGGTGTCGAGCTTTCGCTCGACGCTACGAGGTGGGGTTGCGGGAGGCTTTCGTTGCTGCTGTTTCACGCGTTTTGTTCCGTATCATTTGCGTATCAAAATATAACCACTTTCGGCGTTTGCCCAGTTCAGTCGGCACCACCTCTTTGGGGTTATGCCGCTTGTCGGAGAATTTGCTCCCTTGCTGGTAGCAAAACGGAAACATGGCTTACCAGTAGTAACGTTTAGGACGGCGGAAATCCGGATCCGCCTTCTGCATTTGAATGTAGGCGACTTCAATCTGCGTGAAGTCCTTTGCATTCATCAGCATTCTGCACTTTGCCAGCGCGAAGGACGAGCGCGCGGGCAAACCTTTGGCGCGAAGGCGAGCGCGCCTAAGAAACACGAAACGAGACAAACCCATACACGCTGCTGCATCCTTTGCCTGCACCCAAAACGCGATCTGCGCGCGGCGGGAAAGGCGAAAAGCCTGGCGTATTGCGCGCGCTTCACGCACGCGGCCGCACAGGCGGCCTGCGGCGGCGCCGCACCCGCAAGCGGCCTTCGCACTTGAGAACTGCCTGGTCAACGGCGTGTTTGGGGACAAGACGAGAGGGACAACCATGAACCTTTCACGTAGAGGATTCTTCAAGGCAACGGGAGGAGCGCTGGCCACCACGCTGGCGTTCGAGCTTTCCGCAACCACTCCCGCCTTCGCCGAAGAGACGAAAAAGGAGTGGAAGCTCGAGAAGACCGAAGAGGCCACGAACATCTGCTGTTACTGCGCCGGCGGTTGCGGCAGCCTGTGCTCGTCGCGCAACGGCGAGCTGATCAACCTTGAGGGCGACCCCGAGCATCCCATCAACGAAGGCGGCCTGTGCCCGAAGGGCGCGACGATGTTCCAGCTGCGCAACGTCGTCGACCCCGAAACGAAAGAGGTCATCAAGAACCCGAAGCGCGTCACGCGCCCGCTGGTTCGTCGTCCCGGTGCTTCCGATTGGGAAGACATCACGTGGGAAGATGCCATCGCTGAAATCGCGCGCAAGGTCAAGGACACGCGCGACGCCTCGTTCATAGAGAAGAACGAAAACGGCCTGACGGTGAACTACACGCCGGCCATCGCAAGCCTGGGCGGCTCCCAGGAAAACTCCGAGGAGGAATACCTGATCCTCAAGATGATGCGTTCCTTGGGCGTCATCGCCATCGACAATCAGGCTCGTGTTTGACACGGCCCCACTGTTGCCGGTCTGGCAGCTTCATTCGGTCGTGGCTCCATGACGAGCCATTGGTGCGACTTCCAAAACACCGACGTCATCTTGAATTGCGGTTCCAACTCCGTTGAGAACCACCCCGTAAGCGCGCTGTGGCTTGAGAAGGCCCACGAGCAAGGCGCTAAGTGGATCGTTGTCGACCCGCGTTACACCCGTACCGCCGAGCAGGCGGACATCTGGTGCCCCATCCGTTCCGGCACCGACATCGCGTTCTACGGTGGCATGTACAACTACATCATCGAGAACCTCATCGAGCCTGGCCTGGCGAAGTACCTGGCCGACGGCGATATGAGCGAGTACAACTTCGAGTATCTGCTCAACTACACCAACGCTTCCTACATCCTTGACCCTGAATACGAATTCGATCCCGCAACGGGTCTGTTCAGCGGTTGGAACGAGAAGACCAAGACGTACAACGTGCACAGCTGGCACTACGAGACCGAGTCCACCGAGGACTGGGACACCAGCGAAACCGGCGCCTACTCTTGGGTCACGAAGCCCGGCACCCCTGAATTCACCACGCCGACGCTGACGAACCCGAAGAAGGACATGACGCTGCAGGACCCCATGTGCGTCTACCAGCAATTCAAGAAGCACTATTCTCGTTACACGCTTGACACCGTTTCCGGTATCTGCGGCATGGACAAGGACGTTCTTGAACTCGTCTACAAAACCTATACCTCTACTGCCAAGCCTGGCAAGGCCGGTACCGTGCTGTACGCCCTGGGCCAGACGCAGCACACCTATGGCGCTCAGAACACCCGCGCCATGTGCATCATGCAGCTGCTGCTTGGCAACATCGGCGTGCCCGGTGGCGGCGTGAACGCGCTGCGCGGTGAGCCGAACGTGCAGGGCGCAACCGACATGGGCATGATGGTGAACGAGCATCCTGCCTATCTGAAGTGGGCAAACACCACCGATCGCTCCAGCCTGCGCAAGTGGCTGGAGTCCCAGACGTACTCCGACGGCTACTATACGAACAAGCCGAAGTTCATCGTTTCCTCCCTGAAGGAATGGTTCGGCGAGAACGCTACCGTTGAGAACGACTACGGCTACGACTGGTGGCCGAAGGTTCCGTCCGAGACGGGTGCCGTGGACTACACGCACATCTCCACGTTCGAGCTCATGCAGCAAGGCGTCATCAAGGGCTACTTCAACTGGGGTATGAACCCCTGCCACTCGGCCCCGAACGCCGGCAACGTGCGCCGTTCCATGGCCAACCTTGATTGGTTGGTTGTTGCCGATCAGGTCATCACCGAGTCAGCCAGCTTCTGGAAGGCCCCGGACATGAACCCGGCCGACATCGACACCACGGTCTACTACCTGCCGTGCGCGCTCATCTACGAGAAGCCGGGCATCATCCTGAACTCCGGCCGCTGGATCCAGTACCGCTACCAGGCGTGCGAGCCGTGGGATCAGGCGAAGCCCGACTACGAGATGTGCGACCTCATTTGGACCGCCATCTGCGACCTGTACAAGAAGGAAGGTGGCGCGAACCCCGACCCCATCCTGAACACGAAGTGGGATTACTACGTCGATGGAAAAATGGACCCGCGCCCCGTGGCTTGGGCCCTCAACGGCTACCGCGTGGCCGGCACCGACTGCAACTGCGATTCGAAGAACCCGAAGACCGACCTGCTCACCGGCTATGCCGAGCTGGGCGCCGACGGTTCCACCGCATGCGCCATGTGGATTTACTCCGGCATGTGGAACAACAACAAGGCGCCGCTTGACCCGGCCGAGCAGCCGCTGTGCCGCCGCAACACCGAGGACAAGTCCGGCATCGGCCTGAACTCCGAATGGGCGTTCAGCTGGCCGTCGAACCGCCGCATCCTGTACAACCGCAACAGCTGCGATATGCAGGGCAAGCCGTGGAACGCCGACAAGAAGCTCATGGAGTGGACGGGCGAGAAGTGGGATCTGGTCGATCAGGCCGACTTCGTTGCCGCCAAAGACGGCAAGCCGGTTCCGCCGAACAACAAGACGTTCTTCATGCTGTGGGAGCAGAACGCCCGCCTGGAGAGCTACGGCATGGTCGACGGCCCGCTGCCTGAGCACTTCGAGCCGTTCGAGTCCCCGTGCGACGACAACCCGCTCAACGGCGCGTTCCAGAACCCCTGCGCGTTCGGCGTGAACTACGCATCCACGAAGCAGGGCACGAAGGAGCAGTACCCGATCGTCGGCACCACTTACTCGGTGACCGAGCATTGGCAGACCGGCGGCCAGACACGTCTGTGCCCGTCGCTGGTGGAATCCATGCCTTCGCAGTTCGTCGAGATGAGCGAAGAGCTTGCCGCCGAGAAGGGCATCAAGAACGGCGACGAGGTGCGCGTGTTCAACAACCGCGGTTCTGTTGTGGTTCCGGCCCTGGTCACGAAGCGTTTCGCGCCCATGACCGTCAACGGCAAGATGCAGCATCAGGTGGGCCTCACGCACCACTTTGGCTGGGCCGACCTGTACGGCACCGGCGACGTGGTGAACGACCTGACGCCGAACGTCGGCGACCCGAACTCGTTCACGCCCGAATACAAGGCGTTCCTCGTGGACATCGAGAAGGCATAGGAGGGATAGAACATGTCTGAAAAAGCGATCTACTTCGATTCCTCCAAGTGCACCGCTTGCAAGGGCTGCCAGGTTGCTTGCAAGTGCTGGAACAACCTTCCGAGCCCCTTGGGCACGAACGAGACGAAATGGTCGGGCACGCACCAGAACCCGGCCGACATCAACGGCAACACCCGCTTGATCATCACGTTCAACGAGCTTGCCGGCGACAGCAAGATCAAGCCGGTGAAATGGGCGTTTGGCCGTCGTGCTTGCCAGCACTGCACCGATGCTCCTTGCGCCACGGTGTGCCCTGGCGGCGCGCTTGTGCGCAACGAGGACACCGGCTTCGTCGAGGTGCACCAGGACAAGTGCGTGGGCTGCCAGTACTGCCACAGCGTGTGCCCGTTCGACGTGCCGCGCTACGAGTCCAACGGCCTGCTTGACAAGACCGTTATCGACAAGTGCACCGGTTGCGCCGACCGCGTGTCCCACGGCATGGCTCCGGCCTGCGTATCCACGTGCCAGCCGAATGCTCTGCAGTTCGGCGACCGCGACGAGATGATCGCCAAGGGCAAGGAAAAGGTCGAATGGCTGCATGAAAACGGCTATCCGGATGCTTGCCTGTTCGGCGAGAACGAGATGGGCGGCCTGCACGTCGTCCAGGTGCTGAAGTACGGCATCGAGGCCCATGGCCAGGTTGCCGACCCGCAGGTGCCCGCAACGGCGCAGCTGACCCAGATCATGAAGCCGGTCACCGGCGCCCTGACGGGTCTGACCGTCGTCGGATTGGCTGCCATGTTCGGCCTGGCCGTCGGCTACAAGCGCGATACGCTGGCGTACAACCCCGAGACCGAGGATACGGTGTCGGTTATCACGGGCGACGTCGTGCAGCACGGCGACCCGCAGGACGACAAGTCTGTTGTTGAGCACATCACCGAGAATCTGCCGTTCGGGAAGGGAGGCAAATAATGAGCCATACCGTTACCGTTTCCGCGGAAGCTCGTGCCAAAGACGATGCGTTCCTGAAGGAGCGCAAGGCTTCCGGCAAGCAGAAGTACATCGTCCGCCACTCGAAGCAGGCGCGCGTCACGCACGGCGTCACGGTCATCGCCTGCATCCTGCTGTGCATTTCCGGCCTGTTCGTGTTCGTGCCGCAGCTGGCTCAGGCCGTCGGTGCTGACACGGTGTTCGCCATCCGCATGAGCCATCGCGTGATCGGCTGCATCTTCGTGCTGGTGCCGCTTATCAGCGCCATCCTGGCGCCGAAGGGCGTGGTCCACATCTTCAAGAACCTGTTCGCTAAGTGGAACAGCGACGACAAGAAGTGGATGATGCTGTTCTTCCCCTACCTGTTCATGGCGAAGTGGATTCACATGCCCGACCAGGACGAGGTGAAGTCCGGCCAGCGCTTCGCTGACGGCATGCTGTGGTTTGCCGGCGCGCTTATGGCTGTGACGGGCGTCATCCTGATGCTCGGTTCCACCGTGGTGAACCTGGGCACGGGCTATGGCGTGGTGCTGTTTCTGCACGACTTGGGCTTTTTGCTCATCGCCGTGTTCGGCTTGGCCCACATCTTCCTGGGCGGCGGCATCTTCCAGCCGTACCGTGGTACGTACAAGCTTATGTTCGGCGACGGCCTGGTGTCCGAAGCCGACGCTCTGTACCACTGGGGTCACTGGGCTCGTAAAGAGCTGACCAGCGGCGAGAAGGTTGTTGAGAAGAACGCGAAATAGTTCTTCTCGCGGCATGAAATAAGGATGGGCGGCCTGAAGCCAGACCGCCCATCTAACCGGTAGCCCGGTGCTTCGCAGACATTCCCGCGACTGAGCGCTGGAGTGAGCGTCGGGCTACCGTTTATGCATTCTATAGCTTGTTGGCAAATGGATGGATGACGAATCGGGTTCTTCCATCCATTTGGCAACATGAGCCGGCCTTACGGCGAACAGCTGCGCATTCGGGTTTGTTCGCGGCGGTAAGCTGGCATTGTCAAACAAGGCGGAAACAACGAGAACGAGGTTGGACGATGAACCTGAAGCTGGCGGATGCGGCTATTGCCGCGTATGAACCGAAGCTGTCCGAGTCGGAAGCTGCGCGTCTGCGCTTCTTCCGCACGCTGTGGGGTGTTCAAGACGAGCTGCAGCACGAGTATCCGAGCGCGGTGACGTATGAGGTTCCGCAGGCAGCGGATTTGAAGGCCTGCTCCGAAGCCGAGCAGCCCACCATGCGCGCGTATCCCGTTTCGATTGATAGCAAAGCGCTGGTGGATGGCGTGGCGCGTATGGCGGCGGCCATGGCGCTGTTCGACGAGTTCGATCAGTCGTCGCGCGATGCGCTTGCGGGCGTGCGCTGGGATCGCATGGTTGCCGCTTCCGACGTGAAGCTTGCCGGCACCGATCCCGCGGCGTATGTTGATGCGTTCGTGGGGTTGCTTGTTGATGACGGTCTGAGCGAGGATGCTGCTCGCATGGGCGCGGCGGCTGTTTCGCTGGCGTTGCACGCATTTTTGGAGCCCATGGCGCAGGCGGTGCAGCAGGCGCGTAGCGACAACGGCGTCGACAAGCCGTATCCCGTGCATTGCCCGGTATGCGGTTGCGAGGCTTCGGTGGCGCACGTGGGCACCGTCGGCACCAAGACGAAGGGCCGTGGACGTGCGCTGTGGTGCGCGCAGTGCGGCTGCGTGTGGGATTTCGAGCGCGTGCGTTGCGCCCGTTGTGGCACGCAGAACCAGGGCCACTTGCACTTCTATAACGTGGAGGGCGACGACGACCATCGCATTGCCACGTGCGACGAGTGCGGCGGCTACGTGCGCACGGTGTACGAGGAGGACACGCCTCAGGCGGCGCTGTACCCGTTCAGCTTCGAGGTCGAGGACGTTATCATGGCCAAGCTTGACCTGATTGCGTACCGTCAACTTGTTGCGCAGGAGCAGCAGGAAGGCTAGGCGCGCGCTAGACGTGCGTGAAAACGGTTCGCTTTCACGGTTTCGCGAAATTGTTTGATAGAAGGCCCCATCGAGTTTACTCAGTGGAGCCTTTTTGCTTGCATGACAAGTTACGCGGTAATGAACTGGGAAAACAATATTTATACGTACTTTGCATGACAAGCATTTTTTGGCAATACGTACAAATTCACGGGTTTGCATGATGGACGCTTCGGTGCGCGGAGGGCATGATTCGGTGTGTTGAAACGAGCTGGCGAAAAGGTCGCCGGCCATAACGGCAAGCGATACTGCTCGAAGGCGGTTCGCGCCGCGTACGAGCGATTCAAAGGAGAATCACATGAAGTTTTTGGGCATGGGCGTTCCCGAGCTGCTTATCATCCTGGTCGTTGTTCTTTTGATCTTCGGTCCTAAGAACCTTCCCAAGCTCGGCAGCGCTATCGGCAAGTCCGTGAAGAGCCTGCGCGACGGCATGTCCTCCGACGAAGGCAAGCCCGAGGTCGAGCTTGACGAGGACGAGGAAGTGGAAGTGCCGCAGCCGAAGAAAAAGCAGGCTGTGAAGGCCGCCAAGAAGGCTCCGGCCGAGGATTCCGCCGAGTAACCTTACAAGGTATTCCCTGCGCTTTCAGACGAGGCGCAGCGTAACAGCAAACCGTCAAACGCCTGCGCATTTCGCGTGGGCGTTTGACGTTTCTGGGCTGATGTTCGGGCCCGGGCGGCGGTTGCGGGCGCCCGGGCTGTTACACTGGGGGCATGTCGAAACTTGCTACCTCTCATACCGCCCCGCCGGCGTCTTCCGCGGTTCGCTTGAAGCTGCGCACGCTGCTTGGATATGCCTGCAACCAGGCGTTCATGTTCTCCCTTTTCTACATGGGGTGGAACAGCGCGCTGTGCGTTGGCGGCGTTACATTCGAGCGCGTGGACCTGCTGGTGACGGTGCTTTTGTGCGCGGGCTCGCTGACCGTCATGCGCATGCTGACGCGTCGCGTTCGCGACGTGCTGCTGTCGCGCAACTTCATTTGGTGCTATGCCGTGCTGCTGGCAATCGGCTCGTCCGTTTCGCTTCCCGCTGAATACGGCATCGTTTCCTTTTTGCTTGAGGGCTTGCTGGTGGGCATGCCGTTTGCCTGCATGCTTGCGGCGTGGGGGCGCGCCTTGGCCGCTCGGCCGCATGGCGAAACCGCGCGCGGCGTGCTGCTTGCCACGGCCGTTGCCGCGGTGTTCGCGTTTTTGCTGCTGCTGGTCTGCTCGGTGCAGCCGTGGGCTTTAGCCGTTGCCAACCTGCTTCCGTTTGCCAGCGCCTGGGCGCTTGCCGGCGCGGCGCCTTTGTCAGGGGATGCTGCGGCATCGCATGGCTCAGACGCCGCTGCGAAGGACGCGCAAAGCCAGGCGGGCGCGGGTTTCTCGTTTGGGCAGCTGCTGGCAACGAAGCAGCAGCGCGCCGAAACCGCCCGCATTTCGCGCAAGGTCATTGCCGGCGCGGCGCTGTTCGGATTGTCGGGCGGCCTGATGGAGGCGTACGCGTCAGACCCCGGCATGGTTGCCACGCCTACGTTTGCCGCAACGTTGCTGCTGCTGGCGCTGTTCTGCGCCGGGTCACTGCAGGTGGTGGGGACCCCGGGCAGGCACGGGCAGTCGCAAAGCGAGGTCAGCTCGCTTTTGGTGGGCGTGTACCGCATCGCGCTGCTGGTGATGTTGGCGGGCTATTTGTTCATGCCCGTGCTCGAGCCGTTCGGCGTGCCGGGCGACTCCATCGTGCTGGCGGGCTATCTGGGGCTTACGGCCGTGCTTGTGTCGCTGTTCATCTTGACGGCGAAGCTGACGGGCATGGACGGCGCCCTGTCGTTTTCGCGCGGTTTCGCGGCGCTGTACTTCGGCGAAGCATTCGGCCTGGCGTTGGGAAACGCGCTGGAGATTGTTTCCCCGTCGGGCAACATGCCGTTCGCCGTTGCCTCGTGCGCGGGGCTTGCTACGCTGTATGCGTACGTGTTCTTGTTCACGGAAAGCGACTTCATCGCGATATCGTGTATCGCGAAGCAAGCCGACCGCTTTGAGGACGCGTGCCGAGCCATCATCGAGCGGTACAAGCTGTCGAAGCGCGAGTCGGAGATTCTGCCGCTGGCGTTGCGCGGCCGCACAGGCGAGCGCATTGCGTCCGAGCTGTTCATCGCGAAGAGCACGGTGGACACGCACCTGCGCCGCATCTATGGGAAATGCGGCGTGCACAGCCGTCAGGAGCTTATCGATTTAAGCGAGCGGCAAACGAAAGATTTCATTTCGGGTAAGGAGTCGTCGTGACGAAGATTGACGCTACGTTGACAGAAGCGCTGCGCGGTATTGTCGGCCCTGAGGCCGTTCGCACTGGCGCACCTATGAGTGAGTTGACCACGTTTCGCATCGGCGGTCCGGCTGCCGTGGTCGTCGAGCCTGCAACGGCCGATGAAGCGGCGCAGGTGCTGGGCGCGTGCCATGCGGCTGGCGCCGAGGTTCGCGTGCTGGGCTTGGGAAGCGACTTGCTGGTGTCCGATGCTGGTGTGGACGCTGTGGTCGTGCGGCTTGCACAACGCTTCTCGGGCATCAAGGTGCAAGGCACGAAGCTGTTCGTGGATGCGGGCGCTTCGAACGAGCAGGTGGCACAGGCTGCTCTGGCGGCCGGGCTTGCCGGCTACGAGTTCGCCAGCGGCATTCCGGGCACCATCGGCGGTGCGGCCATTATGAACGCGGGCGCTTACGGCGGCGAGTTTCGCGACGTGTGCTGCGGCTTGACGTGCGCCACGCCCGACGGCCGCATCGTTGAGGTGACTGCCTGGCAGGCGTGCTGGGGCTATCGCCATTCCATGATGGGGGATGAGGGCTGGACCGTGTTGGGCGCCGTGCTGCAGCTGCGCCCCGATAGCGCTGCGTTGATCCGCGCGCGCATGGACGACCTTGCGGCGCGCCGAGCGGAAAAGCAGCCGCTTGATATGCCCAGCGCAGGTTCCACGTTCAAACGCCCGGCGGGGTATTTCGCGGGCAAGCTGATCCAGGATGCCGGGCTGCGGGGGTTTCGCGTCGGCGGCGCGCAGGTGTCGCAGAAGCACACGGGCTTCGTGGTGAACGCGGGCGGCGCCACCGCCGCCGAGGTGCGCGAGCTTATCGCGCAGGTGCAGCAGCGCGTGTTCGAAAACGAAGGCGTGCGCCTTGATCCCGAGGTGCGCATGTGGGGATTTGCCGACAGGCAATAAACGGTGCTGCGGCGTTGAGGCGGTTGTTCTACCAGGAGAAAGGTTGCAAGTAAGTCGATGTTCAAGATTAACCATGCCATTTTGCACGTGTTCGATTTCGTGTCGTGCGTAAACGTGTTCTCCGAAGATGAGCTTGACCTGACGAACAAGAACGTGAAGTCGTACGTGATGCGCATCGCGCGTCATGCGCTTGGCGGCATGGACAACCGACGCGGCGAGTTTTTCGCCGATAGCGGGTTCGCTGCCGAGTTGACGGCGTATTTCAAGGGCGAGCGCACGTTCGTGGACCTGTCGGTGCAGGTGGCCCAGTTCATGTCCGAAGAACTGGGGCGTATGGAGAATCCCGCCTCGTGCGACTTGCTGGTGGTCGACTTCGAAGACCAGGAAAAGCCGCCGGCCATGCCTTCCATTCCCGATGATGCCACCGAAGAGGAGATTGCTGCCGCTACTGCCGCCGCGGAGGCTGCGGCGTACAATGCGCGCAGCGAGCACTACTTCGGGTTGCTGCTGCTTGAAAGCAAGCCCGCGTTCATGCACGAGGTGGGACATGGCGAAGACGGTGCCACGCGCAACAATATCGAGCGTCACCACGCCATTTTGCCGAACCCTTCGCAGAAGATCGCCTCGTTTGCCCTGGTGAACGCACGTGCCATGGCCGTGCAGTTCGTGGATAAGCCGCGCGAGATTGCAGGCGAGGAACGCTGGCTTATTCCCGATGGGCTGCTTCAGTGTTCGAACGAGGCATCCAGCAAAGAGCTGTTCGACACCACCATGGGGCTTGTGGAAGAGGTTGCCGAGGAGTTCGGTGTGAACTCGGCGGTGGCCATGGGTCGTGCAAAGGCGTATCTGGCCGAAAATGCCGACGACTCCGACGAAGTTCCGTTCGACGAGTTCGTGGATGAAGTGTTCGACGACGAAGGCCCGCGTCGTCGCTTCGAGCAGGCTGCTGCCGACGAGCAGCTGGGGGAGCGCGTCTACATGGAGCGCGACGTGGCCAAACGCGTCAGCCGCAACCACAAGATCGTTACCGACACGGGCATCGTGTTGACGTTCCCGGCCGAATACAGCCACAACACCGAGCTCATCGAGTTCAAAAGCACGCCGAACGGGCTGATTCAGATCGAGCTGAAGAATATCGGCAGCATTGAGAATCGATAGGGTATGCCGAACGCGAGCGCGCGGGAGAAGTTGGTGTCGCGCTTCGCGCTCTTTTATCCGGGCCGAGCTTTCGCTCGGCCCTACGTTTGGGTGCATCTCCGCTGGTGAAGCTGCTTTTTTGACTTCCCGTATTATTCTAGATAGGCGCCGGTTTGGCGGTCCC
>OLNF01002223.1_pt1 | contig 15523 bp, 25 predicted proteins | sample 1673061 | NCBI WGS metagenome assembly OLNF01 (sample SAMEA3136751, study PRJEB25190) | human gut metagenome | reverse complement strand
GCTGGTAACGCCTTGTACTACAGGGTTTGCAGCGATTACTTCGGAATAACTATTTCCTCGGCATAATCCTGGTTATTCCGAATTCGGAATAATCAGGATCTATCCATCGCCGGGAAACGCGCCGGTTTGGCGGGAGCGCGAAGCGGTCTGTTTATGGAGCAGGTGCGCATCGTAAAAGAAATGAGGGAGGCGGACAAAAGGAATGGACGGACAGGTGACATGGTCAGACCTCGGTATCTCGTGTGGGAAAACGTGGTCGGAGCCTTTAGTAGCAACCAAGGAAAAGACTTCGCAGCCGTGCTCGAAGAGATCATCAAAATCGTCGAGCCGGAAGCCCCCGGTATTGAAGTGCCTGAAAAGGGTTGGCCTACCTGGGGAGGGTATCACGATGAAATGGGAGGACGATGGAGCGTGGTATGGCGAACTCACAACGCGCAATACTGGGGAGTGCCCCAACGCCGTCGTCGTATCTCGGTTGTCGCAGATTTTGGAGGAGACACCGCATCCGAAATACAATTTGACGGCGAAAGCCTGCCAGGGGATATTACGGCGAGCGGAGCGTCGGGGGAAGGATTTGCCGAAGATGCTGAAGCAGGTGCTTCTTATGCAGTCCGCATCAGGGGGGGCTGTGACGGAGGAGGAAAAGGCGCGTTAGTGCAGACGGAGAAAAGCGGAACGCTGGGAACAGGGAACGATCAGACGATATTCGGCCTGCAAGGCAATGGCATCGACAGAGCCGACACTGCCGGATGCAACGGGAAAGGCTGGCGGGAAGATGCGTGCTATACGTTGAACACCATAGATCGTCCTGCGGTGTGCGCGGAAGTAAGATGCATGACACCTTGGGACGCACAGAGCCAGCGCGTGTACGACGGAAACGGCGTTTCGCCTACGCTCAGCTCCCGTGAAAACAGTGGTCTGAACCGCGAAGCCGTGCTATGTGCCGGGTTTAAGGCCGGACAGGGTGCACAGGCGGGCGGCATCGGGTACGGCGAGGAAGTGGCGCCCACGCTGGCGGCGGCGCCCAGCGGGACAAACCAAACCCCGGCAGTGGTAGCGCTGGACATGACACTCGCCTGCGAAGTCATCCGCGAGTGCGGAGAGCAGGTCCCGGCGTTGCAGGCTCGAATGGGAACGGGCGGCAATCAAGTGCCGCTTACATACCAAGATGTGACGGGTACGCTTTCCCCCGGCGCTCATGCTGGAAGCTACAACGGGCAGGGCGCATACAACGATATGTTGGTGTGCGGAGCATCCCCGGATGTGGCGCACGCGCTGCGGGCAAAGTCTGCCTGCGCGTACCGGGAGGACACGGAGACATACCCGGTGCAGAACATGGTGTTGCGCCGATTGACACCGTTGGAATGTACGCGCTTGCAGGGATACCCGGACGGATGGGTGGACATCGGCGACTGGACGGATGAGAAGGGCAAGAAACACAAGGACGCGGACAGCCCGAAGTACAAGGCGCTGGGCAACTCCATCGCCCTGCCCTTCTGGGACTGGATGCTGCGGCGCATGGCGCGGTATCTGCCGGAGGGCGCGACGCTGGGGAGCTTGTTCGACGGCATCGCGGGGTATCCGCTAATCTGGGAGCGCATACACGGCAAAGGCACGGCGCGGTGGGCAAGCGAGATCGAGCCGTTCCCCATCGCGGTGACAAAAAGATGGTTTGGGGAGGAATGACATGACAAGAGATGAGATCGTGACCGCGCTGCGGTGCTGTGCAGACATTGATGGCGAATTTGAGTGCAGTACAACCTGCGCGTTTTTCAAAACGAGCGACGAACTGGGCGACTGTTGCACAAAGAAAAATGTTGCCGCCGCTGACCTGATCGAGAACCAGCAGCGGCACATCGAGGCACTGATGAAAGCCAACGACAGCCTGAAGTACGCCATTGCACGGCGGGATAAGCAGATAGAGGACATAACGCAGGGAATGGCACAGCTGACAAAGGCTGTGGCGGTGAAGTAGGAAGAATATGGAAAGACTTACTGAACGCTGGGGCGAAGATGACGTATGGGTGAAAGAACATGATTACGTTTCTGCGGCACACCGGCTCGCCGCCTACGAGGATACCGGATACACGCCGGAGGAGATCGCAAAGCTGCAAGGCGACCTGATAATGAGCAATGCGGAGCTGCTGAAAACACGGGAAGAACTCAAGGAGCATTACGACAGCATTTCGCAGTTGGATGGTGCCAATAGTAGCTTGATGGCCGCAAACGAGAAGCTGGCGGCAGACCGGAAAGCCCTTATCAACGAGCTATGCCAATACTGCGGGAAGTACAAACACGCACACGAGGGAGCGTGTGACGGGTGCAAATGGAGGGATATGTGATGGACGCTGTGAAGTTTCTGAAAGCAAGGAAAAAAATGTGCGAAGCCTACAAAGGGTGCACCGGTTGTCCTATGGAGGGACAGTTGTGTGGTGGATACATTAGTGTAGATGCAGAACGAGTTGTTGGTGCTGTTGAGGAATGGTCTGCTGCACATCCGGGCAAGACGCGACAGAGCGTGTTTCTGGGCAACTATCCTTGTGCAAGGATTGATAGTCAAAGTGTATTGTACGCCTGCCCAGCAGATGTCTATGGAGACAACGTGTGCCCGAGGAAAAAAGATGCCGCTCCGATAACTTGCTACGAGTGCCGCCGCGAGTTCTGGATGCAGGAGGTAGAGTAGTGGGCTGGTTCTATGCCTTGCTCGGCGTGTACTGTATTGCGCTGCTTATTACCGCCATATACACGATGTATAAGAAACGGAGCTGCACTGTCTTTGCAGTTTTTGCCGCGGTTTACGTAGCGGCAATAATTGCCATTGTGGTATCAGAGATATGCGGATGAGGAGGTGGAGTAATGGAAAATCTGTTGCAAAACTTCGCCAGCGGGCTGTGGATCGTGTTGGGCGTGTACTGTTTCTTCGGGCTTAGAAGGTGGAACAAGCGGTTCGGTGACCTGTATGACGAACTGAAAGAGGAGATGAAGCGATGGAACGACTGACGAAGCGCGACACTGATGGACAGGCAATGATGGACTGTGAGAAGTGCAAAGCGGATTGGACGGGTAAGCATGGTAAGCCGATGGCTGACTGCACCGCGCTGTACTGCCGCAATCGCCTCAAGGATCGGATCGCCGCCTACGAGGACACGGGGCTGGTACCGGATGAAGTGAACGCACTTCAAAAAGATTGGAGCGACCTTTGCACGGTGATCGGAGAATGTGGCGGCATCGACCGCCTGCGCGAGTTGGCCGAGGCCGACAAGGACGGGCGGCTGGTAGTGCTGCCATCTGACAAAGCGTTGACCAATGCAGACCGTATACGAGCCGCGACAAATCAGCAGTTAGCGAAACTGTTATACGACAACCAAAAAGAATTTTGCAGGTTAATGTACAAAAATCTCGGGTTTGAGGACGAGTTAGAGTTTTCAGAGGACTATTCGGATATTTTAGCATGGCTGAACACTTCCGAAAAGGCGGAGAAAGCATTGGAGGCGATGAAGGATGGATGAATTGAAACGCTGCCCTGAGTGCGGTGGAGTTGCAACCGTTATCCATATGTACGATACCTACGATAGAGCAGACTTTGGCTGGACTGCCGGTTGTGGGAGATATAGGGCTGGTGATGGCCTCCACACAAAGGAGATGAAAGTATCTGGGCTGCCCAGCAAAGAAAAAGCAATCGAAGCATGGAATAGGAGGGGTGACAATGGCAACAAAGAGAGTATGTGACCGCTGTTGTGCGGAGATCAACCCGCCCAACTTCGTCACCTATGCTGGTATGCGGCGAATTAAGAGTGACATAAACGACAATGACTACGAGCTGTGTGTTTCGTGTGCTCACAAACTACGGAAGTGGTTCAATGGGGAGGAGAACGACGTGGTACATGGGCGATGGGTAACGCACTATCGAAGCGGAACGCCTGTTGCCGAGGGGTATGTATCAACGTGTTGCGATATGTGGAACAAGCGTAAAAGCCTTTACTGCCCCAACTGCGGCGCGAAGATGGACGGAGGGAATAGTTGATGGTTAAAGTGTTGTGTGATATGTGCGGACGCGAGATCGACTACGAGGTTGACGGCGTGAATCTGGATTTCAACCACTACGGCGTTGTGAATTTTAAGGCACCATTCTCTGCGGAAAAGCAGCTGTGCCTCACTTGCGCGGCCAGAGTCTGCAACTTCGTGGAGAACGGCGCGAAGATGGACGGAGGTGTAGACGATGCCTGCTTGTAAAGTCTGTGGTTCGTGGTTTGTCAAAATCAAACCACACGAAGAACTCTGCGACAAATGTGAGTGTGCATTGTGCCGACTGTCCAGCTATGTTGCCCGTGTGACGCGGTGTAAGGACTGTAAGCACTACGACCTGGGCGTATGCCTGAAAATCTACTCGGACGGAAACGCCCATCCAGAGGCGTGGCAGAGCCGCAAGCCTGACGACTTCTGCTCCTACGGGGAGAGAAAGGACGGGGCAGATGCAGAATGGTGATATGATCCGGGCGCGGTTTATGACGCTGCCAGACTTATTCCCCGGTAAGGGGTGCGAAGAAAAGAAATTCCCTATACGCAAAGGCACGGTGGTGTATGTGCATCCGAAGGGTCGGTACATCGTGGCGGAGTGCGGAGGGGTGCGGGAGACGTTCTTCCCGGAGGAGGTGCTGACATGAGCGAATTCCCGGAACGGCTGAGAAAGCTGCGGGAGAAAAAGAGATTGAAGCGGTATGTGCTGTCGGAGCTCTGTGGGCTGAGTTCGGACGCCATACGCCGGTACGAGCTGGGAACGGCAAAGCCGACGATGGACGCGCTGAAGAGCATAGCGGATGAATTAGGCGTGTCGGTGGACTATCTGATGGGCAGGACGGACTATCCCTGCGTGGTAGATATTGCCGAAAAATAATTTTGAAAATTCCACTTAAAAGTGGAAAAATTGAAAAAACGCACATTATGATGGAAGATGCAGAGGCAAACTCTGCATCTCCATTCTTTTTCTTTTCCCCCTTCTTTTCCTGATGGGCGGGGCTTCGGCTCCGCCCGGAGGGGACAATATGCAGACGTAGCTCAGTCGGTAGAGCACACAGCGTTCCCGGCGCTGATTCCCGGTCGTTGGTTCGAACCCAACCGTCTGCACCAGATGCCGGGTAGCGCCCGGACAATAGCCGGGTACAGACGTGCCAATGACAAAGGCCAGTGGCGGGAGGCCGGTGCGTCAGACAAGGAAGGAAATGAGCAAAATGGCAAAGGTAGGATGCCCGAGAAAATACAAAAGCGTCAAGCAAATGCAGGAAGCCATTGACGTTTACTTTGAGAGCTGCAAGGGAGAACCTATCATTGGTGATGATGGCCAGCCCATTATGGACAAATACGGCAACGTCATCCTGATAGGGCAGAAGCCTCCGACAATAACAGGGCTTGCATTGGCGTTGGGGTTTACTGGCAGACAAGCGCTGATCGATTATCAGGCGAGGCCTGAGTTTACGGACACGGTCACGCGCGCGAAGTCCATGTGCGAGGAATACGCAGAGGCGCGGCTGTATGACCGTGACGGCGCGAACGGCGCAAAGTTTAGCTTAAGCTGCAATTTCGGGTGGCGCGAGAAAGCGCCGGAGACTGACCGGCAGGAGATCGGCGTGGTGCTGATGCCGGAGGTCAAGGATGAGTAGCGTGGTATGGCGACCGCAGGAACGGCAGGCCATATTTATGGCGAGGCCAGAGTATGAAGCGCTGTATGGCGGGGCTGCCGGCGGGGGCAAGAGCGATGCGCTGGTCATCGAAGCGCTGCGTCAGGTGCATATCCCCTGGTATAAGGCGCTGATCCTGCGCAAGACGTTCCCGCAGCTGCGGGAGCTGATCGACAAGACGCTGAACTATTACCCACGCGTATACCCCAAGGCCAGATACAACGGCAGCAACCACACATGGCGGTTTCCGTCCGGTGCGCAGATCGTGTTCGGCAGCATGAACAGGCCGCAGGACAAGATACAATATCAGGGACAGGCGTATGATTTTATTGCTTTCGACGAGTTGACGCATTTTACGCAGGAGGAGTACGAGTATCTTAAATCCCGTAACCGCCCCAACGGAGCCGGTACGCGGGTGTACATGCGCTCCACGGCCAATCCGGGAGGGATCGGGCATGGCTGGGTGAAGGAGCGGTTTATTACAGCGGCGCCGCCCATGCATACCATCACGGAAACGGCGACGTGGTATACGCCGGACGGCAGACAGCACACCGGTGAGCAGAAGCGGATCTTCGTGCCGTCCTCGGTGTTTGACAATAAGATTCTGATGGAGAACGACCCCATGTACGTCCAGCGGCTGGCCAGCATGCCGGAGGCGGAGCGAAATGCCCTGCTGTACGGAAACTGGGACAGCTTCGAGGGGCAGGTGTTCACGGAGTGGCGCAACGACAGTGAGCACTACATCGACCGGAAGAACACCCATGTGATCGCGCCGTTCCGGGTGCCGGAGGATTGGACTATCTGGTGCGGGATGGACTGGGGCTATTCACGACCTTTTGCCGTAGGCTGGTTTGCCGTGGACAGGAACAGGCGGATGTACCATATTCGGGAGCTGTACGGCTGCACAGGCACGCCCAACAAGGGCGTGATGTGGGAACCGTCAAGGGTAGCGCAGGAAATACGGCGCATAGAGGAGGACGATCCCAACCTGCGGGGAAGGCAGATACACCGTGTGGGCGACCCGGCCATTTGGCAAAGCGACGGCACGGAGAGTGTGGGCGCCCTGATGGAGCGGCAGCGGGTGTACTTTGAAAAGGGCGACCATGCCCGGATCAACGGCAAAATGCAGGTACATCACCGGCTGGCCTTTGACGAGGACGGGGTGCCCATGCTGTATGTGTTTAACACCTGCAAGCACTTTATACGGACGGTGCCGAACCTGGTATATGACCAGACGGACGTGGAGGACATCGACACAGACGGCGAGGATCACATCTACGACATGTGCCGGTATGTGTGCATGAAGAACCCCATCGGACCCAGAGACACATACAGGACAGTGGAGCGGCCTTACTCCCCGCTGGAGACAGAGGACGAGTACAAGCCCAGCCGGTACGCATTTTATCAAGTATACTGAGGAGGAAGCACATGGAGAGATTCGGAGTGCCCGGCATAACGGAGCAGGAGCAGGACATGCCGCCGGAGATGGCGGCTATGCTGCTGACAAGGCCGGAGGATGTGCCCATGATCACGGACAAGGACGTGGAGCGCGGCATTGATCTGCTGACAAAGTACAAGGACGGCAAGAGCAATCTGGAAAGCCGCATCGTCAATGATGAGCTGTGGTGGGAGCTGCGGCACTGGGAGGGCATCGGCCAGAGCAAGGCCAAACGGGGGGACAGAAGCGGCAAGGAGGTCAAGTCTACACCGCCGCAGCCCAAGCCCACGTCGGCATGGCTGTTTAACACCATCCAGAACAAGCACGCAGACGCGATGGACAACTACCCGGAGCCGGTGGTGCTGCCGCGTGAGGAGAGCGACGAGCAGAGCGCAAAAACGCTGAGCCAGATCCTCCCCGTGGTGCAGGAGTACAACCATTTTGAGCAGGTGTATTCCGACAACTGGTGGGAGAAGCTGAAGCACGGCACGGCTGCTTACGGTGTGTTCTGGGACAGCCAGAAGGACAACGGGTTGGGTGACATCGAGATCAGGGATATCGACCTGCTGAACCTGTTTTGGGAGCCGGGCATTACGGATATCCAGAAAAGCCGGAATCTGTTCATCGTCGATCTGGTGGACAACGACCTGCTGGACAAGGAATATCCGGAACTGGAGGGCAAGCAGAAGGGCAAGGTCATTGATGTGAAAGAGTACATCTATGACGACAGCGTGGACACCAGCGAAAAGAGCGTGGTGGTGGACTGGTATTACAAGGTCAAGACACCCAGCGGCAGGACGGCGCTGCACTACGTCAAGTTCGTAGGCTCCACCCTGCTGTACGCCAGCCAGAACGACCCGGAATACCGGGAGCGCGGCTTCTACGACCACGGCATGTACCCTGTGGTGCTGGATGTGATGTACCCGGAGAAGGGTACACCCATCGGCTTCGGCTATGTGGCGATTTGCAAGGATCCGCAGCTGTACATTGACAAGCTCAGCGCCAACATTCTGGAAAACGCGATGATGGCCACCAAGAAACGTTTCTTTGTCAGCGACAGCACGGCTATCAACGAGGAAGAATTTCTCGACTGGAACCGTCCGATGGTACACGTCAATGGCGAGCTGGGGGATCAGCGCGTCAAGGAGATCGTGACACAGCCTCTTTCCGATATCTACGTCACCGTGGCGCAGATGAAGATCGAGGAGATGAAGGATACGGCGGCCAACCGGGATGTGAACTCCGGCGGCACCACCAATGTGACCGCAGCGGCGGCGATTGCGGCCTTGCAGGAGGCAGGAAACAAGGCCAGTCGTGACATGATAGCCGCCAGCTATCGTGCGTATACGCAGATCAACACGCTGTGCGTGGAACTGATGCGGCAGTTCTACGACGTGAGCCGCAGCTTTCGCATTACCGGCGAAGGAAACGAGTATCAGTTTGTCACCTTCGACAACGCGGGGTTGCAGGATCAGGTGACGGGGGTTGACACGCTGGGCAACGAGATGTACCGCCGTCCGGTGTTCGACCTGAAAATCAAGGCGCAGAAGAAAAACCCGTTCAGCCGCATGGAGCAAAACGAGCGTGCAAAGGAGTTGTATTCCCTGGGCTTTTTCGCCCCGGAGAACGCGCAGGCCAGCCTGATAGCGCTGGAGATGATGGACTTTGAGGGCATACAGACGGTGCGGGAGAAGGTCATGCAGGGGCAGACTCTTCTGAACATGGTCATGCAGATGCAGCAGCAGCTCGCCGTGATTACGGGCGCTCTTATGCCGCAGGAAGAGATGCGGCAGACAGGAGGCAATAACACTGGCGGGAGTGAAGCGGAGGCGCACAGTGAACTTGCAAGCGGCATTATGGAGGCGCAGACGCCCATGACCGGGTACGGGCAGGCTTTGGCGCAAAGGAGCGTGCCCAGCGTATGACAGAGGTAACGCTGCATTGCGGTGACAGCTGCTCCGTCAGGTGCCGGGGACATGCCACAGGTGCGCCGGATGTGTGCGCGGCGGTCAGCTGCCTGATGTATACAGCGGCGGGCTGGCTGCACAACACGCAGGAGGCGGAGATTGTGTATGAAAAGCTGGAAAGCGGGGACGCATACCTTAGATGGCACGGCGGGAAGTGGCTGTATGACCTGCTGAAGATAGGCTTTTTGCAGCTGGAAAAAATGGCGCCGGGAAAAATTTCTGTAAAATTTTGAAAATTCCACTTTTAAGTGGAAAAACAGAAAAAATCAATGTTACTGTGGGAGGTGCAGAGGCGAAACTCTGCCCCTCCCCTTTTGTTCCGGGCGGGGTGGCGGCGGTTATGAGACGCTGCCACCCCGCAGGGACAGGGACGCAACACGGGAGCGATATGCCCGCGCATTTTAAGGAGGAACGATATGTACCTTTACGACATGACCCTCTGTCTGTTTGAGGGCGGCGATGGGGCGGCAGCCGCCACCGCACAGGGCGAGACACAGGCAAGCGCTGGTAACACCCGCCAGAGCAAAACGGGCGCGTTGGACAACGTAAAGTACGGCAAGCAGCCGGAAAGCGAGGTGCAGCAGGAGCAGCCTGACGCCGGGGCTGAGAAGGTAAAGGACGTGGAATCCACGTCCGACGCGCTGGAAGCCAAGAAAAAGGCTTTCCGTGAGCTGATCAACGGTGAATACAAAGACCTGTACACACAGGAGACGCAGAGAATGATCGACCGGCGCTTCAAGGAGGCACGGGAAACGGAACAGCGGATGAAGTCATACCAACCGGTGCTGGACACGCTGATGGAGCGGTACAACATTCAGGACGGGGACGCAAAGCGTCTGCTGGAGGCCGTGGACAACGATCATGCGTACTGGAGCGAAGCCGCAGAGGAAGCAGGCATGAGCGAAGACCAGTACAAGGAATTCCGAAAGCTGAAGCGGGAGAACGCCGAGCTTCTGAGAATCCAGCAGGAGCAGCAGCAGAATGATTTCTTCCGTGCGCAGGGCGAGAAGTGGTACAAAGAGGCGGAGGCCATGAAGGGCAACCCCATGTACCAGAGCTTCGACCTGATGCAGGAGCTTCAGAATCCCGACTTCCTGAATCTGCTGAAGGCCGGCACACCGGTGGAGCACGCATACCGTGTTCTGCACTTTGACGAGCTGATGGGCAATGCGGTACAGGCCGCTGCCGCCAGCACGGAGAAAAAGGTGGCCGACAATGTACGGGCGAAGGGAAAACGCCCCGCCGAGAACGGAACCAGCTCCAACAGCGCGTTTGTCACAAAAACCGACCCCTCGAAGCTGACGAGAGCAGACTTTGAGGAAATCGAGCGGAGAGTAGCAAGAGGCGAACGCATTTCCTTCTGATCTACGCTCCGCAGCGATATGCTGAAAGGAGCAAATATGAATACTATTTACAACGATCTGTACCTGATGCCCGTGGTGCTAAACCTGTTTGACGGTTACACCAACACCACACTGGATGCCGGCCTGAGCGACGAGATGAAGACGTATTACAGCATGCGTCTGATCAATCTGGCCGAGCCTGAGCTGATCCACGATCAGTTCGCCCAGAAACATCCTATCCCCAAGAACAGCGGCAAGACCATCGAGTTCCGCAAGTACGACAGCCTGCCCAAGGCGCTCACTCCCCTGACCGAAGGTGTGACCCCCGCCGGTCAGAAGCTGAGCATGGGCGTGATCACCGCCACCATCAAGCAGTACGGCGGCTTCATTGAGCTGTCCGACATCCTGGAGCTGACGGCCATTGACAACAACCTTGTGCAGGCCACCCGCCTGCTGGCGTCTCAGGCTGGCCGCACCGCCGATACCATCACTCGCGAGGTGCTGGCAGGCGGCACTAACGTGGTGTTCTCCGGCGGCAAGACCAACCGCGCCTCTCTGGTGGGCGGCAGCACCACCGAGGCGAATAACTGCTATCTGACCGTGGACGACATTCGCAGGGCTGTCCGCGCACTGAAGGTCATGAACGCGCAGAAGATCAACGGCTACTTTGCCGGTATCATCCATCCGGACGTGGCCTATGACCTGATGAACGACAAGAAGTGGGTGGACGTGAAGACCTATTCCGACCCCGACGGCATCTACGAGGGCGAGATCGGCAAGATCGAGGGCGTCCGTTTCGTGGAGACCACCGAGGCGAAGATCTTCCACGGCGCTGATCTGGCGTCCAACTCCCGCACGCTGAAGGTGTCCGATGCGGTGACGTCCAGCACAACCGTCAAGTTCAGCGGCGGTACCGTAGCGGCGGGCGCACTGGTGGGCCGTATGGTCACCATCGGAAGCAACACCGTTCAGGTGACGGCCAACACCACCAGTCAGATGACCGTGGAAAAGGCCATCTCGGCATCTGCCAACGATGTGATCTATCCCGGCGAGGGCGGCAAGGATGGCCGCGACGTGTACTCCACTCTGATCCTCGGCGCTGACGCCTACGGCGTGACGGAATTGGAGGGCGGCGGCCTGCAGCACATCGTGAAGCAGCGGGGTTCCGCCGGCACCGCCGACCCGCTTGACCAGCGCGCCACCGCAGGCTGGAAGCTGACCAAGGTAGCCGAGCGTTTGGTGGAGCAGTACATGGTTCGTATCGAATCCGCCTCTACCTTTGAGAGCGGCAGCATGAACTAACCACATAGCGGAGGGGGCGCTGTCCCCCTCCGCACGGACAAAAGGAGAAATAAACATGGCAGAGAAGAAACCGAGAACCCCGGAGGACATGGAAAAGGCTTTGGCCGCAGCGAATGAAGCGCTGGAGCAGGCCAGAAAAGAGGCTGAGGAGGCCAAGAACGCCGCGAAGGAAGCGGAGGCAATGATGAAGGGCATGTCCGCCAAGGACACGGAGGATGACGGCATGGTTTCCTTCTTCGCGTTCAAGGACGACGGGAAGTACAAGGACGACATTGTGGTGGGGCTGAACGGCAAAATCTATCGCATCCAGCGCGGCAAGTATGTCCGCATTCCCAAGGATGTGTATGACATCATCCGGCAGTCTATGGCGCAGGACGCGGCGACGGCGGAGTATCTGGAGAGCAAGAGCCGGGAATACGAGGCCGTCAAGCGGCAGCTGAACTGACAACTGCATACCACCGCGAGACACGAAAAACAGCTGTGACACGGCGCAGCAAGCGCAGGAGGGCGTGATCATCCCGGCTTGCTGTGCCGTTTTTTCAGCGGAAAGGACACAGGGCATGATAAGGACAATTCCCCTGAAAATCCAGAACGAATATATCACCGGCGACAAGGGCATGATCGGCGCTGCCGGGAGCCACAACGATGTTATTCTCCGCATGGAGTTCTCCGGCATGTGGGACGGCCTGACGAAAATGGTGCAGTTTCGCGATGCGCTGGGGGAGGCCACAATAGAGGTGCTTCTGACCGCTGACATGCTGGAGGCGGACGATACCAGCGTGTATCTTGTGCCGGTGCCCAATGGGGCAAAAAAGTACGCCGGTGAAATGACGCTGTGCATCAAGGGTGCTGCGGTGTCCGCACAGAAGGAGACACGGGCAACGCTGGCTGTGTACGGTCGATTCACCGTTGCGGAGAGCAAATGGAGCGCCGACGCGGAGACAGAGGCGGATGTGCCTGCTTCTAACGTAGAGAAGCTGCAAGGGCAGATCAACAACGTGCTTGCCACCATCGTGGACGCGCGAAAGGCGGCAACGGAGGCGGCGAAAAGCGCAGAAAGCGCGGCATTGTCACAGTCCCGTGCACAGACTTCTGAGCAATACGCGGGTGAATATGCACAAGACGCTGCTGACAGCGCAATCGCAGCGGGAAACAGCGCAGCAAGCGCATCGGACAGCGCAACCGCAGCGGCAAGCAGTGCGACGGCGGCAAAGGCCAGCGAGGACGCCGCTGCTGGGTTTACAACGAACGCCGCAAGATACTCAGAAGACGCGGCATTGTCACAGTCCCGTGCACTGGCTTCTGAGCGATACGCGGGGGAATATGCGCAAGACGCTGCTAACAGCGCAACTGCAGCGGCAACGAGTGCACAGACGGCGCAGAGCGCGGCCAGCACGGCCAGCACGGCGGCGGAAGCGGCATCTGGCTCCGCATCTAAGGCGCAGGAAAGCGCAGCGGCGGCGGATAATAGCGAGAAAAAAGCCACGGCGGCGGCCACTAAAGCGGAGGCGTCCAGCAATCATCCGCCACGGATCAACAGCAATGGTAAGTGGGAGCTGTGGGACGCAACGAAGAGTGCGTATGTGGCCACGGAGTATACAGCCATAGGCAAGGATGGGACAAAGTGGTGGACATACGCATATCCCTTTGGGATAACTGATGCCCTGGAAGTATTTATGGGCAAGGCTAATCTTCCAGACGCGGCTATCGGTGACTATGTGTTACATACCATGAGTGATGCCGGGATTGTGTTCGAAATAACTGGCGAAACCGCAGATGGCAGCTCGTGGGTGGTTAAAGAAAAATGCACACTCCGAGGTAAGGACGGCACCACACCACACATCGGAGACAACGGGAACTGGTACATCGGGAGCACTGATACCGGGGTAAAGGCGGCGGGTACTGACTACGTCCTTACCGCCGCTGACAAGTCCGAGATCGCCGCGCTGGTGCTGGCTGAGATTCCCGATGGGGACGAGGTGGCGTATGGCTAAGGTAGTGGTAACAAAAAGCAAGCTGGACAGCCTTGCTCAGCACATCAACGCAAAGGCGGGCACGACCGGTGCAAAGACCATTGCCCAGATGCAGGCGACGGTGGATGGGATTTCGGGCGGCGCGGCAAAGGAAACCTGGGTAATCAAAAGCAGCGCAACTGGCGCGCTGGTGACTACGCAGATTGCATTCACATCCAACGGGAAGAAATTTACATCTATTGGTGCAAACGACAGCTCTGGCGTTGCTATGATCTTGTACTATGATAGCTATGAAGCAGCTGGCTATGACCTCGGTGGGGGAGTGTATGAATTCGAGCTGGATGCATACCGCAAACTCACCTTCGACACCCCACCCACCGGCGAACTGCTCACGTGGCTCCAAGCCAACGGCGTAAAGCAACCTGACGATACCGCCGTCCAAGACACCAAGGCAGTCACAATCACCTCCAACGGTACCGTATCAGTCACACCCGATGCACCGTATGATGCGCTGAAGAAGGTAGATGTGACGGTGAATGTGGCGAGTAGCGGGATAACGTGGTACAGCCCTATAAACTAATGTATAGGAGGATTAAAATGCCAGCAATACTTCCCAGTAAAAGATTCGAAATCCCTTTTTCAGGCGGGATGGCGATAGTTATAGCTATTGCCGATTATATAGTTAGCGACACCCAACGGACGACCGCCGTTGTTAACAAAATCGATGCCAATGGGATATTTATAGAATTGGCTTCAGGCGACTCAGGGATAGCCTTGAATATCTCGGTAAATGCCGGAGTTATGACAGTCAGCTTATCTGCACTGAAAGGATATACAATAAACGATGCCAGATGTTGTGTTATCCCCGGAGACCCATTTGCATAATGAGTGCCTCAATAGGAATGTACAACACCGACTAAGGAGGTCTATCAATGTACATCTACACAATCAAAGACAACAAGGCCATTCTGCTTGGTCAGCAGAGCAGCTATGACCAGCTTGTTGAGCAGGAGACATACCCTGCCCGTGTTGACCACCCCAATACCCACGCCGTTTTGTCTTACAGTGAGACTGAGGGTATCCACTGGGAGTATATTCCCTACACCCCGGAGGAGCTGAGGGAACGCGCCTACGAGACGGACAAGGTCATCAGCTACGAAGGCAAGATGCTGACTGTGGACGAGGCGAATCGCAAGTGGCAGGAGTATCAGGCCGAGGGCAACAGCAAGGCGAATGAACTGACCACAATGATTGCCAGCGCGAAGGCTACGATTCGGGAGCAGTACCCGGACGAGGGCTAAATAACAGGAAGTCCGACAGGACAGAAAGGAGAGCGAATGGAACCGTGGGTACAGCAGATTGTCGTACCGCTGGCGGTCGCGGTGCTGACAAGCAGCGGCTTGTGGGCACTGGTATCGAAGCGGGCGGACAAGAACAACGCAGAGCGGAAGATGCTGGTGGGTCTGGCGCATGACCGCATCATCCATCTGGGCATGGCGTACGTGACACGGGGGTACATCACGCAGGACGAGTACGAAAACCTCAATGACTATCTGTACCAGCCGTATGAGAAGATGGGCGGCAACGGCAGCGCAAAACGGGTCATGGAGGAAGTAAGGAAGCTGCCCATCAAGCGAGAGGCGTAAAGCCGGAAAGGAAGTAACTATGGACATCAACACTATTGGAGTGGCGACTGTTGCCGCTATCATCGTGATCTGCTATCTGATCGGCATGATCGTGAAGGCCACGGCGCTGGACAGCAAGTGGATCCCTATCATTTGCGGCGTGTGCGGCGGCATCATCGGTGCGCTGGCGCTGGCATTCC
>OLNF01002222.1_pt1 | contig 15524 bp, 10 predicted proteins | sample 1673061 | NCBI WGS metagenome assembly OLNF01 (sample SAMEA3136751, study PRJEB25190) | human gut metagenome | reverse complement strand
TCATCATCAAAAAAGGTTATTCTAATTCCGTGGTCATGTTCAGAAACTGGTAATATGTCTACATTATCACCTTTTACTCTAAAACTACCTCTTGCAAATTCCATTGAATTTCTAACAAATTGCATTGATACTAATTTTTCCAATAAATCTTTTCGTTCTAGTTTTTCGGCTTTTCTAATAACTAACATTGAGTTTTCATAATCATCAGGGTCACCAATACCATAAATACATGATACTGAAGCAACTATTATTGTATCTTTTCTTTCTAAAATACTTGCGGTTGCGGCATGACGCATTTGGTCAATTTCATCATTAATACTAGAGTCTTTTTCAATATACATATCTTTACTAGGTACATATGCTTCTGGTTGATAATAATCATAATATGAAATAAAATACTCTACTCTATTTTCTGGAAATAAACTTTTTAATTCTGCATATAATTGACCAGCTAAAGTTTTATTATGTGCTAATACTAAAGTTGGTTTATTTACATTTGCTATAACATTTGCTATTGTAAAAGTTTTACCAGTACCAGTTGCACCTAACAAAGTTTGTTCGGTTACACCTAATTCTATATTTTCTGATAATCGCTTTATTGCCTCAATTTGATCTCCCATTGGTTTGTAGGGAGCAACTAGTTTAAACTTATCCATTTTACTTTCTCATATATACAACATTCTTAGGATGATGAACATCGTATAAAATATTTACATATTGTTCTTGAGTTTCGGTATACATAAAGGAATTTAAATTTGCTTTAATTTTTTCACCTTTGTTATTGTAAAACTCAATTTCCATTATTGATTCTTTTACACCTTTTTGGTTTTTAGTACGACCTAGTTTAAATGTTTTAACTTCAGCCATACATTTAACACCATACATCTTTAAGTAACTTTGGTTTTGATCACGATCAGCCATAGTAAATCTTTCAATGATATACGGAATAGTAAATACGTATAAAAGAAGTGGTAATAAATACATTATTGGATTTGATTGAGTGCAACTACTCATATTGCTATTAGAAAAATTAGCATCATTAAATAAAGTTGTACCTAAATTAACCTTTAGAAGAATTGCGGTAGATAATACCCATCCTGCCATCATCATACCAACAATAGCAAACATTGCATCAGTTACAAGAGGGCCTTTTTCAACCTTAATTGGTTGTCCTTCAAGATATGTTGGAAAGCATGTAACTCGTTTCCAATTTTCAATTTCTGGGTAATATATTTCAACTTCTTGGTCAACATAATATTGATCATTAAATTCTTTTTCGGTTAAATCAAAGTAGTCAACAAATTTTGTATAATTACTAGGTGAAGTATATTCAACTCTAATAAATACTCTTTTCTTTTCTTTAACTATTTCAACTATTTTGCCCTTTACACTACGGCAAGATTTTTTCATTTCTTTGTTTACTTTCTTTGCTCTTATTAAATTCAAAACAAATGCGGTAATATAAACTACCATAAAACCCATAATAATAGTGATATAGGCTATACTCATAAATTTGTACATCTTGTGTTCCTCCTATTTGTGATATTCTTTATGATTAATAATTGTTAATGCACGATAAATTTGTTCTAATAGAATTAATCGCATCAATTGATGGGGAAATGTCATATCTGAAAAAGATAATTGATAGTTACTACGTTTTTTAACTTTTTCACTTATACCATTAGAACCACCAATAACAAAGGTAATTTTGGAATTACCATAAGTTGGTAAATCATGGATCAGTTTACTTAATTCAATACTATCAAGTTTTTTCCCACTTATTTCTAAGGTTATAACATACTCATCTTTATTAATTTTTTCTAAAATATTTTCTCCTTCATTATCGATATTTTTTGAAATATCTGATAAATTATACTCCTTAACTTCAACAACCTCTATTTTTTGAAATCCTTCAATTCTTTTAAGATATTCTTTTATACCATCGACTAAATAGTTTTCTTTTATTTTTCCGACGCAAACAACTTTTATCATTTACTTTACCTCTATTACGTCCAATGGTTCATCCTGTTTAGCAATTAAAAGTTCGCAGGGAATATCACCATCAAAAACTTCGTTAACAGCTCTCATAGCTAATGTTTCACTATTACACTCTTCACTTAAATGAGATAGAATGACAGTTTTAACATATCTAAAATCAAAATCTTTCAAATAATTTGAACATTGTAAATTAGATAAGTGACCTTCAGTAGAAAGGATACGTTTAATTAAAGGCCAAGGTCTTTTGCTGGCCTTTAGTTTTGCTACATCGTGATTTGATTCTAGTGATATAACTTGTAATCTTGATATTAGTGATAAGTATTGTTCAGGAATATATCCCGTATCTGTAATATAACCATATGTAGCATTACCAACGCATTTTTCTTTTATAACATATCCATAACAAGAACTTGCATCATGTGATAATTCAAGTGGAACATATATCAAATCATTTAATTCATATTTACAATTACTTTTGATTAATCCTACTTTAAGATTTCCTAACCCACCACTATATTTTTGATTAACACAGTAATATGTTGGTTCGCTCATATATATGGTGGCATTAGTTCTAGTTGCAACCGAAACCAAATATTTAACATGATCAGTATGCTCATGGGTAACAAGAATAGCATCCAAATTATTTAATACAATATTTCGTTGAGCTAATCGGTTTTTAATTTGTTGATAGCTTATTCCAGCATCAATCAATAATTTAGTATTTTGTGTTTCTATATATGTGGCATTACCTTTTGATCCACTTGCTAAAATAACTACTTTCATACTTTCCTCACTAATGAGTTATTATATCATAAAGAATTTCTTTTAGCAAACATATGAATAATAAACTTGAACACTTATTTTCTTTTTAAAAAATTAAAAACCTCTTTTTCAGAGGTTTAAGAAGTTGGAATTAGAAGCCCCAACATGCGCCAATAATTGCTAGTAAAATAAATAGAACTAATATGAACGCATATCCATATTCACCACGGCATTGATTCATAATACTCCTCCTTTCCATAGTGAAAACCACCATTATTTTACATTATAGTTTATGTAGGAAGATTTTTTTTGCTAATTATAATAGCCCAATATTTTCAATTTCTCGCTTCAATTTAAAAAAACTTCAGATAAATTTCACATAAGCATATCAACTATCAAAAAAGATAGTATTTAGTTTAATATTTTCTATATTTTTATTTGAAAAAATAAAGAAAAAATGGTAAAATATATATGTTTAAATTTACTTTTTAAGAAAGGATACAAAAATGAAAAAAGGAAAAGAAAAAAAACAACCTAAACAACCGCTAACTCCTAATAAGGCATTTAAAGCGGTTCTTCCAGTACTTGTTTGTATTGTCCTATTTATTGTAATCGGTATAACTTTAGTTATCATCGGTAACAATAAAGGCAATAACCCTAAGGTTACAAGTCCTGATGATACATACTTACAATTTGGTAACTATCGTGTTACTAGAGAAGAAATGTATGAAACTTTAAGAAAGGACTATGGTCTAACTGAAGTTATTCGTCAAATTGATGAACTTATCTTCAAAGATGAAGTTAACCAAGTTAATATTGATAGCGAAAAATACGTTAAGTTCTTAAATGACAAATTCTTCTCAGAATCTAAAACTGATGATGATAAGAAAAAAGCATGGAATGAATTACTAGATTCTGCAGTTATTAGTGCCACAATTACTAAAGCAGATGCAGATGCTGCAAAAGATAAATTTGATGATACTACTACTGCTGCTTGGGTAAAATTAGCTAATTCTTACAAACTTGAATACGCTAGAGAACAATGGGCTATCAAACAATTCTTAGCTAACTATCGTATTGAAAAAGGGTTAGAAGCTGGTGCTGATGTCATTAGTGAAGATGAAATCAAAAATGAATATAAGAACACATATGGTGAAAACGCAACTAATGGTGGTAAAAATGCACTCGCAATTGTAATTCCATTTACTAGTGAAGAAGCAGCCAAAAAGTTAATGGCTTCTTATGGAATCAATACAGAAGTTCTTGGTACTTACACAGATGGTTGGGTAAAGAGCACTTTTGATGAAAAAGGAACTGAAAAGCCAAAAGAAACTGATTACTTTACAGAAGATGAAATCATGAAGATTTTCTGTGATATGTATAATGAAGTTCTTGGTTACTACACAGGTTCTGATATTATTACTTCTGAAAAGTATACTTTAGAATATGATGCAGTTAAAACTCTTGCAAAAATGAAGAAAGTATTAAATGTTAAGATGCAATCATATGCTACAGTAAAACAAAACATTGATTTACCTACAACAATTCAACTTTCAGATGTTAGTAAAACTGCTAATATCAAATGGGTACAAAAAATTAAAGACGGCGACGAAACTAAGGAAGTTGAAATTCCTAATGGTAAATTAGAAGTTGTTGTTCCTGAAGAAGGAAGTTCCACTTCAATTAACCTTTCTGCAACAATCTCTTTTGCAGACGATGAAGAAAACCATGTTTCTGTTTCATATAGTATTGTTGTAAAACCTGAAGCAGAAGAAATAACTGAACCTTTCGAAACAACATTAACAGCTGAATCTGGTAATAACTGGACATTCTCATTAAATAATGAAATGGGTAATGAACATTCTAAATTTGTTTGGTCATATGATGATACAACTGATTTAGGTAAATATGTGTTAAAGACTTTAAAACTTGGTACTTATCCAGGTGCTTATACAATTAAACCTACATCATTATCTTCTTCATCTTCTTCAAATAAATATTATTATTTAATAATCAAAGTTGGTAATGAAGATGGTAAAACACTTGAAGAATTACATGATAAGATTAAAGAAGATTTAACTAAAGCTTTATATTCAGCTAATTACTCTTTAGAAAGATATTATTTTGAAGAACGTGCTAAACACAACATTGTTTTCTACGATCATTATCTTGAAAGATTATATCAATTTGCATATGAAACTTGCTATCAAACTTTAAAAGTTACTGATTTTGCTGAATACAAATTAAACAAGAAAAAGAGTAAAACTGTTGTCGCAAAAATTGATGAATTAAGCATCACAGCTGATGACTTATTCACTTCATTAGAAACTAAGTATAGTTCAATCTATGCAACATCATCTATTAATAGATATCAAATATTAAAAGATAATGTACTTTATAATCCTTGGACTAATAAAATTAATAAAAAATATGTTAATAAAGCTGTTAAAGCTGATGTTAATAGCGTTAAGAATTACTTTGCATTAGATTATTTTGCAAATTACTATGGATATTATTATTTCCGTGTTTCTCCATACAACTTCGATAGTTCTTATGGTTGGGACAACTTCATTAAAGACTATTATGGTGTTAGCGAAGAAAAAGATTTACTTCTTCTTTCATCAGTATTTGGTTCTCAAGGTCGTATCTACGCTGATTCTTTAAGAACTTATCGTAATAAAGTTATTACTTATGATATTATTAATGAACAAATCAAAAAACGTAATAATCCAGATAAATTATATGATGTTGATGTTTTAAATGTTGTAATCTATGTTGACTATGATTATGATGGAACACCAGACACTAAGATTTCCGCAAGTAATACTGAAGATGTTACTGAAGAAAATTGGAGTGCTGAACAAATTCAATTAGCATATAAACTTGCTGAAATATTTATGACTAAAGAAGACTTAATCGAAAATGGCGAAGATGGAAAAGAAAAGACTCGTTATGAAAAACTTGAAGAAATGGTAAAAATTTACAATCAAGCATCATGCCGTACAAATACAGATGAAAGCAATGAGGCTTTAACTAACTTATTTGCAGAATTCAAAAAAGCTGGTTTATTCGTAAAACTTGAAAAATCTACATTCGACCAATGCGATAGTTTAGTTGATGAATTTCATGAAGCAATGCACAAAATGTGGGCTGTAGCTAAAGAAAGCGAAGAAGGTTTAACTGAAACTCATAATATGTTATATGATGTTGTTGAAAGTGGTAAATATGCATTCTCTAGCCCATACGGATACCACGCTGTAGTTGTTACTGATTTCCGTCAACCTGTTGATGCCCCAACTGCTGATGAATTTGAATTATACCGTGCTATGGCAATCGTTGAAGCTAATCGTAAAACAATTGAATCAGTTACAAAATCTTTAGATAGCGATAATGTTAAATCTAATAAGACTTTACGTGAATCTTACAATGCTGAATTAAATTTAGCCAAAGCTGAAATTACTAAATATTTAGAAATTGCTCAAAAATATACTACTGATATAGTAGATGAAAACTACAAAATGAGTGACACTTTAAAGAAAAAGATTGATAAATGGGTTGAATCAGTTGATGATGTAGATGGTTCTACTGACCCAGATATCGAAAAGAACACTTCTTCACTTGTTATTACTTCTCTTTTAAATGATTTACTTGTTGAATTAGATAAAGACAATATCAAATTTGCTTCTACATTTAACAAAGAACAATTAAGATTATATATCAACAATCTTATTGAAAGCTATAACGAAGAAAAATAAAGAGGTATTTTATGAAGCATAAGTTAACTAAAATAATTTGTTTTATTCTAATATCAAGTTGCTTATTAGCTTGTGCTAGTTGTAAAAAGTGTAAAAAAGATACGGAAACAACTCCAGGAGACCCACTACTCCTGGAGATTCCTACAATTAGTACTCCTGATGCAACTTTCCTTAAAATTAACGATTTTAATGTAACAGCTAATCAAGCATATCATCAACTATTAAATTCATATGGTGTTGATATGATGATGAATATTATTGATGATGATTTACTACCTAATGATTATAGCGAAGAAGGGTTTGAAGAATATCTTAACAAAATTATTTATCAAGATGAGGAACCTTCTGAAGAACTATTAAATAAGTTCTTAGATGAACTTACATTATATTGTCTTAGTAAAAATGAAAATGATGTAAACTATTACAAATCTTTCTATCGCATACGTTATAAACGTTATGTATATGCTAAAAATTGTTATATTAACAATCTTTCAAGTGATTACTTCAGTAAGGCAAGAAAAGAATCAGAATTTAATAACAAATATCCAAAAGAAAATGATTTAATTATTATTAAATTTACTTCCGCAACTGAAGCTAAATCATTTATGACAAAATATGACATTAATACAACTAGAGAAAAATGGCAAAGTATTGATGGTTCTAAGATTTACACTAATGAAGAGGTTTTAGCAAAATTTGAATTGATGTACAGTGATTATTACAATACTGAAACTGGAACATCTAATGTTAAAACTTATAAACTTAGTGATTTAAAGAAAATTAGTTCTGCACTTGCAAGTGATATTTACGATTTTAGTGCTTCTTCTTATACTGGAACTCCTAAAACATATGATGGCGGAACTTACCTAGTTTATAAAGTAAGTGAAACTGGCAATCTTGATGAAAAGGGAAATACTGTAACATTTGAAGAAAAAGAACAAGAAATAATCAACGATTTGATTGAAACTGAAGTTTCTAGTGCCTATGCTTCTTTAAGTATCATTAATTTTGAAATTAATTCAGGATTAAAAATATTCGATCCAGGTATTCAAAATACTTATAAATTACAATACGATTATGTAAATAGTATGTTAGGTAAAGGAACTGATGATTATACCGCTTTTGTAAAGAATACAGTTACTAATAAAGATAACGTATTTAGCTATGTTAAAAATGGTGAAACAATTTACGTAAGTGCTGATAAAATGTATCAATTATTAACTTCTTTCTATGGCGAATATTTATCAGCTTTATATATGAAACAATACTTAGTATTAAAAGATAATGGCGTTATTGATTTAATTACTTTAAAAATCTTAGATATAGATAAATATAATAAATACTATGCATCCGACATTCAAAAATATAAAACTGAATTTGAAAATAATTCTTATGAATCATTGTCTTATCCTAGTTCTTATGGATGGTTAAACTTTGTTCGTGATTATTTAGGATTATTATCAGAAGAAAGTATTCTATTAAATCCAGATAATTCACTATATAATACCGAGTTAGGTAAATATAAAGAAAACCTATATCTAGTTGATGGTAAAGATAATGCTATTCAAACTGAAATGGAAAAAGTTTTCAATGACTATATCTACTTAAATGGTGTATCCGTTAGCGCTTATTATGATTTAGACTTAGATGGTACTGCTGATGAAATATCAAAAGATGATGAAAAAGCTAATTTATTAAAACAACTAGTACTTAAAGTATATGAAGAAGTTGAAAAACGTTTCAAAAAAGGTACATCTGTTGCGAATGCTTTAAAAACTATTAAACAAGAATATAATCAAGCATCTAAGTATTCTGAAAGTATTTGGTCTAGTTATAAAGCCAAAAACATTATCTTAAAAGTTGGTAGTGCTTATAATTATACTTATAATCAAGATGCTACTGATGAAATGATGAATCACTTACGTAAACAATATCGTGAAATCATTGGTTACCGCACAACACATCATCAAGATTTAACCGGTCAAGATTTATCTAAAGGATATACATTTAAAGTAAACAATGTTACTACTTCTGTAAATTCATTAACATTTATTGATACAGATGAGGATATTTTCTTTGATGAAAATAGTTACAATACTATTTATACACTAAAGGCAACAAAACCTTACTATCTAGATGAAGGTGGTACTAGTTATAAACCTACTCTAGAACTCTATCATCAATATTTAGAAGATGCATCTAAACTTAGCAATGCGGAAAAGAATTGTGTTTATTACTATTACATTACAGCTGTTAACAATATTGTTGATAGCAATAAGATTAATGAATACCTAATGAACGATTGCCTAAAATTAATTGATGATGGTAATGTTACTTATAGTAATCTCGAAAAATTAAAAGCATACATTATTGCTTGTAATTCTGATCAAAAATAAAAAAATAAAAGCGATCTAAAAATCGCTTTTTTCTTTGCTATTTTATGTTTGGAACGTAAACTGATTTTCGGTTTAAACTTGCAATTGGGGCTGTTGAATTACCCTTTTGAGTCTTAAGTACTTCAGCACTAATCGGTGCTAGTTTAGCATCGGCTAAGTCGATAAAGTGAAGTGCAAAAGCTTCCATTATACCGGGTTCTTTCGGAGAGCCATATTCCAATTCACCATGATGAGACGCAATTAGATGGCTAAGAGCCTTGTATTCTTCAGTATTTTCAACGTTTTGATTTGCAGCTTCAACTGCTACCATTTGTAGTCCTATAACAATATGTCCTAACAAATTTCCATCTTCAGTATATAAAGGAGCTTTAGGACCAGTTAATTCTTTGGTCTTTCCAATATCATGTAATAGTATTCCTGCGTACAATAAATCGCTATTCATACCATCATAAATTTATAAATATTTATCAGCCATTCTTAACATTGAATAAGTATGATATGCTAAACCATTAAAATAATTATGATGCATTGACATTGCGGCGGGGAAAACAAAATAGTCATCAGGGACTTTAGCAATTAAACCAACTACTAAATTCTTTAGTACTTCATTGTTAATTTTACGAATATAGTTTTTAATGCCTGTTCGTAAATCTTCTTCAGTTATTGGAGCACTGCGATAAAAATCTTTTATATTAACTTCACTTTCATTTGGTACTTCTAAGCCATTAATTACGTATTGAGCTTTTCCTGCATATTCATTAATATGAGCTTTAAAGTGAAATACAGTACCTGGAACGACACCATTTTTTTCAATTAAATTAACATCCCAAACTCTAGCATCAATACTTGTATCGCCATCAGATAATGTTATACCATAATAAGCACTTTTATTTGGAGTATATCTTTTTTGACTTGATTCCACTAAGGCATAGAAATCAACATCGTCGCCTATTTTCATTGTTGCAAATTTATTCATTATATAATACCCCTTTCTAATAATATACGATATTTTGGATTATTTCTAATCAAGAAATCCTTTGCTTGCATTTTTGCTTCCTCTATTTTAATTTTTTGTTCACCAGGAGTCATATCGTAGTATCCTTTGATTCCTTTAATATATATCTTATAGATATTTAAAAAGTCTTCATCGTATTCGTTTTTTAATGCATTAATTCTTGCATCAGTCACATTTGGCTTTTGAGCGGTATAACTATTTGATTGTTCACTACCATCTATACTATTTGCCATTTGTTCATAATAAGCCATATCAACAGGTATATCATCAAAACTATCATAATTTGAATTATCTGTTGGAACATAGTCATCATAAATTTTTTCATATAACTTGGTTTCTTCATGTTGATCGTCAAAGTATCTATCATCTTTTTTAGGATGTAAGAAGTTTGTCTTTTCTTTTACAATATTTTCTTTTGGAGTTAATGTATAGTTATTTTGTTCAAGCATTCTTCTTACAGTTTCTACTAATACATCATTACGATTTACAAGTTTGCCTTCAACAACATTATAGATTAATTCATTCATTATTTGATTAGTCATTGGAAGTTGATCTTCTCGCATCATTAATGTTAATTCTCTTGCGGTAAACTTTAAGTCAGAAATACTTCTGATTTTCATCTTTCGATTAAGTTTTTTAATTCTACCTTTTTGCCTATGATATCTTGAATTATATGCTTTACAAACGCGATCAGCTGCTAATAGCATATCTTGGCCTTCATTAAAAATCATCATTGAATCAACTTTATTGACGAATAAATTTTGAGCAACATCGTACAATTTTCTGACTTCTTGAGCATTGGCTCTATTTGCCTCGATATTTTTTGGTAATTCACCAGTTATTAAATATAACAATGTATACTTTTCTATGAAAGATAATTTCTTGTAATACTTGATTATCAAACTAATCCAGTATGCATATTTTGGCATTGATCTAAAAAGATTATTATCATCAATTATCTTTAATGCCTTTAATCCATATTTTTCATTAATAATATTTTCAAGTTCAGAGGTAAGTTTTGTTTCTGAAATTTCTTTTAAACAATTTCGGCATTTTCTCATCGCTTTTTCAGTATTAGTTTCAACTGAAAAATTATATTTACTAACCAATCTTAATCCTCTTAAGATTCTAGAAGGATCGTCTTGAAATCTTCTCTTACCACTACCGATTACTCTTACGATTCCTTTTTCTAAATCTTTTTGACCTTCTACCAAATCAATGATAGTAAGATTAGGAGTAAGTGCTAAAGCATTTATTGTGTAATCTCTTCTAATAATATCTTCAACTAGTTTTTTCGAATAGTGGACATCCTTTATTTTATATTTTACATATTCTTCATTTCTAAAGGTCGTTATTTCATAATAAAAACCATTTTCTCTGATTACAACACTTCCTAAACTAGCATATCGGTCATCTATATCTAAATCCTTAAAAATATCTAAAACTTCTTCAGGAGTTGCATTTGTCGCAATATCTATATCTTTAAAGTCAATATTTAGGAGATAATCACGTACAGCTCCACCAACTATATATGCTTCATACATTTTACTTTTTAGTGCTGAAATAAGTTCTAAGCCACGCATAAAATATTTATACATTTCGTAGTTGCGTTTTTTTAGTGTATCTAAATATTTATCTTGATTCTCCATAACTCCCCTCCTCTAATAGGTCGTATATTTTAAACGTTAAATCTAAATAACATAATATCGCCGTCTTTTACGACATAGTCTTTTCCTTCTAGTCGTACTTTGCCAGCTTCTTTTACTTTAAGAGGTGTACCATATTCTATCAGATCATCATATGAATAGGTTTCAGCTCTAATAAAACCTCTTTCGAAATCACTATGTATTACCCCTGCACATTGAGGAGCTAACATTCCTTTTTTAAATGTCCATGCACGACATTCTTTTTCACCAGCAGTAAAGAAAGTACAAAGCCCTAATAAAGAATATGCTTCTTTTACTAATCGATCTAAGCCGCTTTCTTTTACGCCTAAGTCATCTAAAAACATTTTGCGATCTTCAGCATCTAATGCGCTAAGTTCTTCTTCAATTTTAGCACTAATCATAACTACTTTAGCATTTTCTTTTTTAGCGTATTCTTCAACTTTTTTAACATAATCATTACCTGTTGCAATGTCATCTTCGCCTACGTTTGCAACATATAGCATTGGTTTCATTGTTAAGAATTGATAATTTTTGATAAAGTTCTTTTCTTCAGTTGTTAAGTTAACTAATCTTGCGGGAACACCTTGCAAGAATGCTTCATGTAGTTTTTTTAATATATCGTATTCATACACTGATTCTTGGTCTACTTTTAGTTGGGCCTTTTTTTCAATCTTCGGCAATCTTTTTTCAACCACTTCTAAATCAGCTAATACAAGTTCCATATTAATGACTTCAATATCACTAATTGGATCTACCTTTCCATCTACATGGATAATATTTGGATCATCAAAACAACGAACTACCTCACATATTGCGTCAACATCACGAATATGCGAAAGAAATTGGTTTCCTAATCCTTCACCTTTGCTTGCGCCTTTTACAAGTCCTGCAATATCAGTAAATGAAAATGATGTTGGAACGATACTTCTTGGTTTAACAATTTCAACTATTTTGTCCAATCTTTCATCTTTTACTTCAACAACTCCAACATTTGGTTCGATTGTGGCAAACGGAAAGTTTGCGGCAAAAGCACCAGCTTTTGTTATTGCATTAAATAACGTAGACTTTCCTACATTAGGAAGTCCAACTATTCCTGCGGTTAATCCCATTTCACACCTCTATTATTTTTTTATTTTATAATGTTATAATAATTGCTATAATTATTAATAAAACTCTTAAGACAATATTTATAAAGATATTTCTATTAGTATACATATATATACCAGTTAACACTATGTTAAGAATTAATAGTGGAATAACAACATCTAGTGACATTATCCATAAAGTTTCCAAAGCTGTTGTTACAAGAATTGTTATGATAAATATTGTTTTTTCACCTAACAATGTTTCGTCTAACGCATCTACTAATCTTTTTCGACATAATACCTCAATTGAAATTGCAACAAAAATAAATCCTGTAACAATTTTAAATATACATTCATTTTTTACATCAAAAAATTTAGCACTCCCACTACTTAAATATTTTACTATATAACTTGGAAATACTTGGGTAAATGTTAATATTTTTGATAATAAAATAATTATTGCTATTGTAATTATTCCAATAAACAAGGCTATAATATAAGTTGACAATGGTCTATCAAGTGGTGTTTTTTTCATATCTTTCGTTGAAAATACTAATGTCAAAATAAATGTTAATAGGCCACTAAAAAATATACTATTAGCCTCACAGAATGCATCTGTATATGTACTAATCTCTTTATTCTGTAATAACGCAAAAATTACTTGAAGAATTCCACAAACTAAAAATCCAGCTATAGCATATATTGTAAGCGATATTTTTAATTTACCTATAGTATCAGGTCCATAATCACCCGTTATCATAGCTTTTTGCATTGCGACACTATGTTCTCCACAAGCAGTGCAATATTCTTCATTAGGATTTAAGACGCGATAACAATTCTTACATCTTATCTTCATTTATATCACCTTTTTTTACTTTACTTGTTTTTTTATTATAACACAAAGATTTGATTTTGTAAATCCTAATGTTATTTTTATTTTTTACCTTTCATAATATATTTATTGACAAAAATTCCTTTGTATATTCTTGTTAATTTTTATCAAAATATGAATGGTGAAAAAAATGAAAAAGAAAATTAAAAATAAACGTTTTATAAAATGTTTCTTAATTAGTATCCTATTATTTTTATCTACTATTACTGTTGCTATGTGTATACTAATATCACGTATCAATTATCAAATGCCAGAAATATTAAATGTTGAACTATATGATGATAATGAAGTAAAATATCTTAGTTACAGTAATGGCAAAAAACAATCATACGTAAATCTTGATAAAATTTCCAATAATTTAGTAAATGCTTTTATCGCAATTGAAGATAAGCGTTTTTACAATCACCATGGCGTAGATACAATTAGAATTGGTGGAGCTCTTTTGAAAAATTTCAAAAGTAAAAAAATAGCTGAAGGTGCTTCAACAATTACTCAACAATATGTTAGAAATATATATTTATCAAATGAAAAAACTTGGAAAAGAAAAATTAATGAAATGTTAATTTCTTTGCATCTTGAAAAAAATTATTCTAAAGATCAAATATTAGAAGGATATCTTAATTCTATTTATTTTGACCATGGTATATATGGTGTTGAAGATGCTAGTATTTATTATTTTGGTAAACATGCAAGTGAATTAACGCTTGCGGAAGCAGCTACCATCGCAAGTATTCCTAAAGGTCCAACCATATATTCACCAATCAAAAATCCCGATAACAATAAGAATAGACGTGAATTAATTCTTAACGAATTATTAAATGATCAAACAATTTCTCAAATTGAATATGATCAAGCAACAAAAGAAACAATTAAATGTATTGGCAATAATCCTAATGATGATGATATTAATGCTCCTTATTTTCAAGATCTTGTACTTGATAGTTTAAAGAACATACCTGAAATAGAAAACTACAAAATGGGAGGTATAAAAGTATATACCACACTTAACACCAAATTATATTCAGAGATTGTAAGTAGTATCAATAAACGAGCACCAGATACCGATATTGAAACAGCAATTGTCGCAATGGAACCTTCCACAGGAAAAGTATTAGCTATAGTAGGTGGAAGAAGCTATGAAAATAGTACATATAATCGTGCTACTAAAAGTTTAAGACAACCTGGTTCTTCAATTAAACCTTTTCTTTATTTAACCGCATTAGAAAATGGCTTTACGGTAGCAACTTCTTTTAAAAGCGAACCAACCACTTTTTATGTAAATAATGAAGCGTATGCACCTACCAACTTTCACAGTATCTATGCGGACAAAGATATTTCAATGGTATACGCTCTTGCAACTAGTGATAATATTTATGCTATGAAAACCCATTTGTTTTTAGGCCCTGACAAACTTGTTAATACATTAAAAAGATTTGGTATTCATGGCAACATTCCCGCCATTCCTTCACTTGCTTTAGGTACCTATGAAGTTTCAGTCTTAGAATTAACAAAAGCCTACGCAATACTTGCAAATGAAGGTGTAGCAATTAGCCCTTCAATTATAACGAAAATAACCACAATGGATGATGAAATAATTTATGAAGAAAAGCCAAAGGAAACTAAAATTGCTAATCAATCAGATGTGTATTTATTAAATGAAGCAATGACTTCAATATTTGATAATAATCTAACCTATAATATTAGACCAACTGGAGTACCAATAAGAAGTTTGCTTTCAACCACATACAGTGCTAAAAGTGGTTCCACTGATACCGACAATTGGATGGTAGGTTATAATCCTGATATAGTTGTTGCGGTATGGAGTGGCTACGATGATGCTAGAAACGTTGAATTATCTGAGGACACAAAATTTGGGAAATTTATTTGGGCCGATAGTGTCGAAGCATACTATCGTGTAACTGGCACTAATCCGACTTGGTATAATACTCCCGAT
>OLNF01002215.1_pt1 | contig 15547 bp, 21 predicted proteins | sample 1673061 | NCBI WGS metagenome assembly OLNF01 (sample SAMEA3136751, study PRJEB25190) | human gut metagenome | reverse complement strand
GTGACCAATGAGGACTTCTACAGCGACGCGAGGATTTTTTGCTTTCTTGTATGCCAGGTCAACGAGCGCACCGGCGATCTTGTCCGCCACCTTGTCCGGGTGGCACGGATTTACTTTTTCAAACATGATGGGTACCTTCCTATTGAAATTTTTCGTAATCCTGGTATAATTGAAATGGGTCGATGTCTACTCCTTCCCGATCCACCAGACCAAGGGTCCACAAGGACAGCAGTAAACGAGAAAGAACGTACCAAAGGAAGGAGAGTGCATATGAGTAACTTTTTAACGGAAATCACGGAACTGTTTCGCTACGCAAAAACCTATAAACTTTCAACCGTAACCTTGAAAACGCCAATCATTGATTTCTCGTTTGCTCCTTCGACTATTCCGCAGCCTTCTTAATGAGGGCTGCTTTTTTTACCCCTTTCTCGCACGAAGCAGGCGCTCCATAAGGTCATCCTGCGGCGTAGACTCGCCGTATTCCGTGCTGCAGTTTTCTTTCACGATCTGGAATATCTCATTCCAGAGCCGAACCGCCTGGTTCATGTAGTTGATGCCGATGTTGATAAACGGAGACGGGATCGGCTTTCCTGTGGTGGGGTGCTTGGAGAGGAAACCCATGCGGTTGGTCATTTCCTCGCACTGCACCCAGCGGGCGGAACACATGGCGTAGCGCTCCAAGAGCTGCGGCGACACCTTTGCGGCACAGCCGATGCCTTTGAGCCACTGCCAGGTTTCCGTGTAGATTTCCTGCGCCTGCAGGACGCTGCCGTCCCGCTGCTCGGCGGAAAGAAAATCATGGGGCTTCGGCATAGCAACACCCTCGACTTCGGGAATGTCCAGCACTTCAAGTTTTCTGCCACCGGGATTCCCGTTTTCGGCCTTGTCCTTGACTGCGGATTTCTTCCTTCCCGCACCGGGTCTTGCGCCGCCGCGCCCGCCTGTGTTATTCGATTTTGTGGGCATCCGAGTTCACCTCCCTTAATTACCCTTTTGATTTCGCCTTTTTCGCACACGTGACCCCGGGCCGTTGCCCGACCGAAAAGGTCCCGGAGATTTTCATCCCCCTACCGGTCGCCGAGGTCATGGTGGATCTTGGTGTGGCAGGACTGACAGAGGCTCATCAGGTTGTCCCTTGCGTGAGTGCCGCCTTTGGAAACGGGCAGGATGTGGTGAACTTCCTGTACCGGAGTCAGCCGACCTTCCTTGAGGCACATCTCACAGAGGGGATGCTCCGCCGCATAGCGGTCATGGATGCGTTTCCATGCTCTGCCGTACTTCTTATTGATATCCGGGGCGCGTTTGTATCTGTTGTAGCGGTCGCGTTCCGTTTTTGTATGCTCCTCACAGTACTGTCCACCCTCGACGGCAAGTCTCGGACAACCGGGGTGACCGCACGGTCTGCGTGGTTTCCTCGGCATGGCGTCACCTCCGTCTGCGGAAGAGTTCACGGAGCTTGTATCTGATGATGTACCAGCACTGTTCGAGCCAGCCCACCTGTCTGTAGCCCATAGCTTTCCTCCGTTTCCACGCATGAGAAAAGCCCCACAGGGAAGACCCCCATGAGGCTCGGTTCATTCTGCTTTTCGCTGATTATATCATAACATAAACGGCGGGTGCTTATCTCTGCTCAAAGGTGCTTAAGCCGTTGCATGTTTCAGATAACGATGGGTTCTTCCGGCATGATGACGTGCTGCAGGGCGGAGCCGTGCCACCGTCTGACCGTTGATTTGTCGGCGTGCAGTTCGTCCCCAATCTGCTCCCAGGTCATATTGTGGATATAGCGGTATCGGAGAACCATCTGTTCGTCCTTGTCTCTGACGGTATCGATGACGCCGCGCATCTGCTCCTTCAGAGCGACGAGCCGGTCGATCTCCGCGTTTATTTTCTCCTCCAGCTCCATGACCCGCATGATACACCGTACAAACGGTGCTTCCGTGGGACGGTTCGGATTATGCCGCTCCTCCAGGCTTGGAGAGGAGACGCTTCCCGCCATATCGCGAAGACGCTCCATCTCCTCAATGTCGGAATTGATCCTGTGGTCGAGGCGGTACGCCTGTCTGAGGTATTCTTTCGATGTCATATTTCTTCCTCCTGTAATTTCCGTAACAGCGCCTCACCGTCGATATTTGTGAGCGCCGCGAACCAGTCGGAACGGAAGAATGCCTCACAATCCAATATCATGAGCTTCGCGTCTTCGTTCTTCGGCCGTTTTTTGTGTTTTTTCCTCGCCTCACTGTAATCCTTTACGGCTTGCAGGATGATTGCGCTTGCGAGGTTTTCCCAGGGGTCGGTCATACGGATGCCCCCAGATTCGCCTTGACTGCGTCGATGAGCGCGTTCTGCGTCCGCTCCTTTTTGCGGAGCGCCTTCATAACGTCCTCATCGATCGTGCCGGCGGTGATGATGTGGTGGATGATGACCGTATTCTTCTGTCCCTGGCGGTGAAGGCGGGCGTTTGTCTGCTGATACAGTTCAAGACTCCATGTAAGGCCGAACCATATGAGCGTGGAACCGCCGGACTGGAGATTCAGCCCGTGACCTGCGGAGGCAGGATGGATGATTGCCGCAGAAATCCTTCCCGCATTCCAGTCATCGATATCCTTTGAGGTCTTGATCTCCCTGACGGGGAAACGCGCCTTTATCCGCTCCGCGTCTTGCTGATACCAGTAGGCAATCAGTACGGGCTTGCCGTTCGCGCCTTCCATGAGGTCTTCCAGAGCGTCGAGTTTTCGGTCGTGGATGTAATGACTGTCTTTATCCTCGTCATATACCGCGCCGTTTGCCATCTGGAGGAGCTTGCCGGAAAGCACCGCCGCATTTGCCGCATCGATCTCCGTACCCTTTATTTTTGCGACCATATCCTCCTTGAAAGTGTCATATACGGCCTGTTCCTGCTCGTTCATATACACGGGGACGGCGTTTATGACACATTCCGGCAGCTTGAGGTAGTCGCAGGATTTCATGCTGATCGTTATATCCGATATCTGAGCGTATATCTGTTCCTCAGCGCCGGGGAGAGGCTTGTAGCTGAACACGATCTCGCCGTTCCGCTTGTCCGGGGTGAAGTAGGTGTTCCGGTAATGAGTGATGTACCGTCCGAGCCGCTTTCCGAGATCAAGCAGACGGAACTGCGCCCACAGATCCATGAGGCCGTTCGATGAAGGCGTTCCCGTCAGTCCCACAACGCGCTTTACGTGCGGTCTGACCTTCAGAAGGCTTTTGAACCGCTTTGCCTGCCAAGATTTGAAGGATGAAAGCTCGTCGATGACGATCATGTCGAAATCGAACGGCAGACCGCTTTTGTTCACGAGCCAGTCCACATTCTCGCGGTTGATGATGTACACGGAAGCCTTCTGCATGAGCGCCGCTTTCCGTTCAGCCTCCGTACCGACGGCAACGGAATATGTCAGTCCGTCCAGATGATCCCATTTCCGCATTTCCGAAGGCCAGGTGTCCCGTGCCACTCGCAGCGGGGCGATCACAAGCACTTTCCGTATAAGGAAGCTGTCGAGACACAGGTCATAAAGCGCCGTCAGCGTGATCACGCTCTTTCCGAGACCCATTTCAAGCAGTACCGCCGCTATGGGGTGCGACAGGATGAACCTCGTCGCGTATGTCTGATATTCATGGGGTTCGTATCGCATTGAGTACCTCCTCGATCTGTTTTGTTCCGTCCACGCAGAAGACTCTGAAGCCGAGACTTTCCAACTGCCGCTTCCGTCTCACCTGCAGTGGACGCATTGTTTTGCCGGGGCTTTTCAGTTCCACAAATCCGGCACAGCCTCCGGGGAAGAGAACGATACGGTCCGGCACTCCGTCAAAACCGGGAGATACGAACTTCAGCGCAATACCTCCCATGTTTTTCGCTGTTTTTACGAGTTTTCTCTCGATAATCTTTTCATTCACAGTCAGCCTCCGGTCTGACACAGGAACACAAAATCACAACTTTTCCCTATATATTTGTTTACGCGTGTGTGCGCTCACAGGTTTTGCTTCCCCTTTTGTGAAAGCCGTTTTGAATATAAGGGGAAAAGTTGTGTTGTGTCGGAATCTTGTGTCGCTTACATGGTTCTCCGATACAGACGCTGCCTGCCGTACAGGGGCTGACGCCTGATCTGCGAAGTACGCTCCCAGCCGGAGACCTGGGACATCATGGCGGCAATGCCGTAGCTATCCGAAGGCTTGAGTTCCTGCAGGTTTTTGCCGAAGCACTCGCACCAGATCTCCGCGTTGCTGACCTCCGTGCGGACATTTTTTCCCGTATGAGCGGGAGCGCCGAACTCCGTACCGCTGAGATAGTTCCTGCGTGCATACAGATCCATATCGTCCCAGCCGTCCGGCAGTGGTGTGTTCAGGTATTCTTCGATCATGCCGACGCGCTCGTCAGCCTCCATCGCGCCGCGCTGCGCCTTCTCGGCTTCATCGAGATCGTCGCCCTCCAGGTAGAGCGTTTCGCCGGACTTCCAGATCTCCTTTGCCTCCGCCCAGAACTGCGCCCGGAAATCCTCATCGAAGTTCCAGACTTTTTTCTGACGTTTCTGATGCACTTTGATGATCCAGAATCGGCGGTTGCCCGTGATGTCGCGCAGATATCCTCTCTCGCCGTTGACCGTGGCAATAATAACGCACTGACGGGGATGGCTTTCGACCACCTTGCCGTAAGAGGGGCGGTACTTGTCATCGGAAGTGGAGAGAAACGCCTTGACCTTCTCGATATCCGCCTTCTTCATGCCGGCAAGCTCACCGATCTCGATCACCCAGAATCCCTGCAGCTTTTCCGCGCCGGACTTGTCGTCCATATCGGTCAGCGACAGCGTTTCGGAGTAGTATTCGGACGTGACAAGGTCTTTGACGATGGTGCTTTTGCCGATGCCCTGGTCGCCGTCCAGCACGGGAACGCAGTCGAACTTGATGCCGGGGACATAGATACGCGCCACAGCCGCAGTGAAGGTCTTTCTGGTCACGGCGCGGACGTAATCAGTATCGTCGGCTTTCAGATATTTGATAAAAAGATCCTCCACGCGCTTTACGCCGTCCCAGGCGGGGAGACTGTCGAGGTAGTCCCTCACAGGGTGGAAGTGCCGGTCGTCGGCGATCTTCGTGAACGCCACGTCATGGTTGCGGCTTGAGAACGGCAGATAGCGGATGTCGATGATCGACTTGAGCTGCGCCGTGTCCGCGTCCCGCCAGAACTGGTTGCCCTTCGGCCGTTCCCACGGCAAAGGTCCCGTGACCTGTATGCGGTTCGCCATGTCATTGAAGGCGAAATTGCGGAAGTCCGGGTCGTTGGCGAGGATCAGATTGAGGTTGTACACGCTGTTTTCGAGCAGGCTCGTCCGCGGCTGATATTTGAGCCGCTTTTTCCAGTCATCGTCCCCGGCGTCAGCAAAATCCGCCTCCGCTTCGGCAAGACGCTCGTTGGCGGCAAGCAGCTTCACGTCCTCCTGCTGCATAGCAAAGTCGCACATGGCGCGGAAGGACGCCCTGTCGTCGTCGTCGCCGAACCTGTGGATGCGGACGATGTCAAAGGCGTTGCAGAGCTTGAGGTATGCGGGGTCTTTCGCATGGTGGGAGTATACGAACTTGTCGTCCTTGATCTCCACGCCGGCAATACTGCGGGACTCAATCAGATGCCAGCGCTTCGGATTATCGGTCGGCTCATAAACATCTGAAAGGAACGCCTCCAGCGCCTTCGTCACAGGGAAGAAGACCCTGTTGAACAGACCGACTACGCCTTCCTTCGTCAAGGGATCCTGCACCTTCTGCTGTGTGACCGTGTTCGCCTTGCTCTCGCGGGAGGAGGTCGGAAGCCGTGTGGGATCCGTCCATTCCGGGTGTGCCGACAGGATCACGTCCGGGTCGAGCCACCCTTTGTCCGTTTCTTTATATACGAAGACTCCGTTCTGCGGTGTGGACGGCCAGTACATCAGCTGATTCGGCTGATAGCTGCATTCGTCGAAGAAGTCGATGTCGAGCGCCTGTGCCACATAACGGGATACCGCCACGAACTCCTCGGAGGAGACGTCGCGGGTCATAGGGAAAATGATGCGGACACGCGGAGAATCCTCCGTGCTGCTGTGGGTGGTGTACAGCACGGAGGTGTACGGTGCGTTGGTTTCATAGTTATCGAGGAAGGCCTTGTCGATGCGGTCACCGTCCAGGGCGATCATGGAACGCAGCTCCACGGTGTCGATCTTGCGGCGGCCGCCTTTCAGAGTACCGCCCACAAAACCGCCGTGATCTTTCGCCGCGTCTCTCTGCGCCTTGGACATTTTCGCGTATTCCTCCGCCGACTCCGTTGTGCGGATAGTGGTCTTCAGCCGCTCCTTCAGAGCGTCGAAGGATATCGTCTTGTTGACCCATTTCTTCGCCTGCCGGCTGTTGCCGTAGGATATGGCAAGGTCTCTCATCATCTGAACCTCCTGACTCTCGGCGTCTCGCCGTATTCAAAGCGTGCCTGCCTCGCCGCCGCATATGCCTTCAGAGTAACGCCGCGGTTCATGTCACCGAGATAGCTCGAGTCATCGCCGAACAACTGAAAGCCGCCGTTCCGGTCGATGCCGGGATACGCAGCGAAATAGTCGCCGTCGATGGTTTCAAAATTGTAGTAGTTCGGCCACCCGTGATGATCGTTGTAAGCCTCGCTCTGGATATCGTCGAGCAGACCGTAGAAGGTCTCGCCCCAGGGGATGTTGCCGACCACAAGCACGGCGGTCTTCGACAGGCCGCACATGCCGTCCTCCTGCATACCCGCTTCGGCGAACCTCTTGATCTTGTCCGCGTCGGCATCATTCATCTGACCCTTGACCTCAACGTAGATGTCGCAGTTTTCAGCGTAAGTGGCGTGGTTCACAGTCACGCCATGGAGCAGGAAGCCCGGCAGATAATATGTGCCGTCGCCGAGGTCGTATCCTTCCGGCTCATATTCCCACCTGACCCCGCAGGCGTCGAAGAACACAGCCCACCGCGCCTCAAGTCGGGAGCGGAAGCGGTAGCCCTTGTATTCGGTCTCGATAGCTTTCAGTCCGTTCACAGCGCATCCACCTCCTCGAAATCAGCATTGAAATACCGTACCGGCTGTCTGCGGCGCTTCGCCGTCTCGATCTCCACGCTCATGCCTTCGGAGATCACGTCTCCCAGAACCCACAGTTCCTGGCACTTACCCTGCAGAACGATGTCCATGAACAGAGCAAGATCCCTTTCCTCCGGGTCTTCGTCGTTCACGAACTGCGGAAACATGAGGTGCGGCGCAAGTGGAATCTGCCCGTGTTCCAGCGCAAAACGGCAGAACTGCCTGGTGCGTTCCGTGTTACCCTCGACATCCCCGGAAAACGGGGAGCAGATGTAAACGAGCGGACGGAACGGCTTTTGATTTTTCGTATCGTTTCTCATTCAAACGACCTCCTTGTAAAGATTTGCCGAGGTCACCCTCTAACGGGTAGCCTCGGCAGGAGGTCAAAACTGACGGTTTTTATAATTTTCTCTCAACTTTTTTTCTGCGCGGCGCAGCCAGTGCGTGACCGTGGTAGGGTCGACACCGAGAGAAGCCGCATAATCCTTCGTCGGCACAAGGTCCATATGTACCGCGATGAACGCTTCCGCCCACCGGGGCTTGTCCGCCAGAATACTGCGTACCCATTCGCAGATGACTTCATACTGTTCCCGCTCCTCGCGGGAAAGCTCATCCTGCCGGAAAATACGGTCATCGGTCACCTCGCTCATCAGCGGCTCGGAGGTGTCAACATCATCCTCGGTCTCGTCCTTGCCGGGTTTCGCCTTCGATTCGCCCCTGTGGCGGTTCAGCTTGCGCCAGGAGTTGTACTCCGGCCTGTTGTACTTCGCATCGAATGCTTCCTGGATACGCTTCTCGCGCTCCTCCTGTGAAAGCGCTTCGCCGCCGTCCAGGTCAAGGGAGACCCACAGCTGTTCGGTCGCCTTCTCGTCCAGGCCAAGCACCTGGTAGGCTTCGTCGTAACGGATTCTCAGTTTCATCTTTGCATTCCTTTCTGCGGGTGAGCCGACAGCGGAATGCAAAGGGAGCCTGCGGTTTCCGAATTCCCACAGGCTCCGTTCCTAAAAAAGAGCGCAAGAAACTAAGGTGGGTGCAATCCGGTCTCCAAACACGATCTTCATCACCGTGTCCTGAACTCGCTATTGCATCCCGCCGTCTAATGCGCACTCGACTTCGAGATGTATTATTTGGGCTTTGAGCTCCCAGGTGACAGCGCGACACCCGTGCCGTCAGCTCGACGTTCAAACATATATAAGGTTGATCGGAGGAGGATCTGCGTCAGCGGTCATCCGTCTCCGTTATCATCGAAATCCTCATCTATCTGCTGAAGATTTCCGAAAACGTCCCAGTAATGTGCGGGGCTGAGATCGTCAAAACTGGTGGCGTCGTAGGGCGTAAATGCCGATTCTGCCACCTCGTTTCCGTACTTTGCCGCCACGCTTGTGGCGAGAGCTTCGATATTGATGCGCCAGTCGTTCTTTGTCATATTGCACCTCCGAATGAATAATTCATAATTAGTGAGGAGAAATTCATATCCGCAGAAACGATTTCTACAGAAGGGGTAGAAAAGTTCACAGTTCTGTGTTATAATGAAATATCATCTCACTTGATGTAGAAGTCGTTCTTACGGCTTCTGTTGCTCTCTATTGCTGCGAGCAGCGACCTTGTTTAAGGGTCGATTTCATTATAAAAAAAGCCCCCGGTACCCATTGGTGGGTGTCGGTAGGCTACGATAGGATTCGGTAGGTTAACAGAAAGGAAAATGTAAAGTGACATTTTCAGAGTTTGTAAATATGCTTTTCCCCATTATCGGCGCGGGGAGCAGCACTCACGCTTTTACACGATCGATGTTTGATACGATTATTGACGAGAGCGGGCAGAGCATTTTAGACGAGTATTCCGAAGAAACATACAAGGCGTATTACAACGGCAGTACGGGAATATCGAGAATTGCAAAAAAGGTCTGTGCATATATGGAGCCGGAGAACTTCGTCTCGTATATTGATGAATTCCCGGATGCAACGAGGGACTCTTTGTGTGAAGTCTTTAAGGCGTCAATCTCCGATTGTGATTCATACAACATCTCACAGGCTCTTGCAGATTTGTTCGCTGAAATCATAAGAACCGCAGCGGCAACAAAACGCGGTGCGGCAACCAAGGTGAAAAAGAAAACTGATGTTGTACCGACAGCGTCTGACGATGATCAGGTTATCGTGGACGCATTAAGTAAGCCGTTGCTGGCTTTTGCCGGCGCACTGGAAGCTCAAAAACATCAGCTTGCCGAACAAATACGGCGGAATAATAAAAAAGCGGATTCATCCGAAGATGAGTCCGATAATACCGAAGCGGAGGTCGCAGATGGAGAAGAACCATCTGATGCCGCATCGGGAGATAAAACAGTTGTGCATCAAACTATAGTAAATCAATATGGAGATCATCCTGTTCACATTGATTACGTCGAGAATTTGAAACTGTAACGGAGGTAATGCGTATGGCAAATGAAATACAAAAGGGATCTGTTCCGGCAATCCCGTCTGCCGGTGCGCCAATTACTCAAATAAATCAGTATGGAGACCGTTCGGTTCATGCGGATCATGTAGAGAGTCTGAACGTTACAGTTATTGAGAATCAAGGCTCGCCTACCGAGGATGAAAACGGTGTCCCTTTCGTTCCTCTGACACCAACAAGATATGACAGCACAACCCGGATTATTTACCTCGGAACCGAAGAGGTTAAACTTCCAGTTCAGCTTACACCGCAGAGCAGTATTTCCCCACAGGAGCTTCCGTATGTAAACGCACTGTGCGAAGTATACGCTGAAAAAATCAACGGTGTTGTGACGCCAGACACAATAGGAACCTTGTCTAACACTCTTCGCAGAAACTTTGCCGAACAGCGCAAAGCCTACTATAGTGCAGAAAGTGTCCATCGTTCGGTACGCGAGGTCTTTTCCGACGGCGATAAACAGTTTCAGGCGCTCAAAACGGATGCTTATGACGGGATTTCCGACACACTCTTTGATGATCGCCACACGAGCGGATATGACCGTCTCCTCGCAGTACTTGATAAGGTTACGAACATTACGCTTTCAAAATCCTCGTTTATGAACATAATCGGTCTGATAGCAAATCTTGAAAAGAAAGGCATCTGCCATATCCTGGTGAATGACGGGACGATTAAATCGTGGGTGAATATCGATGAATGATCTTTTCAACACTCCGTTTGAAACCGGGTTGCGTGCGATGCTCATTCTCTCCGTCATCCGTTCCTGCGGTATGACAATTGACCGCCTTTCAGCATACGACTTTATGACCATATACGGAAAAGATTTTGAAGTGTCTGATCGGAACTTGCACGGAGATAACAGTTACAGCTTCAGCGAACTATCCTCCAAGCGGTCTGTATGTTCGGAAGGCATCAAGATGTTTGTACTGGATGGGCTTATCGCCGTCAATCGAACTGAAGGCGGTTTTCTGTATAAGCTGACCGTCGCCGGACGCAAGTATATCGGAACCCTTGAGTCCGATTACAAAGATCAGTATTTAGCTATCGCAGAAACCGTACATAAAAAATATGCACGAAAAAGTGACTCGGCAATCTTGAAAGAAATCAGCGGCAAAGCCGTGCAATCGTTAAGGAGGTAGCGATGGGAGAATTCTATATTACCAAGGTGGTCGCTAAAGGCAGCGGCAAAACCGATTCCGTAATCGACCTCCGCCCTGGGTTGAATATCATCCGAGGGAGATCAAATACCGGCAAGACCTGCATCATCAAGTGTATCGATTTCTGCTTTGGCAGTAAGGCGAAACCTTTTGATGAAAGCCTTGGATATGATACCATTGAAATCTCCCTGCACACGGGCAAGGGCGATATTACAATCACACGTGCTTTGGGGAAAAACCAGGTCGATGTTGTCACCGACGTTCCCGGCTTTGAAAGCGGCAAATACGATTTGAAACACACAAATAAAAAAGACCCTCTCCCCATATTGAGCGATCTGCTTCTGGACTCAATCGGGATAGAGGGTGAACACTTCGTTATAAAGAACAAGAATTTTGAAAAGAAACGGCTGACCTGGCGCACATTCCTTCATGTTTTGCTTTTCCATGTAGCCGATATTGCCAAAGAGAAATCCATCATCGAACCGGAGCAAGCTACTGACAGAACTGCATTGCTCTCGGCGTTGCTATACCTGTTGTCGGGACAGGATTTTGGTGAGGCGGATGCTCAAACCAAGAAGGAAATTCGAGTCGCACGGAAAAAAGCAGTCGAAGAATATGTCAACAGGAAAATACAGGCTATTACGGACAAGCGCAAAGGACTGCTTGAAAGTTTGAGTGCCTTCGATGGTGTCGATGTCGAACAAACAATGCAGGACATCATTAACAGTCTTCAAAGCACGGAAACCCAGATCTCCACGGCCGTTGACCAGAGCCGTGAACTGCTCGGCCAGATTCTGCGGTTGCAAAGCCGAGCCGCCGAATGCGATCTTTTGAAGTCTCGCTACGCCGCCCTTAGAACGCAGTATGTATCTGATGTGAAGAGGCTCTCTTTTATCGTTAACGGCGAGGTCGAGATGGGGCACGTTCCGAAGAATCAGGTATGCCCATTCTGCGATGGCAAACTGCCTGTTCGGGACAAGAAATCATACATCGATTCTGCACAGGCTGAACTTGACAGAATAGCCCTCCAAATGGACGGTCTGGCTGAAACGGAAAAAGACCTCGAAGCGGAAAAGGCTGAAATCGAGGCGGCTCTGAAGGAACTACAGGCAAAGCGCGACAGCATTGAGGCCATGATTGAAAACGAGCTGCAGCCGAAGGCAGATGCTTTGCGGGAATCCTTGAACGGCTACCGCGCGTTCATTCAGATAAAGCAGGAACTCAGCGTTATCGATGATTTTGCCTCCAGTTGGGAAACGGATTTGAGAGAGCTTCCCAGCGAGGACGAAACACAGATCGAGTATCATCCTAAAGAATACTTTGGTGATGAGTTCCAGGAGCGGATTGATCAGATGCTGAAAGACACCTTGATCGAATGCGCCTATGACAACCTGACTACGGCGCGGTTCAACATGAAGGATTTTGATGTTGAAGTAAACGGCCACAAAAAGGCAGATATTCACGGGCAAGGGTACTGCTCTTATCTCAATACGATTGTTGCGCTCACATTCCGTCGGTACATGGAGGCTTACGCTAAATACAATCCCGGATTTATGGTGATTGATACACCGCTGCTTGGACTCGACCAAGGTGTAACGGACGCCGCACCGGAAAGCATGAGAACCGCGCTATTCAAATTCTTTATCAATCATCAGAATGACGGCCAGATAATCATCTTGGAGAATATGATGCACATTCCCGCTCTTGATTATGAAGGCTCTGGTGCAAATGTGATTACCTTTACCAATGGACTTGAAGCCGGTAGATACGGTTTTTTGAACGATGTGAAATGAGCATACACGGAGGTACCAAAATGCGAATCAGTTACAATAAGTTGTGGAAACTGCTGATCGATAAGAACATGACGAAGATGGATTTAAAAGAAGCCGCTGGCGTCAGCGCCGCGTCAATCGCAAAACTCGGCAAGGGGGCCAATATTACAACGGATGTGCTTCTAAAAATCTGTGAAACGCTGAACTGCCATATTGAAGATATTCTTGAAACTGTAGACGATTAACAACGTGATTTAGTCTGAAAGTGAGGTATATCAAAATGCCAGATGGAAGAACCATACAATCCAAGTTTGACGCTATGAAGCGCCTGTTTAGCGCATCACCACTTGATCCCGGTATAACGGCATTATTTAAAGAAATCAATGACCTATGTCAAAATGAAGCGAGTGCCATGCAGAGGCTTCCCTTAACCAGTAATACAACTGCTCGAGGGAAAAATTATGTCCTTTTTTCTCACAATAATGGAAAAAAGTCTCGGCCAGTCAATATTGATCTATATAACGAAGGCATCGCTACAGATGCAGATGGCAATTCCAAGGTGGATGTGTTTTGGGAGAATGTTTCTTCTCAAACAATTGCGAATCAGCCTGCCAGAGATATAACAACAGCCCTTTATGTAATTGCAATGAATTACTGCACTTGTGCTGACACGCTTCCGGGACTTAAGAATAATGCTGGCGCATATTTTGAAAAACTGATTGGGCATCTTTATGCAAGACATCTCGGGATAAACCCATCCACGCAGATGAATGCGGTTGAATTGGATGGAGAATCCATTTCCTTGCCAACGGATTTTATCTTTAATCTTGGGCCTGGTAAGCCCAAATTACATATTCCGGTGAAGACCTCCACACGTGAGCGGGTCGTTGAGGTGTGGGCGCAGCAAAGGATTCTGGATGGTGCATTTGGAGTGGGCCGCTTCTTTTGCCTTCTTACATGCATAGGAGAAACTAATCTTGGGAAGAACATGTCTATTGATATTACCTGCGTCCCAAACCAGTGGATGAATTATCAACTCTTTGTGGCTCAAATTACCCGTGCCTACTATCTTGATATGCCTGAAAAATACAGAGAGCTAAATAATAGATTCCCAAAGATTCACGTAAAAGAATTCGGCGAGTACTTCCACGAATCTGAACATCTTTTTGATTAATAATAATCGGAGTCAGTAATCACACTGACTCCGATTCCTTATTTATGTAGTATTTCTTTGATGTGCATTCCCCAGGCATAGGCGACTAAAGGCGGTACGGCATCACCTATTTGCTCATACTTATCTTGTTGAGAGCGATCATCGTGGGCGACTAAGTAGGGACCTCCGACAAACTCATATGAATCCGGGAAACTCTGCAGCCGTGCACACTCACGAACTGTAAGGGCTCTGTCCTGATCTGGATGTACAAATTCATCCAAAGCATGACTTGTTACCGTTGGGCTTGCCTCGTCCCATCGCAGCCGATAGTTTCTCTTTACATAGACAACTTTTGGAACAACTTTCCTTTTCTGCAAAGACTCTAACTCATCTGGTTCAAGCCGAGCAAAAAGGCCTTTGAGTCCTTCTCCTTGCCGGAGTATATGAAAGCGCTCAATTATATAAGCTCTATGGTTCATCGGAAGATGATTCAGGAGTTTGTGTTCCTTGGTTTCTCTTCTCCAGAAACGATCATCTTGCATGAGTCTTGTGTACTCAGATGACTTACCCGGAAGATAGTTCGGATTCTCTGTCCAAGTGTTTACTTCTACGGGTGGAATGTCGCAAAAGGCATCTTCGACGGTCACATCTACTGATGTTGTTGGTTTAGGTGCTGAGATTTCATCTGTGGGTTCTTTCGATGCCAAGATGAAGAAACGCTTTCTTTTTTGAGGAACCCCATACTTTTCAGCATCAATGATGAACTGCTTGTAGTTTTTGTATCCAGCTTCCGCCAGTTCCTCCTTCAGCACATCAAGAACCAATTTCTTGGAGTCTTTTGCGATACGCTTAGTTGTAATCATTGGAACATTCTCAAATAGAATCATTCTCGCATTTGCTATTTTTGCAATTCTTATCCCTTCTCGGAACAAGAACTGCCTATCGTCATACGCCGCGCGAGATGAGTTTCCCGCAGTTGAGAATGTTTCACACGGCATTCCTGAGGTTACTAAATCGACGCCGTTTTCAGGAATGTAAGGAAGAATCTGCTCTGCAGTTACGTTACGTATATCTGATTGTATAACATGAACCTCTGGGTGATTAGCAGCGTAGGTATCAACACAGCTTTTTATGACTTCTATAGCAATCAGCGTCTCAAAACCGGCAGCGTGTAAACCCGTACATATTCCACCTGGTCCGCTGAAACAGTCAATATGGGTCAACGCCATTTTTAATCTCCTTCCAAGCCTCATCGACTTTGTGGTAATCCAGATGGTGCTTCTTGCAAAAATCTACTATTTTTCTCATCATTGAGCAATTGGGAACGGTCTTCCCGGTTTCCCAACGATTAACAGTAGAGTAAGAAACACCGAGTTCTTCAGCAAAAGAGTTCTGGCTGAAAAAACAGCTCTGCCGAATGCCCTTAATTTCATTTGCAATACTCATCGTACACCTCAATTCAAAGTCATGATCTCTGGCAAAACACAGTCATAACAGTAGCATTATTATAGCATTTTACTTTCAGAAAGTCAACGAACACTCCCAAAATAATTCGTGAACGGAAGGGGAAAATCTTTCTAATAGAGGACACCATAATCACTATCAGTATTCTCATCAAACCTGTAGCCTCGCCACGAAATTATCTAACCCGTAGCCTCGCGTTTCGGCACTTTCGGTGTGCAGGATAGATAGTGAAAAAGTCTGAAAGGGATCCCGGGCCGCCGCCGGTTTTTGCGGGCAAACCTCGGAATCCCTTTATTTCAGTACATTTCAGCCCTTTTGGGCTTCGGTTCTCGTCATCAATACTACCGTCTCCACATGCCTTGTCCCCGGGAAGAGGTCGCAGGCGGCGGCTCTTTGCACCCTGTAGCCGTACTCAGCGAAGCGCTTCACGTCGCGGCCGAGGGTCCCGGGGTCACAGGAGACATAGACAACGCGCTGCGGG
>OLNF01002206.1_pt1 | contig 15576 bp, 16 predicted proteins | sample 1673061 | NCBI WGS metagenome assembly OLNF01 (sample SAMEA3136751, study PRJEB25190) | human gut metagenome | reverse complement strand
AAGCTCTCCCTTTGGGAGAGCTGGACGCGAAGCGGCCTGAGAGGGTGAGGATGCTGAAATAGGAGCAACTATGCAATATCAACTTCTGGCAAGCGATTTCGACAATACCCTTGTTCCATTTGGTGAGCCCTGCCCCCGCCCGGCGGTGGTCAAGGCCGTGAAAAAGATGCAGGCCGCAGGCGGCAAATTTGTGCTGAGCACCGGCCGCGGCTACTGTGTGATCAACAAGCAGCAGCTGGGCGGCATCCGGTTCGACTACGCCATCACCAACAACGGAGCCTGCGTGGTGGACAGGGACGGCGCGATCATCGCCGAGCACCCGATGACCAATGAGGAAATGTACGCACTGGTGGATTTCTGCGAGGATTACAACTACCCCCTGCAGTTCAATTTCCGGGATGGATACTATGCCTACTGCGAATACGAGAGCCTCCGGGATTTCTACGCCCAGCTGAGCGGCAGCGGCCTGACCTGCAAGGACGGCGAGGATCAGGACCGCCATCTCATCGATATGCCCCATGCCGCCTTTGCCTGCCTGCCCGATGAGGCGCTGGAGGCGTTCAACCGGAAGTACGGCCACCTGAACCTCCGTTTTATGATGGTGGGTGCTGTGCGTGAGGGCAGCTGGCACTGCTATGATATCGTCCGGGAGGGCATTGATAAGGGGGTGGGTCTGGCTGACCTGTGTGAAACCGTGGGTCTGACGCTGGCCGATGCCGTTTCGGCGGGCGATTCCGCCAATGATGTGGGGATGCTGAAGGCGGCGGGACTGGGCTGCTGCATGGCCAACGGCTCGGACGATGCCAAGGAAGCCGCAGACCGCATCATCGGGGATGTGCGGGAGGACGGCCTTGCCGCCCTCATTGAGGAGCTGTGGTTCAATGGCCCCCGTGCGGAGCCCTCGGGCCATGAACTTGGCTCCCCCTGGGGCCAGATGGAAGCCGCGGAGGAAAAGCAGTGAGCTTTGCACCGGTCTACAATGAACACAGCCGGGCGCTGATCCTGGGCACCTGGCCCAGCCCCAAGAGCCGGGAAATGTCCTTCTACTACGGCCACCCGCAAAACCGCTTCTGGCCCATGCTGGCGGCCCTGACCGGGGAGCCTGTGCCCGCCCGGGAGGATATCGAAGCAAAAAAGCAGATCATCCTGCGCCACGGGCTGGCCCTGTGGGATACGCTGGAAAGCTGTACCATCACCGGCGCGTCGGATGCGTCTATCCGGGACGTGGTGCCCAATGATATTGCCGGTCTGCTGGCAAAAGCGCCCATTGAGGCTTTTTTTTGCAACGGGGCTACGGCATATAAGATCTATACAAAGTATCTCGAGCCGGTCAGCGGCATCCCAGCGGTCAGGCTGCCCAGCACCAGCCCCGCCAATGCCGCCTGCAGGCCGGAAAAATTACGGGAGATCTGGCAGAAAGAATTGTCGAACTGGATTCTGCCTTGAATGCCGCGCGGACTTACCCGATCTGCCAGGGGCTCCCCTATGAGGGGAGCTGGCGCGCAAGCGCCTGAGAGGTTTGACATTTCGATTTCAAACCTGTAAATAATTCGTGAAACGCTTGCGCCCCGCTGGAAAAGGATTTATTATGGAAGATACAGGGGGCTCAGCTCCCGGAAAAGGAGGAACCCATGAGCAAGATCATTCGCACCCGGAAGCCCAGTGTCCTGCCGTACTACGCGGCGGCGCTGGCATTTGTGGTGCTGTGCGCTGTGCTTCCGGTCTATCGGCTGTGGGCACTGCTGGCGGCGCTGGGCGCGGCTGTGCTGGCCTTTGCCGGGGCCAAAAAGATCTGCCCGCCCCGGGTGGTGGAGACGGAAGTGCCTTTCCATACCGGTGTGGACGATGTGGATGCCATGCTGACCGAGATGCAGCAGCAGCTGGACACCCTCCATGCCCTGAACGAAGCCCTGCCGGACCCGCAGCTCTCCGCCGCCATAGCCCGGATGGAAAAGGCAGGCCGCTCCATTGTGGAAACGGTGGAAGCCACCCCCGCCAAGGCAAAGCAGGTGCGGCGGTTCGCCAATTACTATCTGCCCGATGCTGTGAACGTGCTGCAGCAGTACGCCAAGCTGGCAAAGCAGGGGGTGCGGGGCGAGAATGCCGCCTCCATCCGCGCGGAGGTGGAACACAACGCAGCCTCCATTGCCACGGCATTTGAAAATCAGCTGGATGCCCTGTATGCTGCCGAGAGCATGGACCTCTCGGCAGACCTGACCGTTTTGCAGAATATGCTGAAAGGGCAGGGATTGTAACAACCCTCTCAGTCAAAGCCTGACGGCTTTGCCAGCTCCCCCGAAGGGGGAGCCCTTGGCAAACCGGTTAGAAAATAGCGCACGCCGATAGGCGGCAGGCGCTGTCGTAATTGGAAAGGATGGAATCAACAATGGCTGACAACAACACTCTGAACTTCGATCTCGATGCTCCTGCAGTGCCCACCCTGACGCTGGACCCCACCCCGGAGGTAGCTGAGGAGAAAAAGCCTGAGCCCGCCCCTGCGGCCCAGCAGCCGGAGGTGCAGTTGACCCCTGAGGAGCAGGCAATGGTGGATTCCTTTGCGGAAAAGATCGATATCACCAACAGCCAGCAGGTGCTGCAGTATGGCTCCGCCTGTCAGAAGAAGATCGGCGATTTCTCCGAGGCTGCTCTGGCCAAGGTGTCCACCAAGGATCTGGGCGAGGTGGGTGATATGATCACCAACCTCATCGGGGAGCTGAAGAGCTTTGATGCCAATGAGGAGCAGCAGAAGGGCATTCTGGGCTTCTTCAAAAAGAAGGGCAATGAGCTGGACAACCTGAAGACCAAGTACAACAAGGCCGAGACCAACGTGGAGAACATTCAGTCTATGCTGGAGGGCCATCAGGTCCAGCTGCTGAAAGACATCGCCATGCTGGATAAGATGTACGAGCTGAACATGGCCTACTTCAAGGAGCTGAGCATGTATATCCTGGCCGGCAAGAAAAAGCTGGCCGAGGTCCGTGCAAACGAGCTGCAGCAGGCCATGGACAAGGCCAAGCAGTCCGGCCTGCCCGAGGATGCTCAGACCGCCCGCGACCTGGCAGACCAGTGCGAGCGCTTTGAGAAAAAGTTGTACGATCTGGAGCTGACCCGGAACATCAGCCTGCAGATGGGCCCCCAGATCCGCCTGCTGCAGAACAACAACACCATGATGGCTGAGAAGATCCAGTCCACCATCGTCAACACCATCCCGCTGTGGAAGAACCAGATGGTGCTGGCGCTGGGTCTGGCCCACACTCAGAAGGCCATGCAGGCCGAGCGTGCCGTGACTGACATGACCAACGACCTGCTCAAGAAGAATGCCGATGCCCTCAAGATGGGCACCATCGAGACCGCCAAGGAGAGCCAGCGCGGCGTGGTGGATATCGAGACCCTGCAGCAGACCAACAAGAGCCTGATCGAGACCCTGGACGAGCTGAACAAGATCCAGACCGAGGGCCGCGCAAAGCGTGTGGCTGCCGAGCAGGAGCTGACCCGCATCGAGGACGAGCTGAAACAGAAGATGATGGAGATCCGGAGCTGAAATGGCAAACGCTGATTTTTCCAGAGAACAGAATCAAACGCCCGGCGGCTTTGACAGCGGCAGCTACCGCGAGGCAAAGCGCCCGGACACCGAGGCAGTGCGCCTGACCCCCTTGCAGCAGAAGCTGGCCGGGCTGGAAAAGGTGCTGCCCGCCGCACTGGCAAAGCAGGGCACAGCCCTTGTACTGAGCGTGGTGGTGATGCTGGCGGCGTTCGTGGGCTTTGGCGGTGCCAAGGTCAGGGGCAAGTATAACGAGGCCCGCCAGTGGTTCACCACCGGCGTTTCGGCCGACAACGGTTATGCCCTGAGCGAGGAGCTGACCACCCGTGCCAACACGGCGGCAAATATCATCACCACCGGCGCAAACACGCTGGGGGCCGACAGCGCCGAGGTGCAGGCCGCACAGGCCGCGCTGGATGATTTCTCTGCCTGCCTGGAAGCAGTGCAGAACGGCAGCAAAAAGCAGTCCCTGACCTCGCTGCCCTATTATCAGGGCAGTGCCATGCACGCCCTCTGTCAGGCCAATGAGGCTCTGGGCACTGTGATCGACCAGCTCTATGCAAAAATGCAGGAGCAGGCCGCTGACCCCATGAAGATGGGGGCAGTGCAGGGCCAGTACGGCCAGTTCAACAGCGTAGACACCATTATTGGTAATCTGCAGTACAATGATACAGTGTATGAGTATCAGAACGATGTCGGCGGCTTCCCGGCCAGTATGCTGGGCAGGCTGTTCGGCGTACAGGAGGTGGAACCCTTCGCATGAAAACGATGAAACGATTTGCCGCCCGCATCTGCACCCTGTTCGTGGTGCTGACCGTCAGCCTGACGGCTCTGGTGCCCGCTGCCTTTGCGGCCACCAAGGCCCAGCTGCCCGATTTGCCCAGCAGTCAGTGCGTGGTGGATGATGCCAACATCCTGAGCAGCAGCACCAAAACGGCCATTGAGAACCTGAATGCACAGCTCACCCAGCAGTGCGAGGGTGCACAGATCGGCGTATTGACTGTGGATTATACGGGAAGTTTATCCACGGAAGATTATGCTGTGCAGGCCGCCAACACCTGGGGGCTGGGCAGCTCCAGCAAAAACAACGGTGTGCTGATCCTGCTGGTCATGCAGTCCCAGCAGTACGCCGATGGCGACTATTACCTTGCCACCGGTGACGGCTTCCGCAATACCACGCTGGAAAAGCAGGCCAGCGCCATTGCCCAGACCATGGAGGATTCCTTCGCGGCGGGCGATTATGACGCGGCTGTGACCACCTGTGCCAACAATGTGGCCAGCACCATTGCCGATCTCTACGGTGTGACCCTGAGCGGGACCACCGGCACGGTCAGTAACGGCAATACGGATGGTTATAACAACGGAAATGATTACTATGAGGCCCCGGCAGCATCCTATCAATCGCCCTTCCTCACCCTTCTGGCAGTGGTAATCGTGGTGTTTGCCCTGACCTCCATCTTCGGCGGCATCCGACGCGGCTTTGGCGGCGGCGGGTTTGGCCCCTTCTTCGGTTTCGGGCTGGGCTACGGCCTGGGCAGCAGACGGCGGCGCAGACCTCCGTATGATGATTGGGGCCCCCGTGGCCCGCGCGGGCCCAGACCGCCCCGCGGCGGCGGGCCGCGTCCTCCCTGTGGGGGCGGCGGCTTCGGTGGTGGTTCCTTTGGCGGCATGGGCGGTGGACGCTCCGGCGGCAGCTTTGGCGGGGGCGGCAGCTTCCACGCAGGCGGCGGCTCCTTCCATGGCGGCGGCGGTGGCCGCGGGCGGTAATATCTGAGTAAATAAAAAGTGGGCGGTTCGTGTGAACCGTCCACTTTTTGTTGATTCAGATTTACTTCGTGCCGTAGATGCGGTCACCGGCATCGCCCAGGCCGGGAACGATGTAGCCGTTCTCGTTCAGGTGGTCGTCCTTAGCGCCCAGATAGATGTCAACATCGGGGTGAGCCTTGTGCAGGGCCTCAATGCCTTCCGGAGCAGCGATCAGACCGATGAACTTGATGCGCTTAGCGCCGTGCTTCTTGATCTGGGTGATGGCATCAATGGCGCTGCCGCCGGTTGCCAGCATGGGGTCCAGAACCAGAACGTCACGCTCGGCGATATCCTGGGGCAGTTTGCAGAAGTATTCCACGGGCTGCAGGGTCTCCTCGTTGCGGTACAGGCCGATGAAGCCGACCTTTGCAGCGGGCAGCAGGGTCAGCATACCGTCCAGCATACCCATGCCTGCACGCAGGATGGGCACCAGAGCCAGCTTGCGGCCTGCCAGCACCTTGGTCTTTGCCATGGTGATGGGGGTCTCGATCTCGACCTCCTCCATGGGCAGGTCACGGGTGGCCTCGTAGCACAGCAGGGTTGCGATCTCGCCGACCAGATCACGGAACTCCTTGGTACCGGTCTGCTTGTTGCGCAGGATGCTCAGCTTGTGCTGCAGCAGGGGATGCTCAACGATCATAGGGGTCATAAATACACGCTCCTTTTTATGTTTATCGGGTTTCGATTGCCATCAGTTTTGCAATGCGCTTTTCGTGGCGGCCGCCCTCAAACGGGGTGTTCAGGAACAGATCCACCAGCTGGCAGGCAAGGCCGGGGCCGACAACACGGCCGCCCATGCACAGGGCGTTGGCATCGTTGTGGCGGCGGGTGTACTCGCAGCTGAAGCTGTCGGAGCAGCAGCAGGCGCGGATACCCTTGACCTTGTTGGCGGCCATGCTGATGCCGACACCGGTGCCGCAGAACAGCAGGGCTTTGTCGCACTGACCGCTGACCACAGCGTCACAGGCAGGCAGTGCCATGTCGGGGTAATCCACGCTGGCAGTGCTGTGGGTGCCAAAGTCGATATACTCCAGCCCCAGCTCGTCCAGGTGAGCCTTGACGGCTTCCTTCAGTTCAAAACCGCCATGGTCGGCGGCAAGTGCAATGGGTTTTGCCATGAGAAATTTCAATCCTTTCCGTTTTCCGTATCGTTGTTCCGGGCAGCGGCTTCGGCAGCAAGGCGTTCGGCGCGTTCCCGCTCGGCCTGGCTCAGGCGGTGATAATCCGGCAGCAGGGCCTCAGGCAGAACGGCTTCGCCCCGCTGGGCCATCTGCTTGGCCACCAGGGCCACGGCAGCGGCCCGGCCGCCCCGCAGCTCCGGCGGAACAGTGAGCACGCCCGGAACATTGCTGTATTTATTATAGCACAGAGATGCGCCATCACCAACAAAAAACAGGGGCTTTTTGCAATTTTCTACAAATTGGGCAAGGTCAGCCACAGCCCGGGCATCGTCATCCAGCAGGCGGGTGTGGGTGGCCAGGTCAAAAGCGGCGCTGTACACCTGGGCACGGCGGGCATCCAGCGCGCAGAGCACGGTGCCTTCGCCGGTGTGGGCAGCGGCCAGCGCTTCCAGTGTGGAGACCGGGGCACAGAGGGTCTCACGGGGGAAAGCCAGCCCCTTGACGGCGGCCAGTCCGATGCGCAGGCCGGTAAAGCTGCCGGGGCCTGCGTTCACACCGAACAGGTCGATGTCTGCACAGGTCAGGCCGCACAGCTTCAGGCAGTGATCCACCAGCGGCATCAGGGTCTCGCTGTGGGTCATGCCGCCGTCCAGATAGCACTCGTACTTCAGGCGGTCGTCCTGCAGCAGGGCCACGCCCAGTGTTTTACCGGCGGTGTCTACGGCTAAGATATTCATACGCTGACCTCCTCGATGGTGATGCGGCGGGTGGTGTCATCCACCCGGTCAATGTTGATATGGATCGGGTCTTCCGGGGCCAGCAGGTCGGCGAAGTTTTCGCTCCACTCAGCGGCCACAATGGCACCCTGATCCAGATAATCGTAGAAACCGGCGGCACACAGGTCGTTCTCGGTGGAAATGCGGTAGAGGTCGAAGTGGGCCAGCGGGCGAGGGCCGCGGTAATAGTTGACGATGGCAAAGGTGGGGCTGCTGACCGGGTCGGTGCAGCCCAGCCCCTCTGCCAGGCCCTCACAAAAGGCGGTCTTGCCCGCGCCCAGCCCGCCGGTGAAGGCGATCAAGGCCCCGTCCGGCAGCACTGCCGCCAGCTTCCGGCCCAGCGCAACGGTCTCTTCTCTGGAATGTGTAATATATTCAGCCATACAATGCTCCTTCATCTTGAAGCTTGAACTTTCCCGTTTTGCCAGCGGTCTGCGAAGCAGACTGAGAGGTAAATCAAAAGGGATGACAGAAGCTTCTGCCATCCCACAGTATAATATAAATCGAGCAAAAGTGCAACGCTCAAGCGGCCTGCTGTACATCCTGCGGGGCAGGTGTCGCGTTCGGTTCGATCAGCCGGACCCCAACATCACCGAACAGCAGCGGGTAAGCTGCCGCCGCATGGGGGCGCTTGCCGCCCTGCGCGTTGTACCAGACCAGATCATCCGCGCCATAGGTATCCATGGAGTGCTGAACGGATTCCTGCAGGGTCTGGCCCAGGATCAGGTGATTGACGGTATCCCACAGCATACTGCGGGAATACACGGTGTAGACGTTGTTCACATAGCCTGCCACTGCTTTGGCACCACCGGCCAGCAGGGCATCGGCCATGGAGGTATCCAGACTGCCGCTCACGCCAAGGAACTCACAGGTCTCGGAGAGCACTACGGTGTCCTTGAGCTGGCCGCCCCGGTATGCCGCCCGGAAAAAGCTGGGCGTGATGCAGTACAGGCCGTTGATCTTGATGACCCGGTGGGTCAGCAGATCGATGCCGTAGTAGAGGTCCTTGTAGAAATCCGATTCCTCCGTCAGCAGGATGACCGGCTCGGTACGGGTCTGCTTGAATAGAAAACCGGAGGTGTAGGTGTAGTAGGAGCCGTGGGCGCTGAGGATGCACAGCCCGTAATCGTTCATCCGTTTCAGGTCAGAGACGGTGACTGTGCTATCGATTCGGGTGTGCAGGCCCATCGCGGTCCAGAAGCCCTTCATATAGGAGTAGTACGGGTAGCGGGAGCTGTTCACGGTGTTGTCAAAGGCGTAGTAGATCATGGCACTGCCCAGATCACCCTGCGGGGCGTTGGACATTTCGTGCAGATCCACAGCGGGCAGTTCGGAAGGGGCGAAGGGAGTATTCTCTTCGTCCGGGTCCTCCACCAGAACGCCACCCAGTGCGCCGCAGCTGTACGCAAAGCTGACCATGCCGTTTTCTTCGTCCACATGGAGAGAGCGCGCCGAAACAAGCCCTTCCTCGGCCAGCTGCAGCAGCTGGGCCACGGCGGCATCCAGCCGTTGGGCACGGGTCATCTCAGCATAAGCGTCGCTGCCGGTCAGGGCGGTCACAGCTCTGTCGGCCTGCTGCATCTCCTGAGCATCGGCAGTGGTCAGCGTGGTCTGGGCCACGGTGTCGGCTGCCTGTGCGGCAAAGGCAGAAGCGGGGAAGAGCGCGGAAATAAAAACAGTCAGTGCGCAGAGCGCGCACAGAAAGCGATGAGAGTTTGTTTTCATCTTGGAAGTTCCTCCGGAAAAATCCTGCCGAAAAAGCAGGTCTCCTGCTTCCATTTTAGAAGGTAGACAGGGCTTTGTCAAGGCTGCGGCAAATATTTTGCAGAGTTGTCACAGGATGAAAAGATCTGTGGAAAAAACTTCCGCAATCTTGCGCAAAAATGGGTGGTGCGGTATACTTATATAACATAATGGAGCAGTTTACGCCCTCTCCGGCATTGCCGGCGGACGAAGCGAGCCTGAGAGGGCGATCCAATAAAAGAAAGAGGTGCTTTCGGTTGGAAAACATTCGGCGCTACTTCAGGCGCACCGATAAAACTTACCTGCTGCTGTGCATCTTCAGCAGCGTAATGGCTGTGACAGCACTTTCGAGCTGGGCAGCCAAGCAGGGCAATGGCTTTGCCGTGGATGAGATCACCGGCCAGATCACCGGTCTGGGCGATTACCGCCGGGCGGCGGTGCAGGCGGGTGCAGCCCTCATCGGGCTGGTCATTGCGGTGCTGCTGTCCAACATCGATTACCGCAGCCTGGTGAAGGTGTGGCCGGTGCACGTGGCCCTGACCTGGGGCATGGTGCTGCCCACGCTGGTGCTGCGCAATGTGAGCATCGGCCCGCTGACCATCGGCTACAACGCGGGTGATACCGACAACTATTCCTGGTACAAGCTGGGGGGCTTTACCCTGCAGCCCACGGAGCTGGCAAAAATCAGCTTTATCCTGACCTTTGCCATGCACCTGAACAATGTGCGCACCCGGCTCAACGAGCCAAAGGAGCTGGGCAAGCTGCTGCTGCATCTGGCAGTGCCCATCCTCATCATCCATGTTCAGGGCGACGACGGCACCGCCATCATCTATGCCATCATCGGCTGCTGCATGATGTTTGCGGCGGGCCTGAGCTGGAAGTATATCCTGGGGGCGGTCTCGGCGGCGGCAGTGGCTATGGCGACGGCGTTCGCCTTTTTCAGCGATAAGATCGGCAAGGGATACCAGTGGTACCGTATCCTTGCCGTCATCGATCCCGATAACAAGACCGGCTGGGCCCCCAGCGAGACCATCTGGAAGAACATCATCTATCAGCAGCAGCGCGGCGAGATCGCACTGGGCTCGGGCGGCATTTTTGGTAACGGCCTGTTTGGCGGCAGTTATTACAGCGTGCCCAACGCCCACAACGATTTCATCCTGAGCTGGATCGGCAACGCGGCGGGCTTTGTGGGCTGCTGTGTGGTGCTGGGCGTGCTGTTTGCACTGGTCATCAAGACCTTCCTCACCGGTGCCCGCAGCGAGGATCTGCTGGGCACCTTCATCTGCGCCGGCATCGGCGGCGCTCTGCTGGCCCAGATCGCCGTGAACGTAGGCATGAACCTGCGCGTCCTGCCCGTGATCGGTGTCACCCTGCCGTTCTATTCGGCGGGCGGTAGCTCGGTGCTGATGCTGTACATCTGTGTGGGCCTGGTGCTCTCGGTCTATACCCATAATACCAAAAAGCTGTTCGGCTGAGCCGGAACAGAACGCGGCCCCGGAGAGAAGGAAAAACTCTCCGGGGCCGCATTTGTGTGTCAGCCAAAGGTGTTGCGCAGCTTGTTGGCAAGCCGTTTCAGCAGATCTGCTTCCGTGTAAGCCCGCAGGTATTCCACATCCAGCGCACTGCCCTCCGAAGCAGGGGTGTTCTGAATGTTCAGAAAACGCAGGTCAGGAGAATGGGCAAGGATCTGTTTGCAGAACTTTGTGGTGACCCTGGTGTGATTTGTCAGGTTCAGACAGACCAGATCGGGCAGCTGGGACAGGGGCGAATAATCAATTTCTTTGTAAAGCCCGCTTTGCCCGACCCCGAGGCCGAGATCAAGAACGGCAAGATGGGTCTGAGCCAGCGGCTCCAGACTGGGAACTGCTGTGCCGGAGCTGAGGGAAAGCGACCGCAGTGCAGGGAGTTTGGTGACCGGTTCCAGCGAAACGATCCTGTCGTTTGAAGAGAGGATCAGCGATTCCAACTGGTCCAGACCTTCCAGAGGTGTCAGGTCGAGGGTGCCGCATTCGGTCAGGGAGAGTTGTTTCAGCTGGGACAGGTGAGAAAGCGGCTCCAACGTTTCGGGCCGTGCCCCGTTCACGCTGAAGCGTTCGAGATGGGACATGGCTTCAATCCCAGAAAAATCAGTGAATGCCTGATTGGCCGTCGGCGAGGTAGAATAGGAAAAGGCTTGCAGGCTGTCGAAATACTGCAGATCGTGCAGAGAGGCCAGCGCAGGAAGCGGACTTTCTTTTCCGACTGCCGATATCTCCTGTTCCAGCGTGGCATCTCCCTGCTGGGCGGTCACGGTCACGATGGTGGTCGTGCCCGAATCGCCCTCAAACATGGTTCGTTCGGTAATAGTCAGCGTGTTGAGATTCCAGACATCGCTGCGGCTGATGGTGCCCTCCGGGCGGTTCAACAGGAGCCGGACAGCGGCTTCCATTCCGGTATCTTCCCAGACAATAGGGGTGTCCTCGCCGTGTTTGATTTCTATGGTGGAAAGCGGTGTTTCCAGCGAAGCAAGATATTCTTTCAGAGCGGTATCATATTCCGTTTGAGGGTTGGAAATGGTGGATGCTTTGGAAAGCGAAAGGTAGTCAGAACAGCCGCACAGCAGAACCATGCAGGCGGTCAAAAGAGCAAAAATACGATGATAAGCTTTCATAATATTAGTCTTCTACAGGGAAAATAAACAACGCCTCATTAAGAATTGTTACAAGTCGTAGTATCGGATTCGACTTCGTCACTAATGTTTTCAACAGCCATGATAAGGATTGTCCAAGTCTTTCCGTAATTGCTGCAAGAAGCATTGTCGCAACGAAGGGTTTCCCACCAGTAAGTATAATAGTAAGTATATTCAGGCCATGAAGCGACGGAAGTACCTTGCATACCACACGAACTACAGAAATGAGAACCTTCTATACAGGGTGCTACCTCAGTTGTGTGGCAACTAAGGCTGTCCGTGTGAAATGTGTCAGGACTGGCGGCAAAAGCGTTGGCAGAGAAAACACTAACTATTAGCACTGCGCAAAGGAAAACACTAATTAACTTTTTCATACGAACACCTCCAATTAGATAATGTGTATTGCGATAAATAAAATATAGCATAAATTACCGGATTTGTCAATTAAAATATATATTGTTTAAAAAAACTGGTTAATATGATTCATTTACTTTCGTAATCCAAGCGGTTTTTTACATAAAATAACATTGCTTCCAAATTTATTGTATCGGAGGAACAAAAAGCGTCAAGATCGGGAAGCACACGTTTGGTCGGAAGAATACCTAAAAATCTGCGATAAATTTTAGCGGAGTTGCCAGTGCCCCTTGACCTTAGGGCGTTCCGTGTTACAATATTTCCGGTGCAGCCTGTCTGTTTGGGCTGCGGAACACAAAAAAGGAGTATTGAACGGTAAATTTTATGGATACGAACGCGGAATCTTCCATGCGGAACAAGATCGTTGAATATGTCAAGCAGTATGCATTGATCACGCTGAGCATTTCCATCATGTCGGTGGGTGTGTACTTTTTCAAATTCCCCAACAACTTTGTCTTTGGCGGCGTGACCGGTATGGCGGCGCTGGCGGCCAAGCTCACCCCGCTGTCGGCTTCGGCCTTTTCCTCGGCGGCCAACATGATCCTGCTGGGTGTGGGCCTGATCTTTCTGGGCAAAAAGTTTGCCATGACCACCGGCTATGCCACTGTGGTCATGTCGCTGGAGCTGATGGTGCTGGAAAAGATCTGCCCCTTGCGCGGCCCCTTGAGCGACCAGCCCATGCTCGACCTGCTGTTTGCCATTGCCCTGCCGGCCATTGCGTCGGCTCTGCTGTTCAATGTGGGCGCTTCCTCCGGCGGCACGGATGTCATTGCCCTCATTGTGGAAAAGTATACCCACATCCACAACGTGGCGGTGGCGCTGTTCCTGACTGACCTGTTCATGGTCATTGCGGCCTGCTTTGTGTTCGACCTGTACACCGCCCTCTATTCCTTCGTGGGTCTGACCGTGAAATCGCTGGTCATTGATGCCGTGTTGGAAAAGATCAAGATGTGCAAGGCCATCCTCATCGTCTGCGACGACAGGAAGCCGATCTGTGATTTTGTCATGCGCAAGCTGGTGCGCGGCGCAACCTATACGCCCTGCTTCGGTGCGTATACCGACAAGCCCCACTACATCATCTACACCACCTTGACCCGCCGCGAGGCCGACCAGCTGCAGGATTTTATCCACAAGCAGCACTTGAACGCCTTTATGTCCATGCTGAGCACCACTGAGGTGTTCGGCAAGGGCTTCAACCACGCATAAGGAGGAACGTATGGTACAGGTCGATCTCATCACCGGTTTTCTGGGTGCGGGCAAGACAACGTTCCTGCGCAGATATGTTGCGTATCTGACCGCACAGGGGCATCATGTCTGCATTCTGGAAAATGACTTTGGCGCTGTGAACGTGGATGCCATGCTGGTGCAGGATCTGCTGGGAGAACGCTGCGAGATCGAGACCATCAGCGGCGGGTGTGATTGTGATACCCACCAGCGCCGGATGCGCACCAAGCTCATCTCAATGGCCATGCGCGGGTTCGACCGGGTGGTGGTGGAGCCCAGCGGCATTTTTGATGTGGACGAGTTTTTTGATGTCCTGCGGGATGAGCCGCTGGATCGGTGGTATACACTGGGCAATGTGTTTGCCGTTGTGGATGCCCTGCTGCCCGAGAAGCTTTCCCCGCAGGCAGAGTACATTCTGGCATCGGAAGCCGCCAGCGCCGGACGCATCCTGCTCTCCCGCAGTCAGCTGGCCACCCAGGCCCAGCGGGAAAGCGCCATCGACCACCTGAAGCGTGCCCTTGCGGCCTGCAAGTGCAGCCGCACCCTGACGGAAGAAGATTTTCTGATCAAGGACTGGGCCGACCTGGAGGATGCGGATCTTGCGGCGCTGGATGCCTGCGGCTATCAGCATGCCGACTGCGAAAAGCTCTGCTTTGATGCGCACGATGCATTCGGTTCGGCGTATTTCCTCGAGCTGGGCCTGCCCCGGCAGCAGCTGGAAGCACGCATTCCCAGCCTGTTCACGGATGCCGCCTGCGGCCGGGTGCTGCGGGTCAAGGGCTTTGTGCAGGATGCCGCCGGCTGGGTGGAGCTGAATGCCACCGCCGACGGCCTGACCGCAGCCCCCATTCCGGCAGGGCAGGAGGTGCTCATCGTCATCGGCGAAGGGCTGGACAAGGAACGGATCGAAGCTGTTTTGCGGAACTGAGGGAGCGTGCGGGAAACACAGAAAAACACCGCTTTGCGGTGCATCGGCCCGGCAGATCGCGGCACGTGGGTGTTCGCTTTCTGCCGGGCCCTTTTCTTTTCCACAGTTTTTCCGGCAAAATATAACAATCCTTGTCAGATATTGCTGTTGCGCCCCCGGAGGTTTTGGACTATAATTTTGACTTAGCTGTTAGACAAGGGGGATTTTTTACGAATTATCTGTTTCAATTTGCGCGTATCCTCGCGTTTTGCTTTCTGGGGGAAGTATGTCATGCCGTACTGCCGCTGCCGGTTCCGGCCAGTGTGTACGGGCTTGTGCTGCTGCTGCTGGCCCTGAACTTCCGGCTGATCCAGCTGGAGGATGTAAAAGAGGTGGGCGTGTTCCTCACCGGTATCTTCCCGCTGCTCTTTGTGCCCGCCGCCGCAGGCGTGATGGAGCTGTGGGCGGAGATGGGGGAGATGCTGCTGCCCATCATCATCGCCATCATCCCGGTCACGGTTCTGGTCATGGTGACCGCCGGAAAGACCACCCAGGCTCTGACCAGCCGCAAAAAGAACAAGGAGACTGCTGCCAATGATGGAATTGCTGAATGAGTTCCTTTCGGGCTCTGTTGCCTGGGGTGTGCTGCTGACACTGGCCGCCTTTGCACTGGGAGCCCTTGTGAACAGAGTGACCGGAAAGGCATTTTTTAACCCGCTGCTGCTGGGTGCGATCTTTGTGATCGTTTTCCTGTCGGTATGCGGCATCCCCTATGCCGACTACAAGGTCAGCGCCGCCCCGGTGAACTACCTGCTGCTGCCCGCCACCGTGGCGCTGGCCATCCCGCTGTATGAAAAGCTCGACCTGCTCAAGGCAAACGCCGCCGCCATCATTGCGGGCATCTCGGTGGGCACGCTGGTCAGCCTGGGCAGCGCGCTGGCACTGGCGCTGGCGCTGCACCTGACCCAGGAGCAGTATGCCACCCTGCTGCCCAAATCCGTGACCACCGCCATCAGCATGGATGTAGCTGCAGAGCTGGGCGGCATTGCAGCCCTGACCGGTGCCATCGTCATCCTGACGGGCATTGTGGGCAACCTGCTGGCCGAGACGGTCTGCAAGGCGTTTCACATCACCGACCCCATTGCCAAGGGCGTGGGCATTGGCACCTCGGCCCATGCCGTGGGCACCAGCAAGGCCCTGCAGATGGGTGAGGTGGAAGGTGCCATGAGCGGCCTGTCCATCGCCGTGGCCGGTGTGCTGACCGCAGTGCTCTGCCCGATGTTCGTAAGCCTTATCGATTGATCGCAAAATAGCAAAGCCCCTCTCCGTCCGTGCGGCCGCCGAATTGGAGGATTTGAAAAGAGTCAAACTGATTA
>OLNF01002203.1_pt1 | contig 15593 bp, 7 predicted proteins | sample 1673061 | NCBI WGS metagenome assembly OLNF01 (sample SAMEA3136751, study PRJEB25190) | human gut metagenome | reverse complement strand
GGCTTCGCCGTCGTCCCCTGCAATAGTGGACGTAACCTGTGAGTGTATATTTGTCTCTTTCATCATGCGAATCAAGCTCGTTTTTTGATGTCGTTCATCTGAATCTCTACATAAAAGACACAGAAACTCTTTGCAAATATAAGATAATTGTTGGAAACTAGCAAATTATGCGTGTTAAAAAAAATAATAAAAATGATAGGGACACCTTCGTCTCTACCAAAGAAACAAAGATGCCCCTATATATAGTAAGGTATCAGATAATGTGGGTATTAAAAAAATAAGTATTGATATTTAAAAACCAGAATATACTATCTTACTGAAATCTTCTGACCCTTAGCCTGAGCACAGGACTGGGTAGATGCCTTCACGATGTAAATGCCGGATGGAACTCGCAGAATCATTCTCTGCTTGGCAGGCAACTGATAACTGTGAACCATCTTGCCATCCAACGTAAATACCTGAACCCTGTCGAGCTTCTCACCACCCAAGGCAGAAACAACGATCATGCCTGCAGCTGGTGAGTAAACCTTCACCGGTGCGCTCTGCTCTTCAGTCTCCATGCGGTCGATGCCGGTTGAAGTACGGGTCTGGGTGAGGAAGTATCTTCCGTGGTCACCCGCCTTCACCTTCACAGCCTCTCCTTCATGAAGTTCGGTAAAGCTTGCCGATGCAGCATCATAGAGATAAACCGGAGCATCGAGCTTGTTCACACCCTTCAGGGTGAGTGAAACCTCTTCTGCCTGCTGGCTCACGATACCGAGCGGAATCCAGGACAACTCAGGAACTGCATTCACAGCCACCGCCTCGTTGCCGGCAACGGTATAAACCTGTGGAACATCCTTCAGGTTCTGGTCATACAGCAGATCCACATCCTCCTGGTCATCATAGTCGGCAGAAGCCTCCGGACGCAAAGCGATGCGTGCCTTTGAGGTCTGGCCGTTGGAATTCTCTGTCGTTGCTTCAATGCTCTTGACATAGTCTGATGCCATCAGAAGGCCAGGAGTGATAGTGCGGTCAACACACATCGTAGAAGTGAATCTTACATTTTCTACCGTTTTTCCATCTTTCTTCTTGACAAAGAACGACTGGGTAGGCTGGATAGCGTAGTTCTCTGTAGAAGAAATAGCCTTTACCTCATCATTCTCTACAATCCAAATAGCGTTCTGCAAACCTGTATTGGCCTCGAAGAACTTCTTCAGAGAGATAGAGCAGGTATATGGATTAGCCACGAGATAGAAACCGCTGTTGTTATCAGTTCCTAAACTCTGAGTCTTCTCTGCGAGATGCTTCTCATCGTTGTTGAAAGCAACGAGAAGTTTGCCACGACCTTTAGGATCCTTCGTAACCGAAGTCTTGCTTGAAGAGTTCTCAGTTCCGTTATAATCGAAGTACTGATATTCCTTATCAGCCTTTGGTAAACGGAGGAGCGCTTTCTTAGTCTTATCCTTCGGCAGGAGGGCATTACCCGCCTTGATAGAGAAACCACCGAAGGTTCCATCTGCAGCATCGGCATAGCTCTCATCTACCTTATTATATACATGGCTCCAGTAGCCGAGATTCATATCAACATCACCAGGAGCTGCTACACTTGGGTAATGAGATGCAGGATAATCACTCTTAGGTGTGATTTCCTTCACATCACTCTTCATCCAAGCTCTCTGATAAACCGGATACTTGCTTCGGCTATATGCAGCAGTACTGGTACCAGCCACCTTATCATCAAACTTGATATCCGTAAACGCCTTGGTTTCCTGTCGTCCATCCTTTGCTGGCACATACATATCACCGGCGTAGATATACTGCAGAGGTGAAGCCATGGTGTACCACCTGTTAGGCACCAATTCCTTCTCTACCCAAGCCTTGTCATATATCAGATAGCACTGGTCGCGAAGTTCGCCTTGAGGTTTGAAGTAAATCTGATGGCAGGTATTGCCATAGAACTTCTCGCACTTCAGATTACCTGCTTCCAATCCCTTATTGGCATCTGCCTCATTCCAGAACGCCATGATGTCATACTGGATATATTTCGTTGCCTCATTACCCTTGCCATTGGTCAGCTTGGTAGCAATCTGATTGGTGCTACGGTAAACCACATTGCCGAGGTCAGGGAATGGCAAACCATTCAGATTGCCGATGGTTACCTTGGTAAACTTCATTGGCACATAGCTGTTCTGAGTAGGAATATCCTTTGCAGAAGTTGGCGTACCAGACATACTGCTTCCATAAGCCAGATAATCTGTATACTTATCATCATACAATTCTGTAGATGATGAGCGATGCCAGTTATCATCATTGTTCCAGTTGGCATTCATACCGCCATCGGCAGTAGGAGTCCAGGTAATGAACTCCGGTACTATCTTCAACTTGAGATAAGACTCGCCAGGGCAATTGGTTGTTTCCGCAGAAGCTGCTCTCTTCTCGTAAGCGAATCGGAGTACATAGTAATATCCCTCGTGGAAATTAGCAACTGCATCATTTTCAAACTTGAGGTTAAGAGTAGCCTGAGTCTTTTTATCAAAAGCAGGCAACTCTTCGTTCTCCAATATTGCAACCTGAGTATTCAACTTCGTTTCCCATAAAGGATCGTTTGTAGATGCAACAATTACGCTCTTCGACTTAACAGCAGGGGCTTTACTATCATCAATGAAAGTAAGTGGCTCAGTTATAGCTGTTCCATCTCTCATCGTAGCACTATGAAGAGGTATCTTCAAATATCCATTAGAAGCCTTCAACTTCTCCAATTGTGGTAAACCAATACGAAGCGAAGCCTCATAATTGCCATCATTGAACGGATAATCCACATCATTGAAACCGAAGTTAAGCTGTGGTCCATCCTTCATTACACGCAAATCTACCGGTATAGCACCTGTACACAACAGATAGGTTGTACCATTGATTGTGTATGGAATATAGCCATCTCCATTCGGAGTTCCTTCTGGCTGCATATAGATTTTATGAGTTTTACCCAAAGGAAGCTTATCCTTGCTGATGATGATTTCGTTGCTGGCTGTTTCGTTCAACTTATTATCTTTATGTATATCATTAAGATACCAGTAGAACTTAACATTATCCAATGTTATCTTACCACCATTATTAGGGTCAGTTGTTGTCAATTGTCCCTTGATTTTAACCTCATAGTTGTCAGCTTGATCGCAAGGAATCTTATAATCCGTTACGATATTGCCCTTGGTATCAGTAATGATTGGATGCTGGCTAACCATTTCAAACCAGTTACTGTACAACGAGCAGACTTCAGCAGGTGTGCCCCAATTAGCATTTCCCTTGGCAGGATCCTCTGTAGATACAGATACATAATACTTCTTACCCGTAGTCAAAGGAAAGTCCTTATTGCTGATAACAATATAGGTTTCACCTTCACTATCTTGCTCAATCATATTAGTACCATCGATCTCAAAGTTCTTACAGGTTTCCTCTGAATCGTATACGTCTACAGTACCATATTTATCACCATCAACTTTCGTCGTCGTTTTTTTCGTTATATCATATAAATTATATGAATAAAGTCCTTCACCAGAAACAGGTTTACCATCTTCATCCACTAAACGGAAATAAATTTTGGTATCTTTATGATCCAAGATTGCATTCAATGTCTCGTGGATAGCACGTATCTTCAGCTTGACGGTTCCAGTTGTAGCACCGCCACATACCGGCTTCTCCTGGAGTACCTCTACTTTTGCAGGTTCGATATAGATACGGATATCATCTACGGCATAATCGGCACCCTCAGTATTCTGACAATAGTTATCAATGACAACTCTAAAATCAGAGTAATTCTCTACACCAGATTCCTTCTGAATGACAATTTTACAATAAACCTGATACCATTTAGCCTTGGTTAAATCATCAACATTTGTCTTAAAATCTCCAGACGAGAAAGAATGAAGCAGTTTTTGACTCTGTATATTTCCTTCTGCATCATAATTCACTCCATAAAGTTTAAACATAACCTGAGGGACTTGTTTACCCTCTGAAGTCATATCTGCGACATTAGCAGAAAATATCATCTGCATACCCGTACAGAGATTTGCCTTAAAATCTGCAGCGGCAATCTGACGACTCTCATCAGAAGCATCCACATAAAGGAAGTGTCCGTACTGAGATCCATTCGTCATTTCGTACGTGCGATCATACAAGGGTTGACCTGTCCACCAAACATAATCATCCTTACCATCAGAAGATTTTCCAGAAATACCAGAAATATTAGCAGTTTTATAAAGTCCATAATCTCCATGAAGTGGGGAATGTCCAATACCAACAGAATAACCAGTAGCATCATAGTCTATCAAATCACGATATACGAAGCTATAGGCACGGCGATCCCATCTTGATGGCAATCGGTCTTGGTTGTCATCTGGAGTTGTTGGGGCTGCCACCGTTTGCTCATCATCATCATCGTCAAATGAAATAGGCTTGGTGGCTTGTTGATAATGCTCATCAAGATATGATATGGTTCTGTTATTATAGCCTTTAGCAGTTATCTGCTCATGCGTCATTGGATGGAATCCCATAAAACGAACATCAAAATTAGCTACAGGACACATATCGTTTCCTTCACCCAAATAAGCTACAACAAATACAGGAGTACCTTTATCTATAACCGGCTTTTCATTAGCAGCAATCTTCGAACCTTCTAAATTGTACCAGTCAGCATCATTCAGTTTTTCTTCACTTAAATCAAGAAAGCGAACTTTCCCTGATAACTTGCAATATTTTGATTTAGAAACATCATAAATACGCCATTCGATAAAACCTCCGTACTTAGAAACAGAGACATATTTTGACTTATCAAAATCAGCTTCAGTAATATCATTATTGTATACAACCTTTATCAAACTAGCAGGTTTCATCGGATAAAATGAGTATCGAGAAATATCATTCAATTGCAAACGCAATGTTGTTACTGACTTTTCATCCTTATAACCAAATGTAACCTTCTTATTATCTTCATAAGTATAATCACCATCATCATGATTACATAATGCAGCCATGATATCATCAGCAATCTTCTTTTTGGGAAGAATATGGAAGATGTAACGAATAGACAAAGTTGGTTCATGGAGCAGATAAGTCTTTGACTCATCCATTCCGTCAATATATCTACTTACATCACAGGCAATGGTCTCCCCTTTCCATGAATCGTTAACATGGGAAGTACTATAATTAACACCTATCCTATTGCTAGTAGGATGTGCACCGATATTATTGGCGAATAATCCCCATTTTCCCTTCTTGAATAATTTTGTTTGTGTTTCATCAACAACCTTAAGATGTTCTGATCCTTCATCAGTATTATAATTATACCAACGGAAATAACCACGAGGTTCAAGATCATTACCATCTCCCTCATACCTCTGGAATGGCAGGGACAAGAGAATCTGCGGATTGTATTCTTTTCCATCAACATAATAATAATACTCCCATTCATGGGTCTTCTGATAGGTATGCCCGTTCACCATATCCCAGTCCCCCTTCTTATTGGCGATACCTTCATAATGCTTAAATGGAAGATTATCTGGAGAATAGAGCTTTACATTTATCTTGCTCTTGAAAGCAGATGGTTCTTTTGTTATAACCCCATATTGAGCCTCATATCCTGTAAGATCATTGCTCAACAAACAATATACCTTCATATCAGAAGACCATGAAGAACCGGAAGGCAACTCGAAAGTTACATCCAATCCATTAGGTAACAAAGAAGAACCATCAGTCGATAGCAAGGTGTAATACCCCACACCCTCAGAAGTTTTGCGCAAAGCCAAAGCGCCATTATTAGAATTAGCACTTATGATTTTGCCAGCCTTATCAGCCAATACCCAACGCATATAGAAGTTGCTGACATCTTTCTTATCAGCTACGCCAAAATCAGATAGGATATCAGGAACTATATCTTTCAAACTTACCTCAAGTTTTCCGCCTTTATATATTGCATCTACATCATGACTTGATTCAGCTGCTACATTGTCTGCAGAAAGTTCCAAAGGAAGCGCATCAAGTGTTTCCTGCTTTACAAACTTGAAGGAATATTCACCATTAATAATAGATGGCTCCTGAAGAATATAGGTATTTCCTTTATATGTTACCACCTTGGCATCATCGTCATTATTTGCCCAAGTACACTTCAAAACATAGTTCTCTACTTTTGCTCCTTCTGGAAGTTTCGAGAAATCAAAGGTCACAGTACGGTCTGCCTCATTAGCTATAACGGTTGAATTAAAGAAAATCAAATCAGAACCTTGAACTGCTGATGAAGAATTACTCAATTTATCTGTTATGGAAGCAACAGGAGTGGTAGCAGTCTCAGACTCAAATAACTGCCAACGCAAATACTTAGCATTGAAATCTGGCAAAGTAACATGGGTTGTGGTCGCAGCTTTTGGGATTATAGAAGTACTTTCTGCTTTGGAAAAAGTTGGTGACTTACTGCCATACTTAATCGCAGAAGACTTCAAGCCATCTTCTGTATATAAATCAAATTCCATCCTTTTGACGCCTGCAAGATTCTCTTTTTGGGTTAAGAGATTGGCATCGTTTGAAAGAAGGAGAACGAGTTTTGAATTATGGATATCAGTACCTTTAGGATCTACGTTATACTCAAAAAGAGATTGAAAAACCCCATATTGAGTCTTAGCTTTATCATAATACACATAATGATTGTCTTTCTTATGACCATGATATGGATAAGAGCCTACTTTAATACTATGACCATTATCAGTAGAAATATCCCAACTTGATATATCAAGTTTCACTCCATCTTTCTCAAAATAGAAACATGCATAATCAAATTTATTCCATATATAATTACTCCATTGCAATGATAATGGAGTGTCACCTTTTTTTACATATAAATCATCACTAGCCCATCCTTCCACTGGCATCAAAACCAATGAAAGGAGGAGGATGAGAGTACGATATATGTTTTTAATCTTATTCATAGCGATAGTATTTACGTGTATAATGTTTACGAGCAGCAAAGCTACTCAAATCCTTGGTGAAAAGTATCTTGTATGTTAGAGACTTGCCCGTTTCACCCGGTACAGGGACAGTGACCTGATAGAGGGCACTCTGCTTGTCGGCTTTGTCATCATTGAAGATACCTTCGAAATAGCCGGTGGTTTGCTTCCATGATGGAAGAGTTTTAAAAACCAGCGAGGCATTCTTTTTGGCAGCAGTGGCATCTGACATACCATCTTCTTGGATTAACTCCCATTTTACATTGGTATAGTCGATGTTGCCGGAAACCTTGGAGTCATCAGCCTTTACAACTATTGGTTGGATATGGAATTCCTCTTCCGGGTAATAACAGGTGTAGGAAAGAGTGGTTCCGTTATCTGTTATGGATGGATAGAGACCGATGGCTGTGAAAGACTGAACATCAAACTTCAACTTGTAATCATCTAATGAGATTGGAAGAATGTGATGGTCGTTGCGAGCTATCGTTGTCCAATCCTTGAACAAGGCGTAACGCTTGACTCCTGCTGAAGTATTCAGGTTGATGATGAAATACTTGGAAGTATTGCCCGCTGCGCTTTCATTCACATAGAATGAAATCTCATTCTCTGTATTATAATCGGTACCTGCCTTTATCGTCTTTGGCGAAGACAACTTATAAGTATAATTCTCTGTTGCAGCCTGCCCTACCAGATTCGGAGTGCATACCACCTGATCCTTATCAGCATCGGTATGATTCGGCAGAAGTTTGATATTCTCCTTATCTCCATTCTTACTACTGTTCTTTGTAATATCGCTGATGGTAATATCGTTGATTACTAAATCTGTTTTACTTGGATTCTTAAACTTTAATGTAACCTTTGCCAGCATTCTTACTACCCAAAGTTCTGAAATGCTTGGCTTACCGGAAGCATCTACCGTTACTTCCTGCTTATTGCTCATTGGAATGCCTTTGCAGTCTGTGGCATTCACATTGAATCCATTGCCATTCATCTTCCAATTCATGTTGTCTAAATGAACTTCTGCACCTTTTGAGATACCTAGTTCTGCAGCTGTTAGATTAGCAAAGGAATAAACCTGATAGGTATCACCTTTAGGAAGATCCTTGATTGTGACTTCATCCTTTATACGATTATTATCCGATACATCCGTATTCTCTGCAAAAGAAACAACCTTGCCGTCTTTCACAAAGGCTACTACCCAGCTCTTCATGTTTTCTGCATCTACGCCATCTTTCCATGACAACGTAGCTCTGGTTCCGGAAGAAGGAGCTGTAGAAAGAGTCATGTGGACGGTAACCTTGTCGCCTGGATTATCGCCTCCACTGCCTCCCTGTATAGGGTCAGCACTATCTGTGGAGCAAGCCGAGATTAAGGCTAGCACCATCAGAATCAATGCCGTATGTATCGTTTTAATCGTTTTCATTTTCTCTGAAAGTTTAATTTCAAACTATACTTTCTGTTTATCTGTTTGTTTCGTTTTTACATTGTAGTCTCGTCGTGAGTATAGGTTGCCCATTTTCTCACATTGAGGGTTACCTTCATTCCATCCGGTCCCTTGCCAGTAATTCCGTCAATACGAACCCGATAGATGTTATTGCGGACTATGCCGTAATGCATTGGGTCGGAAGTTGTACCTTTACCCGTAGGGTCGCTATGTCGAATGACGTAGGTATAGCATTTTGGAGTACCGACTGCACCCGTTTTAGGACTACCGAATTTACCATTAGCCATTTCTTCAGCTGTAGCAACCTGCCATTGGTCTGCATCATAATATGTACCCTTAAACACCAATCCTGTTGATGTGTCTAGAGAATTATCAAAGGAAGTATTCTCCATGACATAATCAAGAATATAGTACCTATAATTATACGGAGTGGTGACTTTTGCATTATCATTATCTTTTCCATGACTTTTATCGGCTTTCTTCACCTTATAAAAATCAGAAAAAGTCATTGACTCCCAATCTGCTATACTTTTCATTTCATTACGATAAGCAACACCTGTGCGAACAGTCGTCCATGGACAAATCACATAGTTCGTTGAATTATGATTTGCATCTTCTGTTTCCTTTGAAATGTAGTTTACTGTAGCCTTGTCGTTACCATCAGTAACTCTTTTTATGAGGTATTCACCTGAGGTTACATCGTTATATGGCATAACAGACTCTAAAACAAAACCACCAATAACATTATTCGAGGCATCGGTTACATTATAATTATATGTATATGTTCTCGGCGTTGTTTTTTTATTTTCCTGGCAATAAGCATTTGGCATGATATCAATTCGAGCTGCCAGTCTTTCAATATCTACATTTACAATATAAGGATCTTCCTGAGAACCTATATGTCCATCAGGAGTTAGTTGGGCATCCTTTAAGGATGACATCAAGAAGTTGCTTGATTTTGTTATATCTGCATCATCTCGTGTACAAACATCCATAATAAGTTTATCGCGGATATCTTTCAATGTTTCACCTTGCCATTCAGAAGTCATATCACCAGCATTAGCAACTACTAGCAGATGATAATTCTTTTGAATAATTTCATTATTTATCTGTATCGGTGAAGATTGCCATATTTTAGAATTACCACCACTAGCTGTAGAGAAGTGCTGAAAGTAAATAACCTTTTCTATGATGGCATCATCATCACTCATATCATTCTTGGAAGATGAATAAAGCAATAAGTTTAAGTTGGTAACGGTTCGCTCATTAATTTCACCTAAATCATCTCCATCTCCATCCTCTCCACCAGAAGGATTCTCTGTAAAATGATACTTGTCATCTTCACCTGCCCTACTCGCTCGTGTATCTCCACTACCATCCACTGTTACCTTTACCTGCAGATATGTCTTCATATCCTTGTTGGGCATAGGCGAATCGCAAGTGTTGTCGCTCGCACAGGATGCGAACGACATCACCAGCATAAGGGCTAGCAATGAGCGGATTATCGATTTCATCTTAAACATACACTTTCTTTTTAGATAGGCTTACAGGAAGCCTGGTAGGACATGTTAATGGAGTTCTTCGAACTGGATGCGCTTGCTCCAACTCAGTACATTCACACTAATGGTGATGTAGCAATACTTGAGCTTGCCACCCTGGATAAAGAACTGAAGTTTGTAATCATAGGCACGGTCTAGGAATTCCTGTGCACTATAACTGTACTCTTCACTGGTGCGAAGACGACTCAAGAGGTCTGGCAGATCTACATTGACTACCGTATTTCCGGTCTCCTTACTCTTAATGAGGAGTCGGCCATCCTGGTTGTAATCTTCGTGCTTCAGAATGCGGGAAGTCATAAAGTCTGCATGGGCTATCTTGCCCTGCTCAGTCTCATCTACCGTATTCCATGTAGCATGAGGGGTATAAATGAGTTTACGGCTCTCATCGAGAGAGTTATCCCAAAGGATGCGGGCATTATGGTCTTCGATGGTCATCGTGTAGTCGTTGACATCCATATCCTGTGGAGAGTCAAGGTCACGAAGCGCCACATTGATCTTCTTGGTATCACGCACCAGAGGGATGGTTGCATAAGAAGGTTTTGAGGATGATACCTCTACTGCCTCCAGCAGTTTACCATGCCAGAGGGTATCGAGAGGAAGGCTGTTGTTGACAACCTCATCATACTCTCCCTTATTTTCATGGTCGAGATTCACTTCCAGTTTCTGCATCTTATCTCCTGTAGCCGATGGAGCGGTGCGAACGAACTTGGCACGGCCTGAAGTTAACTGGTCGGCGTAAGCATTCTGTCCGGCAAGGGCAAGGAACTGATATTTACCTGGCTGCAGGTTCTCGACGTGCATCACATAATTTGGGTCTTTGAGAGGCGATGATAGCGCAGAATTCGTCTCGGTCTGTTGGGTTATATAGTTTCCGTTCTCGTCGAATACATACAGCGTTACCTGTCCAACATGGTCATTGAACATGTCGGCACGCTGGAGGTTATAATCATACTTAAACTTCACATATACACCATTAGGACAATCGCTGTAATCCTGGTGCCACATATCGTGGCATGAGGTCGCGACGGTCAGGGTCATGGCAGCTGCCATGACACCCTTTAACCATTTATTTATCTTCTGCGCTATCATATCGCTAATCAATTATTGTTTTCTATATTTTATCTTATAATGTATTTACATCTTAGTGCAAAGTAGCACCCTGTGTACGCTTAGCCCAAGAGAGGACGTTGATACGTACTGCAATGTAAGACTCAAGTTCATCATCAGTTGTACCGGTCAACGCAGGAACTGTAGCAGAGCCCAAGCCCTTTACATCCTGTACAGTAATATCATACCAGTTGTTACGGAGAACGCCATAACGGCCAAGCCAGTTATTCTCTGCAGTCTTAGTACCATCAGGATAAACAGATCCAGGCTTAACATCTAATTCACCATTTTTCCATGGAGTCAAATCGTCACCAAAATGCTTGATGCGAACAGTATAATAAGATACACCATTCTTATAACATACGACAGAACCAACTGCAGCCTTTACATCTTCAAGATAAGTTGCAGGCAAAGCGGCTGGAGAATCCTTTAACTTTTCTGATTTTACAGTCACACTAGTCAAGTTGATTACACCAGCTGCATCATTGTCGAAAGTTAAGGTAAGATCATCTTCACCTATTGATGTAGTTTCATTCTTAGCATTATCTTTAACCCAACCTTCTTCAACGCTCAAGAACTTATTCTTTATCAGTTTTTCCAACTGTGTTTTATCAAACAATGTTGTTTGATCACCACCAACAATATAGAAATCCTTACCACTATTCAACTTAGCCTTGATTGCAACAAGAGTAGTCTGATTCTCATTCTGATGTTTTACATTAAATGTATTCTCAAAGCAATACTGAGGATTTGCATCTCCATAAGCATCTTTAAAATCAGCTTCTGCAACACGCTGTAAACCAGTAGCATCTGTATCATAATTCATATCTTGCGCAAAATAGGTACGATATAAACCAGAAGCAATTTGTGTATGACCGACAAAACGGTAAGGGTTTGTTGTACATTTTTCGTTAGCATAACCCATCCAATCAGTAAATCCCTTAGTTGAACGAACCAAATATGTTGTAGGATTAGTATTATCAATAGCCCAACCAGAAATGGCAAAATCAACTTTATCTGTAGTACCATTATCAGCCTTGGCTACCTCTCCCTTATTAAGGGTCACCTTAGCTACTCCACGCTCAACATAAACCTCAGCAGGTGTACCGAGTTTTGCTTCAGCTTCAGTATCGTAAATTTTATCAGTCAGGTCTGTCAAAGTTGTAACTGTTGTACCAGCAGCTGGAACAACAGAACCACCCTGACTATTAGCTAATGGAGCATTGGCCATATAGAATCCGTCCTTTGTGAGAGTCTTGCCATTTGTTGCATCTGTTTTTGCTAAAAATTCAGCATAAGTACCAGTAAAGTTAGTATTATTTACCTTCAAAGAACCATCTTCACCAACAGAAAGTGTACCGTTATTATTAAGAATTACCAAAGCTTTAGCATTAGTAATCGATTTTGTAACCTTCTGTACAATCTTCTTAGACTGTGTTGTGATGTTATCATCAGAAGTACCAACATTCTGCCAAGGAGCAGTACTTAACGTATGTGCTTCAACAAAAGACGACTTCCCTTCAGTAGCACCACCAGTGAACAAAATAAGAGTAGCGTCATGTACTGAATACTCTTTTGCCATGCCATCGTTGAAATCATCATTAGCACGAGAGCTGCTACCAGACTGGCTAGGCAGATTAATTGTAAATGCCACATAGCCATTACCATCCTGATTAGCAGGAGTGTTACCACCATTCAGATCATCGCTACTTGAACAAGAACCGAGCATCAGCCCTGCCAATGCAACGGAAAATAATAAAGTTTTCTTCATCTTGTAAGTTATTATTGTTGTTATTAATATTTTATATTTTTACTTATAACCGCTCTTAAATATCTAATTATATTACATTTTTATATATTTGGTTTACAATTCATCTAATACGTTATATTTGAGTTTCTTTCTATATTTGTACTTAGAAAAAATATGCCTGGTTCAGGAGACTGTCCCAAGCCAGGGCAGTGCCCTGACTCTAAGGAACAGCTATATTAACCTAAACAGACAGTATGTATAACTTTATAGATTCTGTAAATTTTCTTTTGCAGAAGCAACGCCAGACTTGGCTGCCTGTTCCAGGTAATAACGAGCTTGCTTCTCGTTGCCCTTCAGCATCTCATAGACACCTCGGGCATTCTGGGCATCGGCACTGTTTCCTGCCTTGTCGAGATATGGTTTCGCATCATCTGCATCACCGGCATTCAAGCGGGTTATGGCTGCATTCAGATTCGCTGTCTCGTTCTCCGGGAACATGCGGACAGCTACTTCCATCACATCATTAAACTCCTTGCTGCCTGGCTCGTAAGTCTGGGCTACCAGAAACATCTCCTCCTGGCTCAACTGCTGTGGCTTGGTCTTGATGATCTCCTTTGCCTCTTCCACATCAAAAGGTTTCACCTTATAAGTAATGTGGTAGTCGGAATGGCGGAGGGCAGGATACCAGGTATCGAGCATAAAGCGATACTCTGAAGGATACTGCTTCTTGATCTTCAACTCCCGCGCATCCGGATTCAGACTCTTGTCTGCAATAATCGCCAGAATGGCATCCTTATGCTCAAGGTTGCTACCTTTAATATAAGCTATCAGACCCTCCCAATCCTCTGGAGTAGAAGAAACCGTGAAGAGATTGTTTGGCAACTTCACCATTCGGCGGACATATTCGGTCAGCGTCTTGGCACGGTTCTTTGCCAGATAATCATTATGGGTGTAAGGACTCTCCGGTGATGCATAACCATGAATATTGATGCCGCTCACTTCGAGATTCTTATCTTCCTTCAATGCATTGATGGTACGGATGATGCTATCCAACTGTGCAGGATTACGGCGATAATCTGGATGCAACTCTATGCGATCTACCGGGAAATCGATATAAGCACGCTTATCAAGATGACGGACCTTGACCGCTTCTACCTCTGGACGGACGAAAGAAGCTACCGGCTGGCGACGACGAGTGATGGTAAAATCAGTACCATCCTGCAAATCACCACAACCGCAGAGGTCTTCGTGAATTTCGAGATCGTAGTTCCTTACCTTGGAAGACAGAAGAACGGATGCCAGATACTTCACGGTCTGCTGCTTCTTGTTGTCTCGCTTCACCACGAAAGCCTGAGGAGAAAGCTGCAACTGTTTCTTTCCAACCCCTCGGTCAAACATGATCTGCTGTCTTCTACCGTTGATAACAATCTCAGGCATCTTGAGCAACTCTCCCTTATGCTTGATAATCGGAGTATACACAAGCTGGTTGTTAGTAGGGAGATCCAGGGAATCGAGATTCAGATCCATCATAACCGTAATCAGGTCATTGTGATGCGACATCTCTACATGAGATACCTGTATCTTTTCAGCAGCCAACTTGAGACTCTTGCAATCCTGGGCTGCAAGAGGCATAGCCATCAAAAGAGAGCTGAATAATAATATGTAGTTCTTAAATTCTTTCATACTCATAGATTATGTTTAATGAGTTACAACATATAAATAAGAGAAATGGCTGCCTTGGTAGGACCCACGTAGTTGTCATGAGATGACTTCTCCTTCTCGCCACAGGCACCGCACTTGAACTTTACGTACTGGATATAATCATATCCGAAACCTACAGAGGTTTCCAGGTTCCAATGCTTGGAAAGAGGCCATTGATAACCAGCGGTCACACCACCACCTACATACCATCCCTCATAGCGATGATTACGTAGAGATTTGAAAATACCTAGGGGTAGCTTCACTCCTCCTGCATTAAACTGTCCGCCCATGGCATGAACACCCAAGAACCAGCCATTGAAGCTCTGGCAGAACCAGTAACGATATTCTGGTTGCAAAAGCCAATGACGGAGGCTTGACTGGTCGCCACCGGACTGTTTCCAAGGATTGAAGCCAAAGAATACCTGAGCGGTATGCTTCTTGCCTAAGGCAGTCTCGACACCGAGATTAGGAGTTGTTGTAGCCCAATATAAGAGGTTGGACTTGACTCCCGTGTTTTGCGCATAATTAGCTAGTGATACAAATAGGAGTAACACTGAAGCTAAAATCAATCGTTTAACCATCTATTAAAAGAGTTTAGTTAAGTCTATTTATTTATTTCGTTTTTACTATATCAATAGGTAATTATATAAATTTACCCGTTTACATGATAATTCGCATTTTCTTGGGGCAAAAGTAGGAAGAAAAAATGAATGGGGGGGGGAAAATTTTCGCAACTTTTTGGTGGAAAAAACATTTTAGTACGTAATTTTGCTGATTTTATAATGAAAATCCACCATTCATCAACATTTTATACATAAACATCAGTAAAAGGAACTGTAAAAGGTAAAAGGGTAAAAAGGTAAAAGGAGCTGCGACCATCTGCGAAATCCCAGACCGAACAGGTCAAAAATCTGGGCACATCAGTGAAATCTGTGGAAAAAAGAAAAAGCATCAAAGAAAAATCTGCGTCATCTGCGAAATCTGCGTGACAAAGAACCAATCCGCGTGAAAACAAAAAAGCCTCAGAAATCTTTCGAAATCTGAGGCTCTTGATAAAAGGA
>OLNF01002196.1_pt1 | contig 15615 bp, 14 predicted proteins | sample 1673061 | NCBI WGS metagenome assembly OLNF01 (sample SAMEA3136751, study PRJEB25190) | human gut metagenome | reverse complement strand
ATGATGACGCAGCAGGCCGCGCCGTCGGAGAATTTGACCTCCGTCTCGGCAAGCGTGCCGTTGCGGCAGGCCTGCATGATCGTCAGCAGGTCGCTCTCGAGCAGCGGCAGGACGACCTGCGTCTCGGGGTCGCCGAAGCGGCAGTTGTATTCGATGACCTTCGGGCCGTTCGGCGTCAGCATCAGGCCGAAGTACAGGCAGCCGCGGAATGTGCGTCCCTCGGCGTTCATCGCGCGCATGGTGGGCAGGAAAATGGTGTCCATGCACGTGCGGGCGATGTCCTCGGTATAATACGGGTTCGGGGCGACGGTGCCCATGCCGCCGGTGTTGAGCCCCTCGTCATGGTCGTGCGCCCGCTTGTGATCCATCGAGGACACCATGGGCACGACGGTCTTGCCGTCCGTAAAGGCGAGCACGGAGACCTCCGGCCCGGTGAGAAATTCCTCAATGACTACCTGACTGCCGCTGTTGCCGAAGGCACGGTCGAGCATGATGGTCTCGACTGCGGCGATGGCGGCCGCGCGATCCTCCGCGATGAGCACACCCTTTCCCAGCGCCAGACCGTCCGCCTTGACGACGACGGGCAGGGGGCAGGTCTTGACATAGTCCATGGCGTCGCCGGCGTCGGTGAACACCTGATACTCCGCCGTCGGGATGCCGTATTTTTTCATCAGATCCTTGGAAAAGACCTTGCTGCCCTCGATGATGGCGGCTTTCGCCTCCGGACCGAAGCAGGGGATACCGGCGGCCTCCAGCGCGTCCACCGCGCCGAGCACCAGCGGATCGTCCGGCGCGACCACGGCAAAATCAATATCGTGGCTCTTGGCAAAGGCCACCTGTGCGGGGATGTCCTTCGCGCCGATGTCCGCGACGCACACGGCGTCGGCCGCGATGCCGCCGTTTCCGGGCAGGCAGTAGATCGTCTCCACTTCGGGGTTCTCTTTCAGTTTCCTGACGATGGCGTGCTCACGGCCGCCACCGCCGATGACCAGAAGGTTCATGGCGCTCTCCCTCAATCTTTTTAATATTTTTGTTTGCCGCCGCGCAAATGCCAAGTGGGATCTGCGCGGCGGCGAAAACGGATATGCGTGTGATGACTCAGTGGTGGAACAGGCGCGCGCCGGTGAAGGCCAGCACCATGCCGTACTTGTCGGCGGTGGCGATGACGTTGTCATCGCGGATCGAGCCGCCCGGCTCTGCGATGTAGGTCACGCCGGATTTCCTCGCGCGCTCAACATTGTCGCCGAAGGGGAAGAACGCGTCGCTGCCGACGGTGACGCCGGTCTGTGTTGCGATCCAGGCTTTCTTTTCCTCGGCGGTCAGCACCTCGGGGCGTACCTTGAAGGTGTTTTGCCACACGCCGTCTGCCAGCACGTCCTCATACTCGTCGGAGGTGTAGACGTCGATGGCGTTGTCGCGGTCGGGACGGCGGATGTCGTCCACGAACTGCAGCGCGAGGACCTTCGGATGCTGGCGCAGGTACCAGTTGTCCGCCTTCTGTCCGGCCAGACGCGTGCAGTGGATGCGGCTCTGCTGACCCGCGCCCACGCCGATGGCCTGACCGTCCTTGACGTAGCAGACGGAGTTGGACTGCGTGTACTTGAGCGTGATGAGGGCGACGATCATATCGATCTTCGCGTTTTCGGGCAGATCCTTATTTTCCGAGACGATGTTCGTGAGCATTTCCTTGTCGATCACGAGGTCGTTGCGCCCCTGCTCGAAGGTGATGCCGAACACGTCCTTGTGCTCCGTTGCGGCGGGCAGATAGTCCGGATCGATCTGTACGACGTTATAGTTGCCCTTTTTCTTGGTCTTCAGGATCTCCAGCGCCTCATCGGTGTAGCCCGGGGCGATGATGCCGTCGGACACCTCGTCCTTAAGGTAGCTTGCGGTCGCGGCGTCGCAGGTGTCGGACAGTGCCGCCCAGTCGCCGTAGGAGCACAGGCGGTCAACGCCGCGCGCGCGGATGTAGGCGCAGGCGATGGGCGTGAGCTCCGCGGACGGGTCAACGAAGTAGATCTTCTTGTCCACCTCGCTCAGCGGCAGACCGATGGCCGCGCCGGCGGGGGACACGTGCTTGAAGCTGGCAGCGGCGGGCAGACCGGTGGCGGCCTTGAGCTCCTTGACGAGCTGCCAGGAGTTGAGTGCGTCGAGCAGGTTGATGTAGCCGGGCTTGCCGTTGAGGACAGCGAACGGCAGGTCAGACCCGTCGCGCATAAAGACTCGGGACGGCTTCTGGTTGGGGTTGCAGCCATATTTCAGTTCCAGCGCATTCATATCGTTACGGCCTCCTTAATCGCCCAGGTTTTTGTTGAACAGGCGTACCTCGCCGTTCACGTTCGTGTAAAGGGACACCTTGTTGTCCGCATTGAGTGCCTGCCAGACTTCCTCCGGTGTCGGCACGGTGACCTCCAGCGGCTCGCCGGCGAAGGTCGGCAGGGGACTGCCGTCGCCCTGATAGGTGCTGATGAAGTATCCCTGTCCGGCGTCAACGCCCTCATAGCAGAAAAACTCGCGCAGGCAGCGTCCGTTTTTGCGCTTGAGGATCGACAGCTCAAACGAGCCGTCGGTGTTGAGGATGGCGGAGATGCGCGGCGTCCAGTTCGGGTCGTCCGGCTCGTATTCGCGGGTCATGAGCCCCTTGCGGAAGTCGCCGTACCGGCAGACGGTGTCCGTCTGGTCGCCGTTCGTGACCACGAGCGCATCGCCCATGGTGCGCACGGGGTGGTAGATGATGAGGCTGGGGTCTTCGAGCTTCGCGGGGTCATGCGCCTCGGTGCGGATGCCGTCGGGCGTCGTGACGAAGATGCGGTTGCGGCTGTTGGCGCTGCGGCCCATGATGAAATAGTAAACGAGGTCACGGCTGACAAGAATGCCGCGGCCGGGATAGGGATTTTCCCGCAGAAGGGTGAGAAAGTCAAGCATTGCGCTTCTCCTTTACGATTTGTTCCGAGACCAGCTCCGCCGCCTGCGGCAGGAGCTGCCATTCCGCCTGCTCCATGACCCGGCGCTGGAGCGTTTCGGGCGTGTCATCCGGCAGGACCTCCACTGCTTTTTGCAGCAGGATGCGTCCGCCGTCCGGGATCTCATTGACAAAATGCACCGTCGCACCCGTGACCTTCACGCCCGTTCGAAGCGCCGCTTCGTGGACCTTCAGACCGTACATCCCCTTGCCGCAGAACGCGGGGATCAGGGACGGGTGCACGTTCAGGATGCGTGACGGCCAGCGCGCGGTGAAGTCCGCGCTGAGGATGGTCAGGAAACCGGCCAGCACGATCAGATCAATCTCGCACTCCGCCAGCAGTGCCGACAGCGCCGCCTCAAAGACAGCCTGACCGCCGCACTGCTTCGGCGAGACCGTCTGCGCGCGGATGCCGGCGTTGGCTGCCCGCGTCAGCGCGTAAGCGCCCTCGTTGGACGAGACCACCAGCGTGATCTCACCGTGGGCAAGCGCGCCTGCCGCCTGTGCGTCGAGCAGCGCCTGCAGATTCGTGCCGCCGCCGGAGACCAGCACGGCGATCTTCGCTTTGTTCATACTCAGGTCTTCTCCTTTGCCGGCGTGTTGTTTCAGCATAGACAGACTTTTTCCTCGCCGGTGACGATCTCGCCGCAGACGTAGGCGTCGATGCCCTCGGCCTTGAGCGCGCCGAGCGCCGCCTCGGCGGTCTCGGGGCTGACGACCACGATCATGCCGACACCCATGTTGAAGGTGTTGAACATATCGTGCTCGTCGATGCCGCCCTTGGCCTGCAGCAGACCGAAGACGGCGGGCGTGCGGATCGTGGCCTTGTCGATGCGGGCGCACAGCCCATCGGGGATGCAGCGCGGGACGTTTTCGTAGAAGCCGCCGCCGGTGATGTGGCTCACGCCGCGCACGTCGGCAGCGTCGATGCAGCGCAGCACAGGCTTGACGTAGATCACGGTCGGGCGCAGCAGCGCCTCGCCCAGCGTCTCGCCAAGCTCGTCATAGTAGCGGTTGAGGTCGGTGTTTTCCACGTCGAACACCTTGCGCACGAGCGAATAGCCGTTGGAGTGGAAGCCGGACGAGGGCAGTGCCAGCACCACGTCGCCAACTGCCATGCGGCCGGAGTCGATGACCTTCGGCTTGTCCACGAGACCGACGGTGAAGCCGGCCAGGTCGTAGTCGTCGGCCGCCATCATGCCGGGGTGCTCGGCCGTCTCGCCGCCGATGAGGGCGCAGCCGGCCTGCACGCAGCCCTCGGCGACGCCGGAGACGATGGACGCGACCTTTTCGGGCACGTTCTTGCCGATGGCGATGTAGTCAAGGAAAAACAGGGGCTTTGCGCCGCAGCAGATCACGTCGTTGACGCACATGGCCACGCAGTCGATGCCGATGGTGTCGTGCTTGCCCATGAGCTCGGCCAGACGCAGCTTCGTGCCGACGCCGTCCGTGCCCGAGACGAGCACAGGCTCGCTCATGCCGGTGACATCGGGGGCGAACAGGCCGCCGAAGCCGCCGATATCCGACACCACGCCGGGGATGCGGGTGCGCTTGACGTCATCGCGCATGAGCCTGACGCCTTCGTAACCGGCCGTGATGTCCACACCGGCTGCCGCGTAAGCGGCGGATCGAGAGTTTTCCATGTCGATTATTCCTTTCCGTTCCAGCAGTACGTGCAGACCTTATCCCGGTCGATGCCGATGGCCTCCAGCACGCCGTCAAGAGATTGGTATCCAAGCGAGTCAAAACCAAATTTTTCGCAGATGGAGCTCAGCAGGCACTTTCCGCGCTCGGTAGAGGCGTCGGCATACTCGTCGAGGTGCTTCTGCCCCTCGTCGCCCTCAAGCTCCTGCACCACGCGCCGCGCCAGCAGCTCCATGTCGGAGTTGCCGCGCGAGAAGTTCAGGTACTTGCAGCTGTACATAATGGGCGGGCAGGCAGAGCGCATATGCACCTCTTTTGCGCCCGACTCGTAGAGGAAGTCCACCGTCTCGCGCAGCTGTGTGCCGCGCACGATGGAGTCGTCCACAAACAGCAGCTTTTTCCCCTCGATGAGCTCGGACACGGGGATCTGCTTCATCTTGGCCACCTGATTGCGCACCTCCTGATTGTCCGGGGTGAACGAGCGCGGCCAGGTGGGCGTGTACTTGACGAAGGGTCTGGCGAAGGGCTTGCCGCTGCGGTTGGCGTAGCCGATGGCGTGCGGCACGCCGGAATCCGGTACGCCCGCGACGTAGTCCACATCGGGCAGGCGGCCCTGCGCGAGCTCCTGCCGCGCCATGATGTCGCCGTTATGGTAGCGCATGACCTCGACGTTCACGCCCTCGTAATTCGAGTTGGGGTAGCCGTAGTACGTCCAGAGGAAGCCGCAGATCTTCATCTCCTCGCCCGCGGGCGAAACGGTCTCGTAGCCGTTTCGCGTCAGCGCCACGATCTCACGCGGACCGAGCTCGTAGGCGTCCTCGTAGCCGAGCTTGTGATAGGCAAACGATTCAAACGAGACGCACAGGCTGCCGTCCGGATGCTTGCCGACCAGAACGGGCAGCCGTCCCAGCTTGTCGCGGGCGGCCAGAATGCCGTCCGGCGTCATCAGCAGGATCGTGATGGAGCCGCGGATCATCTCCTGCGCGTACAAAATGCCCTCCACGAGGTTTTCCTTCATGTTGATGAGGGCGGCAACCAGCTCCGAGACGTTGACCTTACCGCTGCTCTGCGCCATGAACTGGTGTCCGTGGTCGGAGAAGTAGGTGTCGATCAGCTCGTCGATGTTGTTGATGATGCCGACGGTGCAGATGGCGTACAGACCGAGGTGCGAGCGCACGAGCAGCGGCTGCGGGTCCGTGTCGCTGATGCAGCCGATGCCGACGTAGCCCTTGAACTCATGCAGGTTGGCCTCAAACTTTGTGCGGAAGGGCGTGTTTTCAATGTTGTGGATCTCACGCACAAATCCGTTTTCGCGCCCGTAGACCACCATTCCGCCCCGGCGTGTGCCGAGGTGGGAGTGGTAGTCCGTGCCGAAAAACACATCCAGCCCCACCTCACGGTGGGAAAACGCTCCGAAATATCCGCCCATTACGCGAAAAACAGCTCAGAGAGCGTCATGGGATCCACGTACTGACCGTCCTTGTAGACGCGCATATTGCCGCTGGCGACCTCGTCGATGAGCATGACACTGCCGTCGGGCGCGTAGCCGAACTCGAACTTGATGTCGTAGAGCTCCATGCCCTTTTCCTTCAGGTCGTCGGCGACGATCTTGGTGATCTGCTGGGTCTGCGCCTTCAGATCCTCGTATTGCGCGTCGCTCATCACGCCCAGCGCGACCAGCGCGTCCTTGGTGATCAGCGGATCGCCCTTGGCGTCGTCCTTCAGGGTCGTCTCGACATAGTAGGGCAGGTCAGCGCCGGACTCGATGAGGTCACCGTAGCGGCGGATGAACGAGCCGACGGCCTTGCGGCGGCAGATGACCTCCAGACCGTGACCAAAGACCTTGGCAGGGAGGACTTCCATGGTGGTGTTGCTCAGGTCGGCACTGACATAGTGGGTCTTGATGCCGGCGGCATTGATCTTCTCGAAGAAGTAGATGCTCATGCGCAGGTTCACATCGCCCACACCGTCGATGGTCAGGCCCACGGCGTTCTCGCCGGGATCGAACACGCCATCCTTACCGGTGCAGTCGTCCTTGAACTTGAGCAGGAAGTTGCCGTTTTCCAGCGCGTAGACATTTTTGGTTTTGCCTGTATAAACGAGTTCCATGATGATACCTCCAAAATAATTGTTGATCGGGTTCGTGTGGATCTTTATCTATTGAAAAGGAGTGTTCTGCCGCGTTGCCGCTCAGCAGGACAGCTCCGCCTGAAGCTTGGCTTCCTTCGCGGCGATCTGCTGCGCCATCTCGACACGCTGCGCGTCGAGCTTTTCGGCCAGCGCCTCGTCGCTGACGGAGAGGATCTGCGCCGCGAGCACGGCGGCGTTTTTTGCGCCGTTGATGGCCACGGTCGCAACCGGGATGCCGCTGGGCATCTGCACGGTAGACAGCAGGGCGTCCAGCCCGTCGACCGCGCCGCCCTTCATGGGGATGCCGATGACCGGCAGGGTGGAGTTGCCGGCGAACGCGCCCGCGAGGTGCGCCGCCATTCCGGCTGCGCAGATGAGCACGCCGAAGCCGTTGGCGCGGGCGTTTTTGGCGAAGTCCGCCGCAGCGGCCGGGGAGCGGTGCGCGCTGAGGATGTGCGCCTCGTAGGGGATGCCGAAGGCATCGAGCTGCTGACAGGCCGCCTTGACGACCGGCCAATCAGAGTCGCTGCCCATAATGACTGCTACTTTTTTCATGAGATCCTCCTTAAAAAGATGAAATGAAAATAAAAAAAGGGTAAACCCGTTGCCCATGGAGTCCCATGGCCACAGGTTTGCCCAGACGGTCGACAGTTCGTATTACAGCAGGCTCCCATGTGGTGTGCTCCACGTTCCGTCAGTTGCCTGTGCTTTCAATGTGTTCATTATCTCAGACGCGACAGGAAAAGTCAATTCCCGATGCAGCAATTTCCATGGGAGCACGGCACAAAAATTCCGGCCGATCGCGGTATTTTTTCGCTGATATGTGAAAAAGCACCGCTTCGCGGCGCGCGCTCGCACACTTGTCCGGCGTGAGCGCACAAGAGCGGCCGGCTTGTGCAGATTTCGGCCGGGCCATGCACTGCGTCCTTGCCGGGGTCGGCGCGGAGACGGGCGCGTACAATGGTTTTGTAAAATTCAAAATGTAACGCATATTTTTTGCCGAAGAAGTTGATTTCTTACAGAAATATGTTATAATTTAACCGGTGCTGTCTGCCAACACCCACATGGGTAATCAACACGGTGCTCAGTTTCCGAAGGCGTGGAATGCGCCTGCTTCGGGCACCGTGGGGTAGAGCTGAGAAGAGAAAGAGATGGGGCGAGAGTGATGGAGACTGTGGTTTCCTATCCGGGCGTGAAAAATTGCACCGCGCAGCGCACGATGTATATAGAGCGGCCGCGTGTCGCCGAAAAGCGGGCGTATCTTGCGCTCAAGCGCGCGTTCGACATTTCCGGTGCGCTGGTGGGCTTGGCTGTGCTGGCACTGCCGATGTCGGTCATCGCGCTGATCATCGCGCTCGACTCGCCGGGCGATCCAATCTTTTGGCAGGAGCGCTTGGGCAAGGACGGCAAGCCGTTTACCATGTATAAGTTTCGCTCCATGTGCCAAGACGCCGAGCGGGACGGTCCGCGCTGGGCGGACGCGGATGATGTGCGCTGTACGCGCTTTGGTGCGTTTTTGCGCCGGACGCGGCTGGATGAGCTGCCGCAGATCTGGAACATCCTCAAGGGCGACATGAGCTTTGTCGGTCCGAGGCCGGAGCGCGCGTGCTTTTACAGGATGTTTGAGGAATACATCGTCGGCTTTTCCAACCGTCTGGCCGTGACGCCCGGATTGACCGGCTATGCGCAGGTCAACGGCGGCTACGACCTCAAGCCGGAGGAAAAGATCGTGTACGACATGGAGTACATCGAACACAGGTCAGTTTGGATGGATCTGCTCTGTATTCTGAAAACGATCCGCGTGGTTTTTTGCGGAGACGGCGCGCGATGAAGAAAATACATTTGGAGGACGACCCACTGTATGAATGAAAGTCAAAGAACGCATAGACCTGCCGGCTGCACGGAACTGTCGCTGTGGGACGTTGCAAAGATCCTGCTGTCCAAGCTCCACTGGCTGGTGCTTGCAGGGCTCGTTGCCGCAGCGCTCGTGTATGCAGCGGTGACCATTTTTGTCACGCCGACTTATCAGTCGCGCGTGAGCTTCTACGTATATAACAGTACCAACAACGCGTCGCAGGGAACGATCAACAACAGCGACCTGCAGGCGGCGGAGAGCCTTGCCACGACCTATTCCAAGATCCTGGAGAGCAATTCCGTCCTGGATTCCGTCCTGACGGATATCCGTGGGGAGGCGACGCTGTCGAGAAAAGAACTCAACCATATGGTAGATGTGTCCGTCGTTTCGGATACGCAGCTGCTGGAGGTGACGGTTACGTCCACCGATCCGAAGCTTGCCTGCCGGATCGCGGATTCGTTTGCCAAGGTCGCGCCGACGGAGATCGTCCGCATCACCAAAGCGGGCGGCGTGGAGGTCGTCGACCGTCCGGAGGTCGCACATGGAAAGTCCTCGCCGCGGACCGTGTTTGACAGCGCCATCGGTTTCTTGATCGGTGTGGTGATGATTTCTGTCTTGATCGTGGTGCGTGTTTTGGCGGATACAACGATCTACCTGCCGGAGGATATCGAACGCGCGGCGAACGTGACGATTCTCGGCATGATACCGGAGATCAACATCACAAATGACGCCTGTGCAGAGTGGGCGCTGACGGAAGGAGGTGCGGTGCTTTACCATGAAAAAGGAAAATGTTCGGAAAACAACGAGGGAAACGGTTCGGGCAAACCGGAAGCGTTTGCTGACCAATGAGTCGCCGTTTGCGATCAAGGAGGCCTATGTAAAGCTGCGCACCAGCCTGTTGTTTTGCATGACGGCGGATAAGGAGCGCCCCTGCTCGACCTTTGCCATCACGAGCGCAAAGCCCTCAGAGGGCAAGAGCCTCACGGCGGCGAACATCGCCATCAGCTACGCCATGCTCGGCAAGCGCGTGCTGCTTATCGACGCGGATATGCGCAAGCCGACGCAGCGGCGTCTGTGGAAAGTGCGAAGCACCGCCGGCCTGTGTGACTTTTTGGCGAAGATCAGCCGGCTCGAGCTTGTGAAGGTGACGGATCTGCCGCTGTGGATCGTCTGCACCGGTACGATCCCGCCCAACCCGTCCGAGCTGCTCTCGTCCGAGCGGATGAGACGCTTCGTGGCGGAGAGTGCCAAGATCTACGATTATGTGATCATCGACACGCCGCCGATCAACACGGTGGCGGATGCGCAGATCATTTCCACCTATGTGGACGGTGTGGTGATCGTGACGAAATCCGGTGTGACGACCACGGATGAGCTCAATGACGCCAAGGACGCCGTGCTGCGCGCAGGCGGGAACCTGTGCGGCGTGGTGCTCAACGACATGAATATGAAGTCCGGAAAATACGCCTATAAGTATAAGTACAAATACGGCGGCAAGTACGGATATAAGTATTCGTATTCCGATCCCTATGAAGCGCAGTAACGGCGGGATCGACCTGTCGCAGGATTACCATGCACACGTTCTGCCCGGCTGTGACCATGGGAGCGACAGACTTGAAACGTCTTTGCGGCAGCTGGATATGGCGGCTGCGGCCGGCATCCGAACGGTCTGCGCGACACCGCACTTTTACCCGCACAAGGAATCGGTGGAATCCTTCCTGCGCCGCAGGGCAGAGTGCGCGCAGCTGCTGCGTGCGCATCTGCCGGAACAAGCGCCGCAGATTTGCCTCGGTGCGGAGGTGCTCATCTGCGACGGGATGGAGCGGCTTGAAGGCCTGCACCGCCTGTGCCGCGAGGGCACGAATGAGCTGCTGCTCGAAATGCCGTTTTATGCGTGGCCGGAGTCAATCTGGGACACGCTGTATCAGCTGCTGGATCTGCAGGATATACAAATCATCCTTGCGCACGCCGAGCGCTATCCGGCTGCGGACATCGAACAGCTGGTGCGCGACGGTGTGCCGCTGCAGCTCAATGCCGCGTGCCTGACAAAGCCGCTGCACCGCAAGCGCTATCTCACCTGGATCGAAGACGGTTGCGTGCGCTATCTCGGCAGCGACATCCATATGCTTGGCAGCGGCTATCAGGATTGGGAGAAGTGTGCAAGGCTGCTGGAAAAGAGAGTGCCATGAAACAAGATACTCTGACCGGTGCGGCCGACAAGCAGCCGCTGGTTTCCGTGATCATGCCCGCATACAATGCTGAGAAATACATCGGGGAAGCCATTGCTTCCGTGTGCGCCCAGACGTATGAAAACTGGAATCTGCTGATCCTCGATGACGGTTCTGCTGACCGCACAGTAGAGATCGCAGAGAGCTATGCACAACAGGATGCACGCATTCAGGTCTTGTGCAATCCGCAGAACATGGGTGTTGCACGCACAAGAAACCGAGGCTTTGATCTCGCGCAGGGGGAATGGATCGCGCTGCTTGACAGTGATGATAGGTGGCGTGCGCAGAAGCTGGAAAAACAGCTTGCCGTGGCGAGGGGTTCGGATGCGGATATTGTCTATTGTTCGTATGCGATGATAGATGAAAACGGCTGCCATTTGTCGGATTTCATCGTTCCGGAAACGACGTCCTATCATGCCATGCTCGAGGAAAGTGTGCTCAGCTGTTCCACTGTGCTGATTCGGCGGGATGCTTTACGTGACCATCGTTTTTGTGCGCAGTATTATCACGAGGACTATGCGCTCTGGCTGGAGCTGATGCGTTCCGGCTTCCGGACCTTGGCGAGTAGAGAAACTTTGGCGGACTACCGTGTTGCGAAGGGCTCTCGTTCGAGCGATAAGCTCAAATCTGCCAGATACCGTTGGCGGATCTACCGGGATGTTGAGCGGCTCTCGCTGCCACGATCCGCTTGCGCGTTTTTTTCTTACGCACTCCATGGCGTGCGTAAGCACGGGAGAATCTGACCATGGAAGAAGTGAAGGTTATGACTGCGCACCAGACGCTCCTGCTGGAGATGCTCAAGGACTTTGACGCTGTGTGCCGCAAGCACCACATATCCTATCAGCTCTTTGCCGGAACGGCGCTGGGCGCCGTTCGTCACCACGGCTTCATCCCGTGGGACGATGATGTGGATGTGATCCTCATGCGCAGCGAATATGACCGCTTGCTTACGGAGGCGGCGGGGGACTTTGATCCTGAGCGCTACTATGTGCAGCGGGAAAACAGCGCGCACTGGCCCATGCAGTTTTCCAAGCTGCGCAGAAACCACACGGCCTGCATCGAAAAATATCATCCGAAAGACCCACTTGTCCATCAGGGCGTCTACATAGACATTTTTCCGTGCGACAATCTTTCGGATCGGCCGCTGATGCGGCGGCTGCAATTTGCAGCGTCCAAGGCGATCATTGCAAAGGCACTCTATGCGCGCGGCTATGAGACGGACAGCGCGGCGAAAAAAGTGTTCATGCAGCTTTGCCGCCTGCTGCCGCGCCGGGCGTTGGAAACGCTCTGTATACGCAGAGGAGACGACCGGACCGCGCTGCTGCATTCGTTTCTGGCGGCCGGAAAACGGTATGAAAAAAATCTGCTCCCGCGTGAGTGGCTGACAGAGTCGGTCGAGCTCCCGTTTGAGGATGGCGTGTTTCCGGTCACGGCGCATTATGACGCGCTGCTGACGCAGCTGTACGGCAACTGGCGGGCGCTTCCGTCGCCGTCGGAGCGCAGGTGCAAGGAACACGCGGCGATCCTGGACCTGGAGCATTCCTATGAGCGCTATATCGATGCGCAAGCGGCGATGGAGATCACTGAGTTCACCCGGAGCATTCGTTGAAGGACGGATAACGTTCCTTTCCGATACAGTTGTTTTAAGATGAGAGAGTAAGAAGTATGGATAAGAATCCTGCACCCTTGCGGGTGCTTGTGGTCAGCCACAACGTGTTCAGCGCCTCCGGAAATATGGGGAAGACGATGATGCGTATGCTGGCCGGCATTTCCCCGGAAAACCTTGCACAGGTGTATTTCCATCAGGAGATCCCGACCAGAGCGTGCTGCCTTCGCTATTTTCGGATCACGGACAGTGATGTGCTGCGCTCGGTTTTTACCCGCAGAGCGCGTTTTCGCACATTTTCAAGCTGCGATATCGATGAATCTGCATCTCAGAGCAGAACAGACACGGGTAATTTGGCCAAGGTCTATCAGTTTTCCAGACGGCGTACCCCGATGATCTATTTTCTGCGGAATACCATGTGGCGTCTCGGAAAATGGAAGACGCGCGCGCTCAAAGACTGGGCGAGGGCGTTTGCACCGGATGTGATTTTTTTCGCCGCGGGTGATTATGCGTTTTCGTACCGCGTTGCGCTTTATCTGTCCGGTCTGCTCCGTGTGCCGATCACCATGTGGTGCGCGGATGATTATTTCATTGCACCGCAGCAAAGCCGGTCGCTGCTCAGGCGGCTGCACTGCCGCCGCTTGCGCAAGCTGGCGCAGCGTGTTACGGAGCGCTCGAAGAGTGTCATCACGATCAGCGACGCGATGCAAAGAGACTATGCGCAGCTGTTTGGCTTTCCGGTGCAGACGATCCGTATTTCGAGTGATGCCAATCCCGCGGCGCTGCCGCGAGCCCAGCGAGAAGGCATTTCCTATGTCGGCAATCTGGGCATAGACCGCATCACGCCGCTGGTCGAGCTGGGACGCGCTTTGAAGGCGGCACAGCTGCCCGGATTTGAGACGATCCGTGTGTATTCCGGTGAGCGCAATCCGGCGACGCTGGCGCAGATCACCGAGGAAAACGGTCTCACATTTTGCGGGCGGCTGACGGAGCAGGGAGTCGAACGGGTCTTGGGTGCAAGCAAGTTTCTGATTCTTGTGGAATCGTTCGATCGCAGCGCCATTCGCCGCACAAAATATTCTCTGTCAACAAAGGTGGCTGAGAGCCTGCGCAGCGGAGCGTGCATCATCGCCTACGGACCGGATGAGATCGCATCGATCGAATATTTGCGCCGGCATAAGGCGGCCTGTATCCTCAACAGCGCGGCGGAATTTCCGGAAGTGGTCCGGCGTCTTTGTACAGCGGCTGACGAATATGATGCGCATATTCAGTGTGCTCAATCATTGGCAGAGCAGTTCCACAGTGCAAAAACGAACGAGAACTGCATAGAAAAGATCCTTGCGCAAGCGTCCGGCATGACAGGGACGCCGCAGCCATCGGCGACAGGTAATCGGTAACTGCAATGATAACAGCACCGAATAGATAAAACCTGACAGCAAAACCAAGGAAACCAATGCAGCCGCCGGGGCGTACCTTGGCGTTCCGGCGGCTGCCTTTTTGTACATGAGATCGGAGATGGTGCGCATGAAGGTGCTGTTTGTCAATTTGGTATACGGAGCGGGAAGCACCGGAAAAATCATCGCCGATATGATGGAGGTCTTAAAAAAATCCGGCCATGATGCAAAGGCCTTATATGGTACGGGAGAAAGATCCGAAGCTCCGGATGCGGTGCGAGTGTCCGGAAAGCTTGGATATTACTTTCATAATGCCGTGTCGCGCTTCACCGATCACGCGGGACTGTATTCCCGGGCGGCGACCCGAAAACTCATTCGGGAGATCCGCGCCTTTTCGCCCGATGTGATCCATCTTCACACGCTGCACGGCTTCTATGTGAACTACGAGATGCTGTTCCGCTTTTTGAAAGAAGCGAATATCCCCGTCGTTTGGACTTTGCATGATTGCTGGACTTTTACCGGGCATTGTACCCATTTTTCTCAGGCAAACTGTACGCAGTGGCAGACGCTGTGTCAGGATTGCCGGCTGCTTTACAGATACCCGAAATGCTATTGCAAGGGCGATGTAACGCGCAATTATCTGCGGAAAAAGGCCGCCTTCACCGGGGTGAAAAATCTGACCGTCACGACACCCTCGCAATGGCTCGCGCAGCAGGTGGCGCGATCGTTTTTGCGCGACTATCCGTGCGTGGTCATCCCGAACGGGATCGACCGCGCGGTGTTTCGCCCGCAGCCAAGTGACCTTCGCGCAGTGTATCATCTGCAAGATAAGAAGATCGTCCTCGGCGTTGCCAACGCGTGGAACGCGCGAAAGGGCTTGCCGGATATGCTGACCCTTGCCGAGCGGCTGGACGCGGCATATCAGGTCGTCCTGATCGGTCTGACGGAGCGGCAGCTTCCGGATATCCCGCCCAATGTGCTTGGGCTTGTGCGGACGGCGAACCGCGCGGAGCTGGCGCAGTGGTATACGGCGGCGGATGTGTTTGTGAACCCAACGTATGAGGAGACGTTCGGTCTGACTACCGTGGAGGCCCAGGCGTGCGGAACACCGGCGGTGGTCTATGCGACGGACGGCTGCCCGGAGACGCTGCTTACAGAGGACAGCATTCTCGTTGTGCAAGGAGATCAAGAGGCGCTGGCGCGCGCTGTGCGTGAGATCGCTCAGCGGGGCGTTCGCGTGGACGATCACGCGGCCGACCGGCTCGACAAGGAGCGGGCATACGAGAAATATATCCGGCTCTACGAGCGTGCCTGCGGGCGGGGACATTCATAACGCGAGTCATTTTGTGCGAAATGTAGAATATATGGAGGAAGATTTATGCAAAAAAGCAAGTCAGCAAAATTCCTGGCGCTGCTGCTTTGCGCGGTGATGATCATCGGCCTGTTACCGTGTCAAGCGTTTGCAGATGCCGGCCGGACGGGGGCGTCCGGTCTGGAGAAGGGAAGCAGGATCGACGGAACGGAATTTGCCGTGACGTCTCTGCGAAACTACGCGATCGCTCCGGATATTTCCGAGCGAGTCATCATCACCAACAATGACGCCGGCAATGCGCAAACCGTTGCCAACGTCATGGAGGTGAACACCGCGGGCGGCCGCGCAAAGATCGTGGCCGGCTACGGCAACCGCAACCCCAAGGAGCAGGGCTGGACCTTGAAAACCACCACGGATCAGGCCCATGTCTACGAAAATGAGACAGGATTGAATGTAGTGGGAGGCGTCAACGCTTCGTGGTTCA
>OLNF01002194.1_pt1 | contig 15634 bp, 17 predicted proteins | sample 1673061 | NCBI WGS metagenome assembly OLNF01 (sample SAMEA3136751, study PRJEB25190) | human gut metagenome | reverse complement strand
AGCGAGGAGAGACTGGTGAGAGGAGAGGGGGAGACCTACCGCGTGAGCTGCGCGTACGCGTCTTGGAGCTGCGTGGAGGTGAGAAAGATGCTGTGGTTCTCGCAGAGAATGGTCTCGATGTTGTGCGCCTCGTCGAAGAGGAGGATGTTGTTGCTGTTGTTCAGCGACGGAAGGATGAGGTTGCTGATGTGCGGGTCCAGGATGTACTGGTAGTTCAGCGTCACGATATCCGCCTGGCTCAGTAGCGTGCGCGCGTAGTAGTACGGACACACCGAAGCGCGACCGCACATCTGCATCAGATCCGAGAGCGAGTAGCTGGTGTCATCTCACACTGCGAGCATACATGCCGGCGGGGAGAGACAGCTTCTCCGACGACGACACGTACGATTCATAGAAGCTGCAGCCCAGATCCTCGATGTCGCCCGATGGCACGGGCTCGCGCACGGCTCCACGCGAGTACATTTTCCGCTCCGATCTCATGCGGTACCGATGACACTCATCGTGTCGTCAAGGAAAGGAGGACATTGGGTTCATGGATATGTCCACCTGCGTGCGAATGTCCTGCTTGTTGATCTTCGGGTGGATGCACAGGTTACGTCGACTGCTCAGACAGAGACCCGTCACCGGCTTGAACTTCGATCCCAACACTTCCTTACGATACTGCACCAACCGCTTCAACTCGTCTATGCACCGCGCGGCGAGGATGGAGCGCGTCGACACCGACGAGGCCGTGCGCCGCGCCGAGCTGGTGGTGGACATCCAGAGCGAGATCATCGACGCGTGGAACGACGAACGCCAGGGCGACGTGATGGAGGTCCTCTGCGAGGGCTTCGACGGGCAATCCATGCTCTTCGTCGGCCGCAGCTACGCTGAGTCGCCGGACATCGACGGGCGCATCTACTTCTCCGCCCCGCGCGACGTCGCGGCGGGCGAGTTCGTGCCCGTGCGCATCACCGGCGCGATGGACGGCGAGCTGACCGGCGAGCTGGCCGAGGAATAAGACGCCGCGCGGACGCGGCAAAATAGCAAACCGGCGCGCGAGCGCCTTGAAAGGACTGTTCACAGATGACGACTGCCAATAAGCTCACCCTTGCGCGGGTGGCGCTCATCCCCGTATTTCTTGTGATCCTGTATCTGGATTTCCCCTATGCGCGCTGCGCCGCCTTCGGCGTGTTCGTGGTCGCGTGCCTCACGGATTTCGTGGACGGCTACATCGCCCGCCACTACAACCAGGTCACGAATTTCGGCAAATTCATGGACCCGCTGGCGGACAAGGTGCTCGTCATGGCGGCCATGTGCTACCTCGTCGAGATCGGGCAGATGCCCGGCTGGTGTCTGGCCATCGTGCTGCTGCGCGAGTTCGCGGTCTCCGGAATGCGGCTCGTCGCCGTCGAGCAGGGCCGCGTGATCGCCGCGGCGTGGTCCGGCAAGGTCAAAACGGCCTCGACCATGGTCTGCCTCTGCGCGATGCTGCTCAACGTTTTCGGCGCGTACGCGTGGTTCGATCCCCTGTGCAATGCCGTCATCGTGCTGACCACCGCCTATTCCGGCATTGAGTATTTCATCAAAAATGCCGACGTGTTCCGCGAGCCGGACTGAAGCCAAGTTAATTTTGCTCTGAAAAGGAGTTTCTGTATGTACCTCTATAATTCCGCCACCCACAAAAAGGAAGAGCTCAAGACCCATACCCCGAACCACGTCGAGATGTACACCTGCGGCCCGACCGTCTATCACTTTGCCCACATCGGCAATCTGCGCAGCTACATCATGGAGGATGTGCTGGAGAAGTACCTCCGCTTCGCAGGCTACAGCGTCAACCGCGTCATGAACATCACCGACGTAGGCCACCTTACGAGCGACGCCGACGAGGGCGAGGACAAGATGCTCAAGGGCGCCAAGCGCGAGCACAAGTCCGTCATGGAGATCGCGCAGTTCTATACCGACGCCTTCTTTGCCGACTGCCAAAAGCTCCACATCAAGCGTCCCGACGTCGTGCAGCCCGCCACCGGCCTCATCGACGACTATATCAAGATCATCACCAGGCTGCTTGACACCGGCTACGCCTACCTCGCCGGCGGCAACGTCTACTTCGACACGAGCAAGCTGGACCGCTACTATATCTTCAACGACCACAACGAGGAGGACCTCGCCGTGGGCGTCCGCGAGGGCGTGGAGGAGGACACGAACAAGAAGAATAAGAACGACTTCGTCCTCTGGTTCACCAAGTCCAAGTTCGAGGATCAGGCGCTCAAATGGGATTCGCCCTGGGGCGTCGGCTATCCCGGCTGGCACATCGAGTGCTCCGGCATCTCCATGAAGTACAACGGCGAGTATCTGGATCTGCACTGCGGCGGCGTGGACAACGCCTTCCCCCACCACACCAACGAGATCGCCCAGAGCGAGAGCTATCTGGGTCACCCCTGGTGCCCTCACTGGTGCCATGTGGCGCACCTGAACACCGATCACGGTAAGATGTCCAAGTCCAAGGGCGAGTTCCTGACCGTCAGCCTGCTGGAGGAGAAGGGCTACGACCCGCTGGCCTACCGGTTCTTCTGCCTGCAGAGCCACTACCGCAAGAGCCTTGTGTTCACATGGGAGAATCTGGACAACGCCACCGTCGCCTACAACAAGCTGCTGGCGCGTATCGCGGCGCTGAAGGACGAGGGCGACGTGGAGCAGGCTGCCTTTGACGAGTACAAGGCCAAGTTCATGGCGGCCATGGACAACGACCTGAACACCTCCATGGCGGTGACGGTGCTGTATGACGTACTGAAGGCCAAGACCAACGACAAGACGAAGCTGGCGCTGCTGGACAGCTTCGACACGGTGCTGGGGCTGAAGCTGCTGGAGAAGGCGGCGGAGCTGCGCGCCAAGCAGGTGGCTGCCGCGCCCGCTGCCGGCGGGTTTGCCGTGGTCAGCGAGGACGGCGAGGAGAACGCCGAGGTGGAGGCACTGATCCGCGCCCGCGCCGACGCGAAGAAGGCCAAGAACTTTGCGGAGGCCGACCGTATCCGCGATGAACTTAAGTCGCAGGGCGTTGAAATCACCGATATCCCTGGCGGTGTAAAGTGGAAGCACATCTGAGCAAACAAAACCCGGAGCATTTGCTCCGGGTTTGCGCATCAAAAGATTATCCAATCTGAATTTACAGGAGTAGCTAATGAAAATATGCCAGCTGACAAACAGCACCGAAAAACAGGCTGTGACGCGGAGCATTCTGGAAGCGCTTCCGGAATGGTTCGGTATCCCAGAGGCAAGGGAGGATTACATCACAGAAAGCGGCGATAAACAGTTCTTCTGCGCCTATGACGCAGACAAGCCCGTTGGTTTTTTATATCTGAAAGAAACAGGAACGGCTACCGTTGAATTATACGTTATGGGCGTCTTAAAGGAATACCATCGCCAGGGGATTGGACGGGAACTGTTTCAAAGCGCAAAAGAAGCAGCAGGCAAAGCCGGTTATTCTTTTATGCAGGTAAAAACTGTACAGATGGGAAAATACAAGGAATATGACCGCACAAATCAGTTTTACCTGTCACTCGGCTTTCAGGAATTTGAGGTATTTCCGACATTATGGGATGAATGGAATCCCTGTCAGGTATATGTGATGGCGATATAACATTACACCTGGCCAACGCGCAGCTTGCGGTGGTTTATTTCTTTGGCTTTCGGTCGAAAAACGGGGATTTTCCGCTTACGCTGAGGGGAAGGCCGAGAACCAGCGTTGCTTTTTCACCAAGCAGGCCGAGGCTTTTTGCTGCACGGCCGACAGAGAACATCACACGGCTGTCTACACGCGCATCAGCTGCGGCAGAAACAGCGGAACCAATGGCGATGCCGACGTCAACGGCGTCCCACGCGCACAGACCATCTTGCTTTGCACAGTCGGCGCAGCTTTTAAAATGACAGTACTGACAGCCTGCGTCAAGTCCACGCCGCACTTCTTCCATTCCAAAAAGCACAACGGCGTCGGCTGCGTCGAGGTTGTCTGCGTCGCGGCTGAAAAACGCATACTTCAGTTCATCAGCCAGCTTTCGCATATGCGCAGCCAGTTGTGTTTTCTCATCTCCCGTTAAAACGCAGGTTACAAGCCCATCCATGCCTCTGGTCTTCGGGGCTGTACGCGCAGCAGCGCAGACCTTTGCTACCGTATCCAGAACAGCGCGGGATTCCATGTCCTTTGAAGAGTAGATCATATCGATACGCTCCTTTTCGTTTTTATTCAGTATAGTGTTTTTTCAGGAAACCGTCAACCTGTGAAGCGCCTTTCTTGAAAGAAAGACAGAAATGTGATAAACTAAATACAGAAATGCAAAGGAGTTTACGCCCATGAAGCTGATGGTTCTCGATGGAAACAGCGTCATTAACCGTGCCTATTACGGTGTCCGCGCACTGACGACCAAGGATGGGTTCTTTACTAACGCAATTTACGGGTTTTTGAATATTCTTGAGAAACTCCGCGCAGAGGAACAGCCAGACGCGCTCTGCGTCGCGTTCGATCTCAAGGCACCGACATTCCGCCATTTGCAATACGACGGATACAAGGCTACGCGCCATCCCATGCCTGATGAACTTGCTATGCAGATGCCTGTCATGAAGGACGTTCTGCGGGCCATGCAGATTCCAATTTTTGAGTGCGAGGGCTGGGAAGCTGATGACGTGATCGGTACGATCGGAAAGCGGTGCAGCCATGCGGGCTGGAACTGCGTGATCGTCACCGGAGACCGGGATTCCTTACAGCTGATCGACGAGCATGTGACGGTCAAGCTGGTGTCCTCCAAGCTTTCGCAGTCCGTCGCGGTCAACTATGACCCTGCCCGCTTCCGTGAGGAATACGGCTTTGACCCCATCCATCTGATCGATCTTAAAGCCCTGATGGGCGACAGCTCCGATAACATCCCGGGCGTCGCGGGCGTCGGCCCGAAGACGGCGACGCAGCTGCTCGTGCAGTATGGCACGCTGGACGGCGTGTATGCGCATTTGGACGCAATCAAGGAAAAGCTGCGCGCAAAGCTTGAACAGGGGAAGGATAGTGCCTATCTCTCTTACGATTTAGCAACAATCCGCTGCGAAGCGCCGATTGCGTTTTCGCCGGAAGCATGTCTCGTGCAGCCATATGACGAGGCTGCATTGTACAGGTTGTTCACACGCCTGGAGTTTACGCGTCTGATTTCCCGGTACGGCCTGCACGCGCCGCAGGAAGCAGCGGAGAACGGAAGCCTTGAGGGCATCTGCACAAGCGAAGCGGTATATGATGCTGCCCGTGCCGAGGCGCTTGCAGCATCCTTTCAGAAAGAACATTATGTAACTTTAGCTACCGAATCAGACTTATCTGGAATTGCTGTTGTCACAGGGGACTCTGGCTATTATTTTGGCCATGAAGCACTGAAAAGCAGAAGTTTTATGTCAACTCTGCTCGGCGCGTCCGTGAAGAAAGTCGTGCATGACTGCAAGCCGCTCATGCGCCGCTTGCTGGAACTGGGATATCCGGCAGATGGGTTTATTTTTGATACCGCGCTGGCTGCTTATGATCTGGATGCAACACAGGGCAGCTATGAACTTGACCGCGTGGTTATACATCAGCTTGGCTTTGAGATCGGCCGCGCAGACAAGGAAGAAGTTGGTGAAGAGGCTGCGCGCGTATGCAATCGACTTGCGGAGGCAGCTGCGATCTCAGCGCTGTATGACGCGCTGCCGGAAAAGCTTGCGCAGAACGGTATGGAAAAACTCTATTATGAGATTGAATTGCCGCTCTGTCGGGTGCTGGCTGAAATGGAATGTATCGGTGTCAAGGCTGACCAGATGGCGCTGATCTCATTTGGAAACATGCTGCAAAGCCGCATTGAAGCGGCTCAACAGACCATTTTCAGCTTTGCCGGGCGGGAATTCAACATCAATTCTACCAAACAGCTTGGAGAAGTCCTTTTCGACGAACTATGTCTGCCAGCAGGTAAAAAAACCAAGAGCGGCTACTCAACAAACGCAGATGTGCTTGAAAAACTCAAGGGCAAGCATCCAATCATTGAAGCGATCCTTGATTACCGCGCTATGACGAAGCTGAAAAGCACCTATGCGGATGGCCTTGTTAAGCAAATTGCCGACGACGGACGCATCCACACTACATTCCAGAACATGGTCACAACTACAGGCCGCTTGTCCTCAACAGACCCAAATCTGCAGAATATTCCCATCCGCACGGAACTTGGCAGTGAGATCCGCAGGATGTTTGTTCCCAGCGACGGCTGTGTCTTCGTCGATGCGGATTACAGTCAGATTGAACTGCGTGTGCTGGCGCATATCGCAGATGACAAGACCATGCAGGAAGCATTCCGGTCCGGCTTTGATATCCATACTGCAACCGCCGCACAGGTCTTTGGGGTGGAGCCGGAGCAGGTCACGCCGCTTATGCGCCGCCACGCAAAGGCTGTCAATTTTGGCATTGTATATGGAATTTCGGAGTTTTCGCTCTCAGAAGACATTGGCGTTACACGCAAGGAAGCGCGGCAGTATATTGACAATTATCTGGCACATTATGCAGGCGTCCGAACTTATATGCACGAAATTGTCGAGCAGGCAAAACGTGACGGCTATGTGACCACACTTTTCGGCCGCCGCCGCGAGTTGTCGGAACTCAAAAGCAGCAACTTCAATATTCGTTCCTTCGGTGAGCGCGTTGCGCTTAACACGCCCATTCAGGGTACGGCAGCTGATATTATCAAGCTGGCCATGATCCGCGTTGACGCTGCGCTCAGAAAGCAAAAACTCAAGGCACGTCTTGTTTTGCAGGTTCACGATGAATTGATCGTTGAATGTCCGATCAAGGAGGCAGAGCAGGTCAAAAAAATCGTGACTGCTGAGATGGAAAAGGTTGTGCATCTGAACGTTCCGTTGCTGGCGGAGGCAAAGTCCGGCGCAAGTTGGTACGAGGCGAAATGAAAATGACGAGAGAAATCGCCATAACACCGATGGAAGCAGAGCAGCTTGCACAGATCGCTGCACTGGAGACGTCCTGCTTTTCCGACCCGTGGCCGGAATCGATTCTTGCGCATGAATTGCAGAATCCGTTGAGCCTCTGGCTTTGTGCCATGGATGGAGATATCGTCACGGGCTATATCGGCAGCCAGACGGTTCTGGGTGAATCCGATATGATGAACGTTGCTGTGCATCCGGATTACCGTCGGCACGGTATTGGCCGGGCACTCGTTCTCGCGCTGTGTGAGGCGCTGAAAAAACAAATGCTGGCAACGAGCCTGACGCTTGAAGTCCGGGATTCCAACTTGCCTGCAATCGCACTCTATGCCTCGCTCGGCTTTGAGCAGATCGGACTGCGGAAAAACTATTACCAACACCCCAAAGAGGATGCGCGCATTCTCAGAAAGGAACTGAAATGAGAATTCTCTCCGTGGAATCCTCCTGCGACGAAACCGCCGTCGCTGTTGTAGAGGACGGAAGAACAGTTTTGACAGATTGCATTGCCTCGCAGGTCGCACTGCACCGTCTCTACGGCGGCGTCGTGCCGGAGTTGGCTTCGCGCAAGCACATCGAAGCGATTTATGCGCTGGCAGATGAGGCGCTCGCGCGCGCGTCCATGACGCGGCAGGAAATCGACGCAATCGCTGTGACCTATGCGCCGGGGCTGATCGGCGCGGTACTGGTTGGCGTGAATTTTGCAAAGGCAGCAGCGTACAGTCTCGGTGTACCGCTTGTTCCGGTTCACCATATCCGCGGGCACATTGCGGCTAATTATCTGGCGTACCCCGATCTGGAGCCTCCGTTTTTGTGCCTTGTCGTTTCTGGCGGGCATACGCTGATTGTTGACGTGCAGAATTACACAAAATTCCGCATTCTGGGTACAACGCGTGACGACGCGGCAGGGGAGTGCTTTGACAAGATCGCCCGCGTGATCGGTATGCCGTATCCCGGCGGCGCTGTACTTGACAAAACGGCGCAGACCGGCGACGAAACAAAATATCCCATGCCGCATACGAAGCTCAGCGGAAATCCGCTCGATATGTCCTTTTCGGGTCTTAAAACAGCGGCGCTGAACCTTATTCACACGCATGAGCAGCGCGGTGAGGCTCTGGATATCCCGTCGCTTTGCGCGTCGTTTTCCAAGGCGGTCAGCGAGATGCTCGTCCCGCGGACGATGCAGGCGCTGCGCGAGACCGGGTACCGCAAGCTCGCGATCGCGGGCGGTGTGGCCGCGAACTCGTGGATCCGCGGGGAATTTGAACGGGAGTGCGCCAAGCTCGGCGCGGCGCTCTACAAGCCGCCGCTGAAGCTCTGCGGCGACAACGGCGCGATGATCGGCAGTCAGGGCTATTACGAATACCTCGCCGGGACACGCGCCGGTCAGGAGCTGAACGCCTTTGCCACACGGCCCATCTCCATGGACTATTCCGAATAAACGCGAAAATCGCCCTCTGTGTCGAAAGCGGCACAGAGGGTTAATGTTTACAATTTGATGACAAGATTCCTGCAAATTATGCGTTATGTAAACAAGTTTCGCGGTTTCGTGTGCGAAAGTGCTTCGTTTGCAGAACCTGACAAATTTTTAGAAAAGTCCGGAAGGACTTGATATACAAAGGAAAAATCGCTGTGGACAAAATTGTGGACAATGTGAATAACTTGGTGCAGGCCATAGAGAATTATGGTTATGGTCAACAACTGCTTTTTCAGGGGGACTTCACGGAAGCGGCGCTGTGAAGCGGAAACGGCGGGCAGCGTCGACCGTCTTCGGAATGGCCCGACAACGCAGTATAAAAAATACCGTGAAGGTTTACACCTTCACGGTCAAGAGGAATGGAAAAATGAAAAAGAAGTCGCACAGATAGTCTGTACGGCTTCTCATTCTTTCATACCTGAGATTCAAAAAATTCTTCTTGCACCCACATAGCGGCTCGCGTAGAACGAATCGGAAAGATCCGTGATCTTCACGCCGCCCGCAGCCGCGTGGATGAACTGATTGTCGCCGGTGTAGATGCCGACGTGTGTCGCCGCGAGGGACGAGGAATATGTATTGTTGAAAAACACCAGATCGCCAACCTGAAGATTCGTGACCGCACTGCCGTTTGAGAGCTGCTGCGCCGCCGTGCGCTTGATCGTGTAGCCGAGCTGCTTGCAGAGATACTGCGTGAAGCCGGAACAGTCAAAACCGCTCGGCGTCGTGCCGCCCCAGACATAGGGCGTGCCGAGATACTGCTTCGCGAGGTCGACCAGCTGCTGCCCGGCGGAGACCGCGCCGCCCGTGTTCGTCTTCGGCTTTTCCGTCAGCTCCAGAAGGTCGCTCCGGATATAGCCGGTCAGGCCATTGTACTGCACCTTATACCAGCCGCAGTTGAAGCCGATGATGTATGCCTTGTCGCCAGCGTTCAGCGTGGCCGCAAGATCGCTCGCCGGGTCGGGCTTGGCGCGCATGTTGACCGACGCGTCCACGACCTTGCCATAGCCAAGCTCTACGTTTTCCCGTTCCTTGAACGTCACATAGCCCTTGGCCATATAGCCGATCTGCAAATTGTAGTCGACGAGGTAGAAATCGCCGGATTCGCGGATGATGACCACGTTGTCGCCGTAGGAGGCGTTGTCGAGAATGTCCGCCTCGGTGCTGGGCTTGGCCCGCAGGCGCAGCCCGTTCGTCTCTACGATGCCGATGCCGGTTTTCAGTTCAATGGCCTGCGCGGAACAGAGCAGGGCCAAACAGACGCCGATGGTCAGCGTCAACGTTCTGATGAGTTTCTTCATATCTGTTCTCCCAAATCCCCAATGCGCTGTCTATCGAAACGTTACTTGTTTGCCAGCGCCCGCTTCAGCCACACACAGCCAACATCCAACGCCGTGTAGAAGCCGTCTTTTTCGGATTTTTTCACGATGCGGTCCCGCGCTCTCGCGTTGGGATCGGTAAGCTGAAGTTCCACGGAGACCTTGCTTGCAATGTCTTCACCGTTCACCTTTTTCGTCTCCAGAATTTGCAGCATCACAATATGCGAATCGGCCATCGAGCCGTAATATACCACGTTATCCTTTCGCATCAGGGGCTTGCCCTTGTAGGTCAGGATCGATTTTTCCTCTGCCATAGATACCTCCTGCATACATGTAACCAAATTGTAACACGTTGTCACTTAATTGTCAACGTCTGTGCGCGGATTTTTGCAATTTGGCCCGAAATTCAAAAAATGCCTGGGAATTTGGATGTTTTGGGTTGGGAGAATATACGATTATGATTATTATACCAAAAAACGAACCGGAAAGCAAGGAAAAGCAGACGGTCAATATGACCGTCTGCTAAAACCCTTTTGAAGTTCTCTTACTCGAACAGATAATGGCGCACCAGCTCCTGTAACAGCTCATCGCGGTCGAGCTTGCAGATGAGGCTGCGCGCGTTGTTATAGTTGGTGATATAGGTCGGGTCCTCAGACAGCAGATAGCCCACGATCTGATTGATCGGGTTGTAGCCTTTTTCGCTCAGCGCGCCGTAAACCGCGGTGAGGATCGCTTTCATTTCTTCTGTCGTGTCATCGGGAACTACAAATTTGATCGTATTGTCATCCATGCTGTGCAGCCTCCTTTGCTGTTTTCTGTCACCATCATACTATACTTGCCGAACATTGTAAACAGGGGGAACATTTCATTTGTGTTACAAGTTTGTCCACGCCACAGTATATGGTATTAGAGACTGCAATATTCAGGCCGCAGGATTCAGCGCAGCACGACGTCCAGCTTTTCGCGCAGCGCGTCCAGCACGCGGTTGACGGTGTTGACGGAGTCCTCGTCGGTCAGCGTCCGGTCGTCGGCGCGCAGCTCGAGCGAGAAGGCAACGCTCTTTTTGCCCGGTGCGATGCCGGGGCCGCGATAGATGTCAAACAGGTCGATCTTGCGCAGCAGCTTGCCGCCCGCTTCCGCAATGCAGTCCTCCAGCGCGCCGACCGTGATGGACTCGTCGCAGACGAGCGCGAGGTCGCGCGTGACGGTGGGGAACTTCGGCAGGCTGTGGAACACACGCTCCGGCTCCAGCGCGCCCTCGAGCGCTGTGAAGTCCAGCTCTGCGACATACACATCCGCGCCGATGCCGTAGTTCTCCGCAATCAGCGGATGGATCTGGCCGAGGACGCCCATGACCTTGCCGTCGATGAGAATGTTGGCGCAGCGGCCCGGATGATAGCTCGGGTTCTGCTTCTCGGCGACGAACGTCGCGGGCTTGGCGTTCAGCTGCTCGAGCAGCGCGACGATCTCGCCCTTCATCGAGAAGAAGTCCTCGTGCTCGCCATACGTCCCGAAAATCAGGCGCTTCGGCTCATCAGGAAGGGGCTGTCCCTCGACCGGGAGATAGATCTTGCCCAGCTCATAGAGCTTGACGCCCTTGTTCTTCAGCGCAAAGTTTCGCGCCAGAATGTCCAGCATGCTCGGCAGGATGACGGTCCGCATGATCGAGCGATCCTCGCCCAGTGGGTTGATGAGCTTGACGGTTTTGCGCAGGGGAGAGTCTGCCGGGATGCGGATGGAATCAAATGTGGACGGCGAGACGAAGGAATAGGTGATGATCTCGCTGTAGCCCATCGCGCGCGCTGCCGCGCCTGCCGCGTTCTCCAGCTTCTGCGTCTCGGAATAGCCGCCCATCGTCGTCGCGCCGCGCATCAGCGTCGTGTCGATCTTGTTATAGCCATAGTACCGCGCGACCTCTTCGGCGAGGTCTGCCATGCAGCGGAGGTCGGGCCGCCACGAGGGAACCTGCACCACGCCGTCCACGACCGGGACTTCTTCGCGCCGCAGATAGTCGACCATGTCAGCCTCGGGAATGTCGGTGCCGAGCAGGGCATTGATCTTGGCAGGCTCGAGCGGAAGGGTGACAGGCTCCGGAATATAGTTCAGAATGTCGATCATCCCGTCGACAACTTCGCCTGCGCCGAGCATCTCGACCAGTTCGCATGCACGGTTGACCGCCGGAACGGTCAGCATCGGGTCGATGTCCTTTTCAAATTTCGCCGAAGCATCGGTGCGCATGCCGAGGGCCAGCGCGGTCTTGCGGATGGATGCGCCGAGGAAGTTGGCCGACTCGAACACGACGTCGACGGTATCGTCCACGATCTCGCTGTTCTCGCCGCCCATGATGCCGGCCAGACCGACGGGCTTCGTCTCGTCCGCGATGACAAGCATGTCGGGCTGGAGCTGACGGACGCTGCCGTCGAGCGTGGTGAGCGTCTTATCCTCGCCCGCGCGGCGGACGATGATCTTGCCGCCCTTGACATAGCGATAGTCGAAGGCGTGCATCGGCTGGCCGTATTCGACCATGACATAGTTCGTGATGTCGACGATGTTGTTGATCGGTCGGATGCCGGCGGAGCGCAGCCGCTGACGCATCCACTTGGGTGAAGGTGCAATTTTGACGTTGCGCACCATGCGCGCGGTGTAGCGCAGGCAGAGATCTTCGGCAGGAACCTCGACATCCAGCAGCTCGGGCAGGACACCCTCCGCGCCGCCCTTGACGACCGGCTCATGGTGCTGCATCGGGACATTGAACGCTGCGGCGGTCTCGCGGGCGAGGCCCAGCAGGGAATAGCAGTCCGGGCGGTTGTTCGTGATCTCAAATTCGACGATCGAATCGTCCGTACCCATGACGTGGTTGATGTCCTCGCCGACGGTGCAGTCCTCGTTGTTCAGAATCCAGATGCCGTCCTCGTATGCGTCCGGCACATCGTTCTGCGTCAGACCCAGCTCCTTGAACGAGCAGAGCATGCCGCAGGACTCCACGCCGCGCAGCTTGCCCTTCGTGATATGCACGCCGCCGGGGAGGTACGAGTTGTGCTGCGCCACGGGCACGAGATCGCCCTCGTGGACGTTCTGCGCGCCGGTGACGATCTGCACGGGGGCTTCGCCGCCCACGTCCACCTGACAGATCCACATATGATCGGAGTTGGGATGGCGCACCATGGACAGAACCTTGCCCACGACCACGTTTTTGATCTCCGCGTCCAGCCGCTCCCAGGTTTCCACCTTCTGACCAAAAACGGTCAGGGTTTCCACGAATTCCTTATCGGAGACGTTAGACAGGTCTACGAATTCCTCGTTCAGCCATTTTCTGTTGAGTTTCATTGTTTTTCCCTCCTTAGAACTGGTTCAGGAACCGGATGTCGTTGTCGAAAATCAGTCTCAGGTCGTTGATCTTCATGCGGCCCATGGCCATACGCTCCAGACCCATGCCGAAAGCGAAGCCGGAATACTTTTCAGGGTCGATGCCGCAGTTCTCCAGAACCTTGGGGTGTACCATACCCGCGCCCAGCAGCTCAATCCAGCCCTCGCCGTGGCAGGTGGAGCAGACCTGACCGTCGATTTCGCCGGTGCCGTGGCACTTGTGGCACTGCATGTCCATTTCACAGCTCGGTTCGGTGAAGGGGAAGTGATGGGGACGGAACCGCATCACGGCGTCCTCGCCGTAGATCTTCCGCATGATGGTGGTCAGCGCGCCCTTCAGGTCACCCATGGTGATGTTCTCCGCCACCACCAGACCCTCGATCTGATGGAACATGGGGGAGTGGGTAGCGTCTGCCTCGTCCTTGCGGAACACGCGGCCGGGAGCCAGCATGCACAGCGGGGGCTTGTGCTTTTCCATGTAGCGGATCTGCATGGGGCTGGTCTGGGTGCGGAGCAGGACGCTGTCGTCATCGGTGAAATAGAAGGTATCGGAGCGGCCGCGGGAGGGGTGGCCTTCCTCTGCGTTGAGCTTATCGAAGTTATATGTTGCAAGCTCAATCTCGGGGCCGTCGAGCACGGTAAAGCCCATGCCGACGAATATCTCCTTAATTTCGTCAAGCGCCTTGTACATCGGGTGCTTGTGGCCGAGTCTGATATCCTCGCCGGGAACGGTGACATCGACCGTTTCAAGCTCAAGGCGCGCCTCAAGAGCGGCGGCTTCGAGCTTCTTGCGGGTCTCGTCAATCGCGCTTTCAAGCTCTGCGCGGATCTGGTTTGCAAGCTGACCCATAACGGGGCGCTCCTCTGCCGAGAGCTTGCCCATCTGCTTGAGTATGGCGGTAAGCTCGCCCTTTTTGCCGAGATACTTAACTCTCAGCGCTTCAAGATTTTCGGGACTGTCAGCGTTGAGAATTGCCTTGACGGCGCTTTCTCTGAGCTGATTCATCAATGCTTTCATCGTGTCTCTCCTTATCTTTAGAACTAAAAATAAACAAAAAAATAGCCTTGCGTCCTCATTGGGACGAAAGACTTAACCTCCGCGGTACCACCCTTATTCGATGTTCATCGCACTCAAGTGGCTTTAACGGAGCCGCCGCCGGGGATTAGCCGGAGCTCACGGGCGAACCGAATATCCGCATCACGGGCGGCTTGCAGCCGGTGACCGCCGTTCTCTGAGTAATGCCGCGATATTATCTTCCCGATCAAAGCAATAACATTATTGTTACTATAGTATTAAAGCCCACATTTAAATAAATGTCAAGAAAAATTTGAATAATGTTTGGCACAGCCGGGTAATAGAATTAATTGAGAAAAGCTTTCGGAGGATGAAACATGAAAAGAGTATTGCCGTTTGTGCTGTGCCTTATCCTGCTGTGCGGCTGCGCCGACGACGGAAAGTCGCAGTTTTTGGAGTTTGTAAATGTGGTCTCGTCGGCGGAGAACATATCGTTTTCGGCAAAGGTATCGGCGCAGTACAGCGACAAAACGGCGCAGTTTACCCTCGGCTACGAGCAGACTGCCGACGGAGCGAGCGTATCGGTCATAGAGCCTGAGATGCTGCGCGGCATAAAGGCAAACGTCACGGGAAAAAACCTCAGCCTCGAGTATGACGGCGCAATGCTCGATATTGGAACGCTCGATGATGCCGAGCTTAGCCCCATGTCCTCGCTGCCGCTTATCGTGCAGGCGATGCGAAACGGCCATCTAGAAATAAGCTGGGTCGAGGACGATATGCTCGCAGCGCGCTTCATCCCTGCCGACGATTATGTTGTGACGCTGTGGATCGACTCATCCCTCACGCCGAGGAGCGCCGAGATAAGCTATAAGGAGAACACTGTCGTGCTGGTCGAGATATCGGACTGGACCGTTTCGCCGTAAGGTAAGCTGAAGAGAACCTAAGCCATATCGGTTTTGACTATCGTCAGCTTAAGTATAAAATTCAAGCTGCCGTGGGAGAATATAGTCAGCACCCTACATAAGATGTAGCGGGCGACTATAATTCGGAGTGTGAATAAAATTGAGTATAGTCAAACGTGGAGATATTTTTTACGCAGACCTAAGCCCCGTCGTCGGCTCGGAGCAGGGCGGCATGCGCCCGGTGCTCATCGTCCAGAACGACACCGGCAATAAGCACAGCCCAACGGTGATCGCTGCGGCAATAACGAGCCAGACAGGCAAGGCGCGTCTGCCGACCCACATTGAGCTGACAGCCCAAAGCGTGGGGCTTAATCGGGACAGCGTTATCCTGCTTGAGCAGATACGCACCATAGACAAATCGCGTCTGCGCGAGCGGATGGGGCGGCTGGACGAGAACACGATGAGCGCGGTAGACAGCGCCATCGCGGTCAGCTTCGGGCTTCAGGGTTAAAGCGTTTTTTGATGAATAAGCATCGGCTTCGTGCATATAAATACTCCGTCGGCAAATATGCGACAGTTTTGCAAGAAGCCT
>OLNF01002192.1_pt1 | contig 15638 bp, 9 predicted proteins | sample 1673061 | NCBI WGS metagenome assembly OLNF01 (sample SAMEA3136751, study PRJEB25190) | human gut metagenome | reverse complement strand
ATGCCCTGCTGCTTGCACCAGATGTCCATGACGGTGTCCACCGGCAGGAGCTTGACCAGACGCACCTGACGGCGCACAGGATGACCGAGAATGGAGACACTCTTTTTCTTCTTGAGATCCTTCATGGCCTGCGCCGCCACCTCATCGGGGCCATACCACTTATCCACGTAGCGGATGAACTCATCATGGTGCGCGACCTGCTGGAACTCCGTCTTGATCCAGCCGGGGCAGACACACATGACGTGGATGCCCTGCGGACGCAGCTCACGGCCGAGCGCGCGGGAAAGGCTCAGAACATAGCTCTTGCTCGCGCCGTACACTGCCTGAAACGGCACGGGCTGCCAGGCGGAGTTCGAGCCCATGTTGATGATATTGCTGCCGGAATGCATATACGGCAGGCTCGCGTGGCACATACCCGTGAGCGCGAGCGAATTGAGCTGCGCGCTCGAGATGAGCTTCTTGCGATCCGCCTCGGCAAACGGGCCGAACACACCGCAGCCGGCGGCATTGACCAGCATACGGATCTCGGGCTGCTCCTGCTCGAGCAGCGCCTGATAGGCGTCGATGCTGCTCAGATCCGAGAGGTCGAGCGCGATCGGCCGGATGGGATTGCGGCACTTGCCGCGCAGCTCCTCGAGCCGCTCTTTTCTGCGGGCGATGACCCAGATCTCGTCATATTCCGCGTCCTTATCCACAGCGTAGACGAGCTCACGGCCGATGCCGGCGGATGCGCCGGTGATGACAGCAATGTTCATAGTTTCTCCTCCGTTATTCAAATATCGGTGCATCTATCATACCGCCTTTGCGCCCGTTGCGCAAGCGTGTGCCGGAAAGAATGCGGCGCAGCCGCCGGGAAAAATCCGGCGGCTGCGTGCATTTTGCGCCACAGAGCGGGCTCAGCGTTTCATGCCGCGCTTTCTGGCGCGGAAATCCTCGTCGATACGTGCCTTCCATGCTGTGCCCAGCGGCGCGCTGCATCGCACGGCGGACACCGCCTCACTCAGCACCTCATAGTTGAGCTGCGTTCCCTCGCGGTCGGCGTGGTAGTCGACCGCGCGATCCGCGCCGATGCCGAAGCGCCCCGCCGTCTCGACGGCGTCGATATTCGCGCCGAGGAACAAAAACTCCCAGCCATGACGCGTCTTTTGCCGTTCGATCATCTGTTTGACCCGCTCGCTGTCATAGCGGCGGCTGGCATTTTCCATGCCGTCGGTCGTGATGACAAAGAGCGTGTGCTCTGGGACGTCCTCTGCTCTTGCGTACTTGTGGACGTTGCCGATGTGGTGGATCGCGCCGCCGATGGCATCGAGCAGCGCCGTGCGGCCGCGCACATAGTAATCCCGCTCCGTCATCGGTGCGATGTTCTGCACCGGTACGCGGTCGTGGACAACAACGCTCTCATCGTCGAAGAGCACCGTCGAGATCAGCGCCTCACCGGGTTCTTTTTTCTGCTTTGCGATCATGACGTTGAACCCGCCGACGGTGTCCGCCTCCAAGCCGGACATAGAGCCGCTGCGGTCAAGGATAAATACGATCTCTGTCAGGTTCTTTTTCATGCTGCATACCTCCGTATAAAAAAATATGACTGTTTGGCTTTGCCTTACAGTCATATCTTAGGGCAGTATGCTCTTTGTCCGGTCGCATGGCAGGCGACATTTTCCGGACACGCCGCGTCACGTACCGATCAGGCTCTGATCAAACGCGAACAGCGCCTCGTTGATCTCAAAAACATTGTAGTTGCCATGCGCGACGAAAAACTCCACGATGATGTCAAACTTATTTGAATGCGAGAGTGCAAAGCCCGCCTTGCAGAGCATATCCTGCAGCTCTGCAAGCGGCAGCTCCAGAGCGATGGCAAAGGCGAGGACCGTTGGCTTGGAGGGCTTATAGCCCTTGTCCGAGCGGATCTTCGAAAAGAGTTTGCGGTCGATGTTCGCCTTTTTGTAGCACTGCGCATCCGTCATGCCGCGCTCGTCGATCTTGCGCAGGAGCATCTCGGAAAAGCTCTCATCGAGCTGCTCGAGTGCGTCTTTGAGCGTGCCTGGGTGCTGCGCTCCGACGGCGCGCGGTGCCGGCGCTGCGTCCGCCTGCATACACACGGATGCGCCGCAGACCGGATACGCCTCCATGCGGCGCTGACGCGCTTGGCGCTCATCCGAATGTGCTGCAACATAGCGGTCGTCAATATACGCCGTGATGTCCGCAAACAGCTTGCTGCCGATCTGATACGCCTTGCGGTCAAAGATAACGAGGTAGACGGTCATATCGTGCACAAGCAGGAAATCACCGATGGTGTCGATCGCCGTCCTGAGCGCCAGATCCTTCGGAAACCCGTAAACACCGGAGGCGATGAGCGGAAACGCGACCGACTCACACGCGTGCTCCAGCGCGAGCGCAAGCGACGACCGGTAGCAGGCGGCGAGCTGCTCACACTCTCCGTGCGCGCCGCCGCACCATTGCGGGCCGACCGTGTGGATGACGTACCGGCACGGCAGAGCATAGCCCTTCGTGAGCTTCGCGTGCCCGGTCGCGCAGCCGCCGAGCGCTTTGCACTCTGCCAGCAGCTCCGGACCGGCGGCGCGGTGGATGCAGCCGTCCACCCCACCGCCGCCGTCTGAGAGCGAGGCGTTTGCAGCGTTGACGATAGCATCGACCTGCATATGTGTAATGTCGTTTCTGACGATCTGCAGCGGCATGGTATGTCTCCCTTTCGTTCAAAGCGGCATCGCCGTGCGGGCAAGCAGAATGACGACCACAACGGCAAGCGCGAATGCCGCGACGCCGATCAGCACGGCCGTTTTCTTACCCAATCGCTTCTGCGATGCCCGCGCGATCAGCGCAGCGGCGGCCACGCAGACCGCCGCTGCCGCGAGTGCAATGCCCAGCAGCGTCCATAGCCAGGACAGTTCATAAATGATCTGCATACGATCACCTCGCCCTTTCCACAGCGCGCTGCGCCGCATCAGACAGTCTCCGTTTCCTTTCTCCACACCAGTTTGTTCACAACGCCCGTATAGCTCTGGATGAGCCGCGCCACCTTCATCGACACATTCTCATCCGTGTAATCCGAGACCGGCGTTCCGCTCTCACCGCTGCGCTGCATCGAGACCGCCATCTCCACGGCCTGCAGCAGCGACTGCGCATCGATCCCCGCCAGCACAAAGCACCCTGCATCCAGCGCCTCGGGGCGCTCGGTAGAAGTGCGGATGCTGACTGCCGGGAAGGGCTTGCCCACAGACAGAAAAAAGCTGCTCTCCTCCGGCAGCGTCCCGCTGTCGGACACCACCGCAAGCGCGTGCATCTGCAGGCAGTTATAGTCATGGAAGCCGAGCGGCTCATGCGCGATCACGCGGCCGTCCAGCCGGAAGCCTGTCGCCTCGAGCCGCTTTCGGCTGCGCGGGTGGCAGGAGTAGAGAATAGGCAGATCGTACTGCTCCGCCAGCGCGTTGACCGCTGTGAACAGCTGCAGGAAATTGCGCTCCGAGTCGATATTCTCCTCCCGATGCGCCGAGAGCAGAATGTAGCGCCCCTTCGTCAGGCCAAGCCGTTGATGGATGTCGCTCGCCTCGATCTTGTCCAGATTGGCGCGCAGCACCTCCGCCATGGGGCTGCCGGTGACAAAGGTGCGTTCCTTCGGCAGGCCGCACTCCATCAGATAGCGGCGCGCGTGCTCCGAATAGCAGAGATTGACGTCGCTGATGATATCCACGATGCGGCGGTTCGTCTCCTCCGGCAGGCACTCGTCCTTGCAGCGGTTTCCCGCCTCCATGTGGAAGATCGGGATGTGCAGACGCTTTGCGCCGATCACGGACAGGCAGGAATTGGTGTCTCCCAGAACCAGCACCGCGTCCGGCTTGAGCCGCACCATCAGCTTATAGGATCGGTCGATGATGTTGCCGATCGTCGCGCCGAGGTCATCGCCCACGGCGTCAAGATAGTAGTCCGGCGCGCGCAGGCCGAGGTCGTCAAAGAACACCTGATTGAGCGTGTAATCATAGTTCTGTCCGGTGTGGACGAGGATCTGCTCAAAATACCGGTCGCAGCATTTTATGGTCGCGGACAGGCGGATGATTTCCGGCCGCGTACCGATAATCGTCATCAGCTTCAGCTTTCCCATTGCTACACCTCCTCAAAGTAGGTATCCGGGTGGTCGGGGTCAAACTGCTCGTTGGCCCACATGACTGTCACCAGATTTTCCGTTTCACTCAGATTGATAATATTGTGGGTATAGCCCGGCAACATATGAACGGCCTGGATCCGGTCGCCGCTGACCTCAAATTCGATTTTTTCATCTGAGCCGATCCGGCGTTCTTGAATCAGCCCGTGTCCGGCCACGACCATAAAAAACTCCCACTTGCTGTTGTGCCAGTGCTGCCCCTTGGTGACGCCGGGCTTTGTGATGTTGACCGAGACCTGACCGCAGGCATCAGTCTTGAGCAGCTCCGTAAAGCTGCCGCGCGCGTCCACGTTCATCTTCAGCGGGAACGCGACCTTTTCCAGCGGCAGGTAGGACAGATACGTGCTGTAGAGCTTCTTGGCAAAGCTGCCGTCCGGGATCTGCGGCAGCAGAAGCGTCTGCGGCTGGTCGTGAAAGCTGCGCAGCAGCCGGACGATCTCCCCGAGCGTCACCGGATGGCTCACCGGGACGCGGAAATATCCCGCATCCGCACGGTGCGGATGTCCCTCCATGGCGTCGAGCAGCTCGTCAACAAGGTCGTCGATATAGACGAGCTCCAGCTCCGCCGCCGGGTCAGAGACGGTAATGGGCATATCCCGGGCAATGTTGTGGCAGAAGGTCGCCACAACGGAATTGTAATTCGGACGGCACCACTTACCGAACAGGTTCGGAAAGCGGTAGATGAGCCCCAGTGCCCCGGTCTGCTCGCTGTAGGCGCGCAGCAGCGCCTCCGCCGCCCGCTTCGACTGCCCGTAGGGGCTGCCGGCATAGCGTCCGGTCAGGCTCGCCTGGATGGAGGACGCCAAAAGCACAGGACAGTGGTTGCCGCTCTGCCGAAGCTGCGCAAGCAGCGTCCGGGTGAGGTCCGTGTTTCCGGTCTCGAATTCCTCCGGATCCTGCGGACGGTTCACCCCTGCGAGATGCACCACAAAGTCGGCGCTGCGGCAGTATGCCGCCAGCGTTTCGGGCGCGGTCTCCCGTGTATACAGCAGCACTTCATCGATCCGCAGCGCGGGTCGCGTCCGGTCTCTGCCGTCACGGAGCGCATAGAGGCGCTGCGTCAGATTCCTCCCGACAAAGCCGTTTGCGCCGGTAATCAGAACATTCATCAGCAGTCTCCTCTAAACAGCTTCAGCTTCTTCAGCAGCCGCTTCATTTGCTCGACATTCAGCCGCTCGGTATTGTCGGACGTATACTGCTCGACGCGGCCAAGGTCCGGGTTGCCCTTGCTGAAGAAGTTATCATAGTTCAGGTCGCGGTTATCCGCCGGGATGCGGAAAAAGCCGGGCAGATCCTCCGCGCGCACCATCTCCTCCGCCGTGACCAGCACCTCAAAGCGCTTCTCACCGTGGCGCGTTCCGATGGTCGTTACATCCGGCTGCGCGTGCTTGAGCTCCAGCACCGCCTGTGCCAGCGTCTCAATGGTCGCAGCGGGCGCTTTCTGCACGAACAGGTCGCCCTGCTCGCCGTGCTCAAACGCGTACAAGACGAGATCCACGGCATCCTGAAGCGTCATCATAAAGCGCGTCATTGCGGGGTCTGTGACGGTCAAGGGCTTGCCCTCATCGGCCTGCTCGCAAAACAGCGGGATGACCGAACCGCGCGAGGCCATGACATTCCCGTACCGGGTCAGGCAGAGGATCGGGTCACCCGGAAGCATCTGCCGGGAGCGGGCGATGACGTTCTTTTCCATGATAGCCTTGGTCATGCCCATGGCATTGATCGGATACGCCGCCTTATCCGTCGACAGGAAGATTGCCTTCTGCACACGGTTGGCAACACAGGCGGAAATGACATTGTCCGAACCGATCACGTTGGTCTTGACCGCCTCCATGGGGTAAAACTCACAGGAGGGCACCTGCTTGAGCGCAGCGGCGTGAAACACATAGTCCACGCCGCGAAATGCATGGACGATGGAGTCATAGTCGCGCACATCGCCGATGTAAAACTTGATCTTCTGCGCGTGCTGCGGATACAGCTCCTGATAGGTATGGCGCATATCGTCCTGCTTTTTTTCGTCGCGCGAGAGAATGCGGATCTCGCGGATGTCCGTGGTCAAAAAGCGGTCGAGCACGGCATTCCCGAACGAACCCGTCCCGCCGGTTATGAGCAGTGTTTTATCCTGAAACGATATCATCTGGTCTAACTCCTATGTATGGTTTCTTCATTTCTCAGGCAGCACACCGCGCAAAAGCACGGCATCCAGCATCAGCTTGCAATTTGGCCGCAAAGGCTTGATGAGCGCCGGCAAGACGGTCGTTGTGGCCACCTGCGTGATCAGCGATGCAGCAGCGGCGCCGGACGCGCCCCAGCGCGGGATCAGCATAAGATTCAGCACAACATTGAGCACAGCCGCACCGACATACAGATATTTCAGATATTTTTGCCTGTTTTCACATACCATCCACGCATTTCTGGCAACGCCAAGATAGGAAAAAGCCGTATACCAGACCACGATGCGAAGCGGCGCGACCGCAGGCAAATAAGTCTCGCCGTAAATGATCGCCACAAAGGGACGCGCAACGAGACAGATGAGCGCAGACACAAACAGCGCGACATAAAAGACGATCGCATACAGCTGCCGGTTTTTTCGTTCATAGCGCAAGCGGTCCGTCTGAAAGCTCTGCACGATCTCCGGATAGAGTGAATTGATGATCGCAGAGAGCACGAACGCCCAGGCCACGCTGACAGTCACAGCGAGCGCATAATGTCCCACCGCGTCAGGCCCGAGCATCTGCTTGAGCATCAGCTTGTCCGTACAGGCATAGATAGACACCATAAGGCCGGCGGTGATAAAACCGGAGCTGCTTTTCAAAAGCTCCTTTGCTTTCGCTACAGAACAGCTGAATTTCGCCCCGCCGTTTTTGAAGTACGCAGCCAGCAAAAGCACCGCAAGAACAGTATACTCCAAAGCGCTGGCGACCGCAAACCATTCCACGCTTTTGCCAAGCATGAGCAATCCGATTTTATACGCGGACATCGCCGCATACGAGATCAGCTCGGCGATCGCGGAATGCTTCGACTGCAGTCTGGCCTGAAACCAGTAGTTGAGCGTGTCAAACACCTGAAAGATCAGCCCGGCACTGTAGAGCGCCACAACGATGACGGTCAGCCGTTCCCCCCTGTCGACGATGCTGACGATGCCGATGATCGTCAACGCTGACAGCAGGCTGGAGATCGCCCGCAGCACGAGCGTCGTTCCGATCGTTTCGCCCTCCTGCTGCGGATGATCCACAAAGTTCTTGACGATCACGCTGTCGATGCCGAGCGTACAGAGAGAGGCAAAAAACGTTGCATACGCCGCCGCATAATTGATCAGGCCGTAATCACTCGGACCAAGATACCGCGCCGCGAAAACACCGACGACAAAAGCCAGCAGCTTATTGGCCGTCTTGCCGCCGATGATCCAGCCCGCATTTCTGACGATCTTATTCTTCCTGAGTTTTTGTAGCAAGTTCCTTTAACTCCTTTACCGCCTTGGCCGGAACACCGGCAGCTTCCGTGCATGGTCGATGATATAGAAGGCAGCCAATTTTCTGCGTGAGCTTAGCTTCATCTTCAACGCCAATCCTCCCGCAGAGGGTGCGCCGGGCTGCACGGACCGTCTGCAAACAGCTTGTGTGCATCCTGCCCGTCCAAAAGCGCCTGAGACAGCTGCAGCAGGCGCTCTGCGGCAGTCTCTGCATTCCAAAGCCCCGAAATGGTCCGATAAGCTGCGCTGCCAAGGCGCTCCTGCGCAGCCGTGTCATCCAACAGCCGCCGCACCTTTTCATACAGCTCCTGCGTATCACCGGAATGATACACGCTCCCATTCACACCGTCCTTTACAAGGAACGGCGTTGCGCCGACTGCATCACTTGCAACGACCGCGCAGCCGCTGTTCATGGCCTCGTTCAACACAGCGCCCCAGCCCTCACGGCGATCTGAAGTAAGCAGAAATATTCTGCTGCGCTCCATCTCGCAGCGCACCTGCTCCGGACGCAGGCTGCCCAGAAGCTGCACGCAGCCGTCAAGATGCAGTTCGGAGACCATAGCGCGCAGCTGCGGTTCCAAAACGCCCGCGCCGGCTATACGCAGCCTGAAATTGTAACCATCGTCACGAAGCCGCGCAGCCACTCTGAGCGCATCATCCGGATGCTTCCAGTCCAGAAAGCGCCCGGCCCAGAATATACTGCCCGCTTCCTTCTGCGCAAGCAGGGCGCGGATATCATAGAACCTCGTTTCAGGAAAATAGCCCCATCGATAACTGCGGCCGCGAAAGAGTCCGAACTTCGCATAGTCCCCCGCAGTGAAACCGCTGGCGCAGAGCAGATACACCGGTTTGCCCGGCGGATTCCATTTATACCATTTCAGCATTCGCGGAAGAAACTTCAGGAGTTCTATACCGTTTTTCAAGGGTCTCTCCTGATAGCGGAAAATCAGCTTGCCCGCCTTCAGCCGCTCTCTCAAAAGCGCCTGCGGCGCCGAACCGACGATCACCGCATCTGCGCCCAGAATATCCTGCGAGACCGCATCCCAGTCTGCCTGCGTCTTCGGTACGAGGACAAAGTCAGGTAAGCATCTCCATTCGCCCCACATTTTCCGGCGTTCCTCCGTCATTTCGCCGCAGGCGACAAACCGGAACGTCACACCAGCTTGAGCGGACAGTGCTTCGCACAAGGGCGCTTGATGATGGTTATAGTAGTTGGATAAAAAGACGAGGTTCATAGTGAAGCCTCCACATCCGTTTCCGGCTGACAAGCATTTCGAAGAAGCAGGAACGTTCCTGCGTACAAATATACACCAAGTCCGCCGGAAAAGACCGCAGCCTCACCGACGCCCAGAACGATTTCACAAGCAAAGCCGATCGTCAAAAGAAACTGCTGCCTGGATTGGCGCTTTCCATCCATATAGATCAGTGAATACAGCACAAAACAGACGATGCATAAAACGATCGGACCATAGGATACCAAAATATCAATGTGCGTGTTATGGTACTGACTGCTTCCTGCGCCGCCGCTTGCCTGCGCATAGGCGCCGAAAATCGGCGAGGATGTCCAATGCCGCAATGCGCGCAACCAAATCTCCATACGCGATGTAAGTTTTTTCCCGGCAGACCCCAGAAACGAGAGCTGCTTGACCACACCGGGCAACTGCAGCAGCGGAATATATACTCCGGCAAAGAGGAGCGGCCATACGGCCACGATTTTGGAAACCGTCTTTCCAAAATGAAGCTGATTCGCTTTGCGAAGCGGCAAAGCAAAAAAGAGGACCAGAAACAGCAAGACTGCAAACAGGGCATTTCTGGCCTGTGTTTTTAAGAGGAAAAACAGGAGAAAACAAATCTCCGCCCATGCGGGAATTTGCTTCCACGAGCGTGTCAGTGTCGGAAGCCGATTCATTTCCAACATGATTATACCCGCAAGAAACAAACCGGTCAAATTCGGATTGGTAAAACCAAATGTCAGATAGTTTGAGACAACGCCATTGAACAGATAGGCACGCTGTCCCTGATAAAAATAAGCGGCGATCAAACAGACAGATACGAAGTCCAAAACACGGTAGATCCAACGGCAGAGCGATGCCTTGGGCTCTGTTTTATACGCAGCGGAGAAAAACAGCAGCGTGCTAAAGAAAGACAGAAGCTTTTTGAGATACTGCATGGTGACCGTTGTGCCGCTGAGAGCGGCATTGATCAGAACGTTGATCAGCGCAATGATCAGGCAAGCAAGTATCCAGACCTCAAGCCGCTGCGTCTTTTGCCGCGCACATGATATCCAAAACGCCAGCGTTAAATAGAAGGTTGCATAAAAGCAGAAGCTGACATAGCGACCCATATGTATGACCTGCAGGCACACGATAGCCCCCGCAAAACCATATAAGATTTTTAGGATCAAAGACTCGATGTCGATTTTTTGCATATGGATCCTCACAAGTCAGATTGCCACAGGGGGCTTGTACCCCCTGTGGCGTTTGTTATTTAGTGTTGATTCTGTTTCAGAAATGTCTCTTCAAACACTGCCAGCACATCTTCAACGGGCGTCATGTCGATTTTCGCTGTAAATCTGGCAGGAGCCCGCTTGACCGTTTCGGCACGGACCGCATAGGGAATCCCATTCATTTCCGCATAGGTCTGTGCATAGGAGTTGGCTGCGACAGAGAGCGTCACATTGTCATGGGCATCGCGGAAGATATCCGCGCCGATCTTCGTGACGCCGTCCGGGATGTAAAGGCTCGTGATCTTCGTGTCTGCCTTAAAAGCGTAACCGCCCAGCACCGTCAGCTTGCTGTGCTCGCCGATCGTGACATCGGTCAGCTTGGAGCAGAAGTAGAATGCGTAGTCATCGATCCGCGTCACACTGTCGGGGATCGTGATGGCGGGCAGGCTGCTGTAGCCAAAAGCACCCCAGCCGATCCGATCCAGCTTCGTGCCTTCTTCGAAGGTCACGCTCTGCAGCTTGCTGCACCAGAAGAAGTTAAATCTGCCGATGTAGGTGATGTCCTTGCCGATGACCACCTGCCGGATCTGCTGCTTGCAAGCCTCCCACGGCGTGTGGTTCGGATCATTATCGCTCATTGCGCCACTGCCGTTGATGTACAAAGTGCCTTCATTCGTCAGCTGCCAAGAAGCATGTTCGCCGCAGCTGCCGCTGGCAACGACCTGCACGGGAACGGGGCGCGCCGTGTATGCGAGCTCATATTTCTCTGCGTAGCTCTGTGCATAGGAGTTGGCTGCGACAGAGAGCGTCACATTGTCATGGGCATCGCGGAAGATATCCGCGCCGATCTTCGTGACGCCGTCCGGGATGTAAAGGCTCGTGATCTTCGTGTCTGCCTTAAAAGCGTAACCGCCCAGCACCGTCAGCTTGCTGTGCTCGCCGATCGTGACATCGGTCAGCTTGGAGCAGAAGTAGAATGCGTAGTCATCGATCCGCGTCACACTGTCGGGGATCGTGATGGCGGGCAGGCTGCTGTAGCCAAAAGCACCCCAGCCGATCCGCTCCAGCTTCGTGCCTTCTTCGAAGGTCACGCTCTGCAGCTTGCTGCACCAGTTGAAATTGAATTTGCCGATGTAGGTGATATCTTTGCCGATCACAAGCCGCTTGATCTGAGCGTTGTGCTGACGGATCGGAGTCACGCCACGGAATTCATAGTCATCCATAGCTCCGCTGCCACCGATGACCATTGTTCCGTCGCGGTAGAGAACATAGACCGCCGTCTGCCCGCACAGGCCCGCATCGACCACATCCGCAGTCGCACAGCGGACAAACTGCCCGTTTTCAAATTCACACGGCAGGCCGCACATCTCATAGACGCCCTGATAGGCAAGGCCGTCGCTGTCGATCGAATACACTTCATCGGACAGCGCGATTGCACCGGTAACGGAAACGCCGCCAACAAAGTAACGGTTTCTGCCCGTCTTCAGATCCTTTGCCCAGCCAGGATACAGGCTCTCCTTTGCTCCGATGCAATAACCGCAGGCCTCGCAAGTGAGCAGATCCGTGTCGCTGTTATACACATATGTGTGCTCGTCATTTTCGCAGACGGGTACGTTGCGTTTGGTATACTGATCAAACACACTGACACTGCCGTCGGCCGCCACATTGTAAGCAGTGACCGTCGCCTGATAACGGTCGGCGCAAACGTCCACATAGATACTGCTGAAATCAACCGTTGCAGTTTCAAAATGGAATTCGGGGTTGTTGACGACCGCATAAGATTTTCCGCCGGTAGAACCGCAGATATAGTAAACCGTTCCGTCCGCATTCACCTGACCGTCGACCATGGGAGCAGTGCGCGCATAACTATGATCGTTGCCAGCGAAGTAGAAGTCGATGCCGGCAGCATCACACGCAGCAGGCAGGTACTGGATATACGTCTCTCCGCCGCCGGTGGGGTTGGTGTAGTAGGCGGGAACGTGCGTCACCAGCACCTTCCAGGTGCAGGTGCTCTTCGCCGCATCCTCAACCAGCCAATCGGCAAAGCGCTGGAGGCTGTCCTTGTCGGAGGTGTGGTTCAGCACGGCAATGTACACATCCCCGCGCTCCACAGAGTACCACGCTGCGGGAACGCCGAACACGCTCTTTGCGGCGATGGAATCGTTGCCGCTGTCGTCCGCCTCGTGGTTGCCGATAACGTGGAGCATGTCCGTATCCCGGACACCGTCCAGAGTAAACAGATCCAAAGCGTCCTGCCACTGGTTGTAGTAGCGGACGTTGTCTACCGCGTCACCGAGCTGAACGCCAAAGTGATACCGGCCGGCCAGCTGCGCAGCGATGCGGCCCATGCCTTCAAGGGCAGCTTCCTCCTGAATGTCCGCCAGCAGGAAGAACCGTGTCTGTGCCTCAGCTGCGGGCACGGTAAAGCTGCGGGGCTCGGACCAGACAGAGCCGTCGCCGACCCGGTAGTAGTAGGTGTTTCCGGCTGTCAGCCCCTTCAGGGACACGGAGTTGACGCGGTTGATGAGCTTGCTCGAGCTATAAGAGATGAGGCGGCTCACGCCCTCTACATCCGTCGCCCCAGACATATCGGCGTTGGCCGAGATCTGAACAATGGCCTGCGCCGCGCTGTGCGTCGGATTGCTCATCCAGGTGATGGTCTTTCCGTCAGCGGACGGAGCAATGTTGTAGATGACGTTATAGGGCGCACCGCTCTCGTCACCCACGGCATCATAGGCATACAGCGTGATCTGATACGAGCAGTTGCCCTGCTCGTCGGCTGCGCGCAGATTCACGCTTCCCTGACTCGCGGTCAGGGCGGAAATATCGAGTCGTCCGCTGCCGTCAGTCACGCCCAGAAGCACATCATCAGCATACACACGGACGCCGGCCGCAGCCTTACCGTCCTGAATGACGGTAACGGTCGCGGAAGCCGCACCGCCGACGACCGCGGTATCCGCAGTGATGCGGTAGACAGCCTCCACCGGATAGGTATTCATCGGGGTCGTAAAGCCCGCAGCATACTGGTTCACATCGCTGATGTCGAGACTCTCGGTCTGCTTGCAGCCGTAGGAACCCTTCGTCACCTGCACGTTGACGCTGCTGCCCTCGGTCGTCGCGGTAGGCACGTCCACGGAGACGGAGGCCAGCCGGTCGGCGCTGAACGCCGCGTGGTCAATGGCGGTAATCTGCAGTGTCACAACGCCCTTGGCGCTGTCATAGCTCCACGTACCCGTAACGCCCGCGGGGAACGTCACATCTGTGACGGGGTAGCTGCGGGAGACGGAAATGCTCGCGGAGAGCGAGGTGATGCTGGCAAGGTCGTTGCTCGTGACGGCCAGCTCCCATGCCTTGCCAACCGTGGGCGCGCCCTGCGGGGTGAGCGACACGCCAGGCAGATCTGTCTGCTCGGCCTGCACAGTGAAGTAGCGCGTCTCACGCGTGACGTTGCCGTAGCCGTCCTTCAGGTAGAAGGTGATGGAGTGCAGGCCGTTGCCGAAGTGCATCAGACCGGAGGTGCTGCCGAGGTTGTCGCTGTCATACTTGCCGCGGTACAGACCGTCGAAGTAGAAGTACGCCGACTCGACGCCCGTGGCATAGGGATCCGTCTCCTCGCTGTCGTCATAGGTGACGAAGAAGCGGAGGTTGCCGGAATCCAGCACCGCGCCGTTTTCCAGCTCGGTCTTGGTACCGTCGTTGTTCACGAGCTGAATGGAGTTCACCGTCGGCGCGGTGACATCCTGATTGTTGGCGCCATAGACGACGCAGAAGTTATCGAGCAGGATATAGCCCTTGAGGTCGCTCTTGTCCAGCTTGACGCCATCGGTGGTGTACCAGCCGATGCCGCTGGTCGTGACCATCGCACGGAACAGCATACCGCTGTTGACGCGGATCAGTGCGCCAGCATACTGGGTCAGATCAGCCTCCAGATACTGCCAGCCAGCCTTCAGCCCCTCGCCGCTGCCCGCGCTGCCGTTGCTGAAGTTGACGTAGGCGTTCGTCCAGCTCGCCCCGCCGTTGGTGCTGGTGGCGATCTGCGCACGCAGCCACGGGACGGGGACGCCCTCGGGGATGTAGACCCACACGCCGAGGGCGGTGGGTGTGCCGTCGATGGCGAGGTTATCGCCGAGGCCGAGACACGCGCCGTCGGTACCGGTCAGGCCGGTCCAGTCATACTCCAGCTTGATGGCATTGTGGCCGAAGCGGACGATATCGGCAAATTCCTCATCAGTATCGGACACCACGGAGCCCTTCACCACGCCGCCGCGGCCTCCGTAGTGATACGTCGCCACGGCGTCGGACGCCATGCCGTCGAAGCTCTCCACCGTCGTGCCGATGGTGGAATAGTCCCAGGGGTCCTCGTCGCCGCCGTCCAGAATCATCGTCGGCTCCATGCCGATATTCACCGTGACGGTGGCGGAGAGGTCGCCGCGCTTGGCGGTGACGGTGGGGCTGCCGGAATACTTCACGTTGTCCGTGACCGTAAACACGTTGCCCGCAAAGGAGCCCGCGCTTGTATCGGAGATGCTCCAGTCGATGTCGCCGTCCTTGAGGTGGACAGTTTCCGACTGATAGGTCGCCTTGAAGCCAAGGTCACTGCTCTCGCTATAGTTCAGGTTGACCTCACCGGAGGTAAAGGCCAGCTTGTCGGGGTTCTGGATATGGAGCGTGGCGGTGCCCACGGTCCGCCCGCCGCTGACCAGGCTCACCGTCACGTCGCCGATCTTGCCGGAGGAAACAAAGGTGGCGGAGGCGCTGCTGCCGTTTACGGCGGCGGCGGTCACCGTGCCCATGGTCTCATCACTGACGGTGAAGCTCACGTCCTCCGGCAGAGCCTTGGCGGGAGCACCGGAGAAGTCCATGGCGTCCGCCGTCAGGGTGACGGAGGAGCCGGGGGTATAGTACTCATCGCTGGGGGTAACGGCAGCGTGGTCAAACTCACCGGAAGCCGCCACGGTGGAAACGACCAGAATTGTACCGGAGACAACGCGCTCGCTGCCGCCGGCCGGGGTGTTGCGCATGGTCAGGTCGCGCTCACCCTCCCGCTGGGAGATGTAGGTGGAGGAGCCGCCCTCGTCGAGCTGGATCGCCGCCACGCAGCCGAGAGCCACCATCATCTGTGCCTCCTCGGCCGCGGTATAGCCAACGGAGCGGGGCGCCATTGTGCCGTCGGCCTGGAACAGGACGACCGTTCCGTCGGCCTTCACGCCCACGCAGGTGCGGGGATAGTAGCCGCTGTTGCCGGACTCGGAGACGACGACCTTGCCGTCCCACACCATGGCGACCAGCGCGTCCACGGCCTCCAGGACCTTTACGGACTTGCCCTGCTTCTCGCTCTGGCTGGTCTCGGCCTGCGCAAGGGTCGTGCCCTCCTTGAAGACGTTGACCGAGCCGTCATCAAACGCGGCGACAAAGGCGCGGCTTGAGTTGTCGTGGTGCACCACGCCGTTCATCACCAGATAGCCGGAGGGTTCGCCGGTATTGATGTTGAACCACGAAGCGTTGACGCCTCCCACTACATTCAATCCTGTCTCATTTTCGTA
>OLNF01002176.1_pt1 | contig 15755 bp, 14 predicted proteins | sample 1673061 | NCBI WGS metagenome assembly OLNF01 (sample SAMEA3136751, study PRJEB25190) | human gut metagenome | reverse complement strand
CTCATACTATCTTAGACTACGATGCACTGACTGTGACCTGGGGAGATGATTCCCAGATGCTTCCCCAGAAGGAATTTTTCCTGCTATTTAAGCTGATCTCCTATCCAAATAAGATCTTTACCCGTATGCAGTTAATGGATGAGATCTGGGGGCGGAACAGCGAATCAGACTTGCAGACCATTGATGTACATATCAACCGGCTGCGCAAGAAAATTGAGCTGAATCCAAAAAAGCCGGAATACTTAAAGGTGGTGTGGGGAATTGGTTACAAAATTGAGAAATAATAAAATCTTATGTATTATATGGATACTTTTTTGTTCCTTATTTTTCATTGCGGCAATCCGGCAATATTCTATTGATTCTTTAGATGGGTATTTTTGCCGTCATTCTATCGACTATACAAATCAGTATTCGCTAACGCCTCCTACAACACCTGCTTATACCACAGAAGATATTTCTGCAAGCTACACCGTTGTCTCCTACTCAGATAATGTTACTATGCCTACAGCTTCTGACTATACAGGCTATACAGCTTTTATATTCTATATGACTATGGCTGGCTTTCTTCTATGCATAATTGGAGGCTTCTTTTTTAACGGCTTTCATCCAAGACTTTATCAGGAAGTATTTCTTTTTTTATTTTTCTTTTGTCTGTTTCAGCTTCTAGGAGACAGCCTTCCTGTTTTGATTTACCAAAACTTCGGTAAACTTGTTTGGCCTTTTCTATTTCTTTGCATTGTTCTAGGCATAATCTGTGCTGTCAGCCTGCTTTGCTTTTTATGGAGTTGGAACAGCAAAGGCTTTCACGGCAGTTTGTTTGGTGAATGGCTTTTTCAAAAAATCTCTGCCAAAAAGCTTTCATCTCAGATTTTCTATGTTATTCTTACATCTTTTATTTTATCTGCAGCTGCCTGCGCCGTACTCATTAGAATTGTCCGAACCTATTTTTACAATTTTCAATCCTCAAAATTTTTTATACCATTTTTCGTTTTTACTTCACTGATTATCTTTATTATCATTCTTTTTTTCTTTTTAATAGGACGTCACTCGATAACAGCAGATATGGACTTAATTATCCAAAAAAGCATTCGCACGACTTTGGAGCAGGAACGTTTAAAAGTTGACTTAATAACAAACATTTCTCATGACTTAAAGACACCGCTTACTTCCATTATCGGCTATGGTGAACAGCTTTCCAGACAGATGCTGCCACCAGAGGCAGATGCGCTTGTTTCTAAGCTTAATCATAAAAGCTTATATCTTCTTGATATGGTGGAGGAAGTTTTTGAGCTTTCCAAAGCCTCAAGCGGTCATTTGCCGATGAAACGCGAAACTATTGATATTGGACGCCTTTTGGAACAAACACTTGGTGAGATGGACGAAGAGCTTTGTGCATCTGGCTTTCAATTAAAAAAAGATTATCCTCTGACTGGTATGCATGTCTTATGTGATGGTCTTCATATGCACCGCGTTTTTCAAAATTTATTTGATAATGCATTAAAATACGCCTGCCCACAGACACGAATCTTCATTCATGCCAGTCAGCGCAGTGATCAGTTTTGTGAAATTCGCATTCGAAACACATCGCGTGTTCCGCTTGATTTTGATCCTGAAGAAATTACAAAACGGTTTGTTCGCGGTGAAAAAGCCAGAACTGGAGAAGGAAGTGGTCTTGGTCTTGCCATTGCGAAAACTTACACAGAAAGCTGCGGCGGTCAATTTCATATTGTGATAGAGGATGACTGCTTTATTGCCGTAGTATGTCTGCCGTCAATCACATCATGAAAGAGTTTTGAAAGAGTTTTATCGCCTTCGATGAAAGATTTTTCCAATACAATACACCTGTAAATCAATTAAACGGCAGGTGATATTATGAACGAGAAAAAACATGAAAAAAATTATGGAATTGAATGGCTTCGCATTTTATCTATGTATATGGTGGCAGTTCTTCATACACTGGGACAAGGCGGTATTTTAGGCTCTTTTAAACAGGGTGATCTTAGTTTTTCCATTGCGTGGTTTTTAGAAACAGCGGCTTTTGGCGCTGTTGACTGCTTTGCACTAATCAGCGGCTATGTTGGATATCACTCACATTTTCGCTATAAAAAGGGTCTGCGCCTTTGGTTTCAGACCTTTTTTTACACGATTGGAATCACTATTTTATTTGCCATATTTATGCCTGAAGCTGTCACAAAGGATCAATGGATTGCTGCCTTCTTTCCTATCATGAAAAAGCAATATTGGTATATGACAGCATACGCCGGATTATTTATTTTAATCCCAATTTTAAATCGTGCAATTGTCAATCTTTCTGGAAGAGAACTTCTTAAGATTTGTCTTGCTATTTTTGTTGTATTTTCGCTTATTCCCACGCTTTTAAATGAAACTGTTTTCGGTCTTGGAGGCGGCTACAGCGCAGTCTGGCTTTTGCTTCTCTATATTTGCGGAGGCTTCTGGGGAAAATACCACGAAATTTGCCTGACACACTTGCCAGATTTTTGTTTTCGTCATCGTCTTTTTCTGCCATTTTTATTTTATCTGCTTTGCACAACTATAAGCTTTCTGTTAAAAATGTTTGGCTTTTCCCAATATGTCAGCTACACCTCGCCAACTATTTTACTTGGCTCTTGTGCCTTATTCTTTCTTTTTTCTCTTATGCCCTGCAGCAAAAAGAGCAGTCGCGTAGCTTCATTTCTCGCCCCTTCTGCTCTTAGCGTATACCTGATTCATGTACATCCTCTGATATGGAATCATCTGATGCTTTATTTTGCCATCGGCCATTTTCCTTCTGGTCCTATGCTCTTTGTCTGGGTTATAACTGCCGCTCTTTGCATTTACCTTGTATGCACAATTATTGATCTTCCAAGAAGATTACTATTGTACATAGCGACACGTTTTTTTACAAAGCCGAACTAGGCTCTGTTTTATTAAGCGCTACTACTGCCTTAAAAAGATCACCGTCCGTAACAAGATGAAGTGATCCATTCTGCAGTCTCATCAGGCTCTGCGCAATTGAAAGTCCAAGACCATTTCCGCTTGTGCTTCTGGAATTATCGCCTCTTTTAAAGCGCTCAAACAACTCATCTTCTGATAGATTGAGCTGATTTTTCGAAATGTTTTTCAGCGTAATCTCTACCTGATCGTGCTCTTTCACAGCCACGTCCATGTAGACACGTGTATTTTCAAGTGCATATTTACAAATATTGCCAAGCAAATTATCGAAAACACGCCACAGCTGGCTTCCATCTGCCAGAACAAAAATATCATCTGTTAGTGGTGAGGCAACAAGTGTCAAATTTTGTTCAGCCAGGCGCTGCTCATACTCACCTGATATCTGCGCCAGAAGCACATTTAAATTGCATGGCTTTATTTCAACATGAATATTTCCTGTAGATGCCTTTGATGCCTCAATCAGATTTTCAATAAGACGCTTCAATTTCTGCGACTGCTTTCCAAGCACCTCTGCATATTCTTGAATATTTGGATTATCTGTCTTTTCCTTAGTTATTAAATCAGCATAGTTTATAATCGAAGTCAAAGGTGTTTTAATATCATGCGAAACATTTGTGATTAGTTCCGTGCGAAGACGCTCACTTTTTAATCGTTCCTCGACAGCCTTGTTAACTCCCTCACCGATTCGATTTAAATCTTCTCCATGTTCTTTTAAAGAACCACACATATGGCTTGTATCTACGCGGTAGCCGTCTTGTCCGTCCCTAAGCGCCTCACCTGCAATCTTTAGCTTATAAAAGCACAAGCACAAATACCAGAATGCACTTGGAATCAAAATCACAAGCACAGCACAAAACAAAAAACGAAGCGTAGAACCGACTGTTCCATTATAAAAAATATTATCGCGTCCGCTGGCAAAAAGACTTGCCAAAAATAAAAACAGAAGTACACTTATAATGCTGCAGCTGACCATAAAAGGAATCACAATTCCTGCTCTTTGTGCTGCACTATTTATCTTTTCATATAGAGAACCGCTTGCAAGAAGTCCTCTGTCCTTTCTTTGAACAATATTTTCACAAAAATGCATTAGCACAGCTGAACCGAGCATTCCAATATATGTGTACTCTCCCGAACTTATTGACATGCAAAGAAGAATTACTTCTGCTGCAAAATAAATAGCTGCGCAGCATTCAATTGGCATGCCATAAAGCCCATTTGGATGCTTTAATTCTTTCTGGGCCTTTTTGTGAGCACGGCAAATAATAATCTTTGCACCCTGATAAAAGAAAAATGCACATACAAGAACAAACAATAAAGCTGATGCTACATTTCCAATCTCTCCCAAACCATAACGCTTCAGTATACCAATCTGATACATAAGCTCACGAAAAAACATGATCATACAAAAACCAGTCATCATGCACATAAAATAAGCTAGTATGTATGCTGGAAATGTGGCAGACAGTTTTTCCGACTTTAATTTTTCTTTTAATTTTCCCATAAATTCTCCTTTCCTGTCAAATTTACTCAAACTTATAGCCCTGTCCCCAGACAACCTTAAAGTGTCTCGGATCTGATGGCTCTATCTCAAGCTTTTCCCGCAAGTGGCGAATATGTACAGCTACAGTTCCCTCACTTCCTATTGGCGTATCCTTCCAAACCTCGCTGTAAATTTGTCTTGGTGAAAAGACCTGCTTTGGATGAGACATTAAAAATTTTAAGATTTCGTATTCAGTTGGAGTGAGTGATACTTCTTCGCCGTCCATTGTGACCTGCTTTGTGCGATCATCAAGCGTTACACCTCCACAGCTAAGCACTTCTTTTTTGTTGCTGTCTTCGCTGCCTCCCAACTTATTATATCTGCGAAGCTGAGAACGCACTCTCGCAAGCACCTCAATTGGATTAAATGGTTTTGTAATATAATCATCTGCACCTACATCAAGGCCTAGCACCTTATCAGCGTCTTCACTTTTTGCTGTAATTAAAATGACTGGCACATTGCTGACTTCTCTGATTGCGCGAAGTGCCGTGATTCCATCCATCTCTGGCATCATGATATCCAGAAGAACAAGCGATACATCACCTTTTTTTACAAAATCAAGTGCTTCTCTTCCTGTGTAAGCACTGAGAAGTTCATAGTCTTTGTTTGACAGATAAATTTCAAGTGCGCGGACAATATCTTTGTCATCATCGCAGATTACAATTTTATCTTCTTTCTTGTCCTGCTCAACTGAACTTGTATTTTTTGTATTCGTAATTGCATTCGTATTTAAGTTGCTGTTCATACTCCTATCCCTTTCCTGTTTCTGTCCATTAGTATACAATCTTTTGGATTAAGAATAAACTGGGAAAATCTTTAAAGTTTGTTTAAGATTGGAAGTTAGAAAAAAGGCAGGACGCAATGCCCTGCCTCTTTTCTCTTATCAAATTATCATTTTCAAAATTGTTCCGACACAGATACTAATAAAAACAAAATCAAGTATTTCATCTACCCCAAGCAAAAGCTGTGGTTCTTCTGGAAGAAACGGCTCTTTTCGAAAGCCTTTTACATCAAAATTTGATAAATAGTGATTCCACCCACTTTTGTCTGTATACACGCGCACATTAGGCGATGAGATCCAACAGTGAACTGCTTGCTGATACTCTCCACTCGTTATAATAGTTGTAACTCCTGTCTGTGGACACGTAATCTCCACCTCGTACTTATAGTAGGTTACAATTCGCATTCCTCTTCTTGATTTCTGTTTTTCTTGCCTTTTCTGTACACCAACAATCTTTCCTTCTTGCGCAGTTCCACTTCTCATTGCCTCTTTTCTCTTACCCCGACAAGCCATGACTTCTTTTATCATCTGCAACGATGCTTTAAACATCACCATTACAAGAACAAGACCGATTGTTGTCGATACCTCTAGGCTCTTTTCCAAAAATTGTTTGACTGAAATTGCAATCCACATCAAATTAAATAAAATAATGTGAACTACATCACCAAAATCTTCATCTTTTGGATAAAATCTTCCTGTCAAAATTCGAAATAAACTCATATCGTTGCCATTTTCAGTCTAAACAAGACTGTGTTCTCTTGCTGCCTCGATTTTTCCTGTCTTATTTAAATAAATATAATAAATAATGAACAGTACCGACGTTACCACCCATGACAGCGGATAGCTGAACAAAATATTGGTGATTGTTCGATTTTGCGGAACTGCAATAAACAGCCATAAAAGACGAAGCACACACACACCGCCACATGTCATAAGCATTGGTGTGAATACAAAGCCCATGGAACGCACTGTTCCTGAAATTACCTCAATTGTGACATATGTAAAATAAATTGGTGTTAAGAAATATAAAATCTGCATTCCAATCTCAATAACCTGTGCATCTGTTGTGAATAGCATATAGACGTATCGTCCAAAGAAATGAAGAATTACACTTAATCCGATGCTTGCGCCAAGTGCCATACCTAAGCAAATCTTCATACTTTTACGAACACGATCTAGCTTTCCTGCACCGAAGTTTTGACCGGCAAATGTGGATACTGATACACCAAATGCATTCATGATCATCCAGAATACCGCATCGATCTTAGAATATGCTGTGTATGCTGCCATTGTATTGCTTCCAAGCAGATTTACATTGGACTGAATGATGATATTAGCTATGTTATACATAACTGACTGTAAACCTGCCGGGACACCGATCTGAATGATACGAATGAGCAGCATCTTATGGAAGCGAACCTTACTCCACTTCAGGCGATAGCACTCATTGGTTCTCATCAGACAGAATGTGATTAGTACTGCACTGATAAACTGGGAAAGAATCGTTGCAATTCCTACTCCCTGAACAGACATGCGAAACACTACGACAAATACAAGGTCAAGCACAATATTTACAAGACAAGAGAAAATCAAAATGTAGAGTGGTCGCTTGGAATCTCCGACAGCTCGAAGGATTGCTGCACATATATTGTAATATAGATTCGGGATCATACCGATAAAATAAATCTTGATATATGTTTCTGCAAGATCAATCACTGTATCTGGTGTCTGCATCCACTCAAGTGCTGTCCTTGCAAAAATAAATCCAATTGCACTTAAAATCGCACCGCCTGCAATGGAAAGCGCAATCGCCGTATGGACACTTCGGCTTACCATTTCCTTATCGCCTGCTCCGTAAAACTGTGCAATGATAACAGTCGCACCAGAAGAAAGTCCAATAAAGAAACCAAATAAAAGGTTAATAATCGTTCCAGTAGAACCGCCTACGGCTGCCAGCTCAAGCGAACCTGTAAAACGACCCACCACAACTGCGTCAACTGTATTATACAGCTGTTGAAAAAATGCTCCGAACAAAATCGGAAAGAAAAAGACAAGCAGCTGCTCCCATATCACACCATCTGTGATTCCCCCTACCCTAGCTGATGAAGCAGCCTGTTTTTTCTGACTCATTTTCTTTTTTCCTCCTGTTTCACTTTGTTTTCATTATGATTTTTATTGCTTGTGTGTATAGCTCTATGGCTTGTCACTGCGCGCGGTATATTTTGTCTGTCCACTGTCTTTTGTCTTCCCATAATCAGAAAACCTGAAAATGGCAAAACTGCCTTCAGCAGATTTTCCAGCTCTGACCATGTTCCTGGTACAATCTGATGAAGCTCACGAAGCATTGCAGCCGCATTTTTTAATCCGCCTTCCTGCACCTGCGTCAATGTATCTACACCAGTCGATTCCAGTATTGAAAATAAATCATCGACAAACTGTGTCCTTGCATTCTCATCAATATTTTCAAGCCAGTTATGAAGCGTCTCATGGAGTGAAATAGCTGATTCACTTAAGCTTGCTGATACAAAATGCGGACCCTCTATTTGCCAGCTCATCGCATCGTGCTGAAGGATTCCCTTAGCTGTACTTTTTATGACTTGCGGTTCTACAGGATTTTCAAGAAGCATTCCTATGATGGATGAATCTGGAATATAGCGATGGATTCGATTTTGAATTTTCTTATATGAATTACTCGTCACAAACTCATGCACAAATCCGGGACCATCATTACTATATACATCTGTAATGCGTTCCTGCACCTCTATTTTACAGGCTGTTGCTGCATATACTGCCAAATTGCCGCCTTTTGAATGACCGCTTACGCGAATAGGGGATGTACCAACACCAAATCTGTTCAAATATTCTGATGCCAACTTTTGGGCTGGCACTTCGCCAAGGCCTAGATTAAAATCCTCTTTCCATGCCACAATATTGTCATCCGTTCCCCTGAAGCAAAAATTTTTTGAACCATCTGAAAGATCAAGCTGTACGGCAGAAAATTGAAGCTCCAACTGTGGATTAACCATATTGACATAATTTGAAATGATAGATGTGCGGTAGCGGTTCGACTGTGCCATCATTTTTACTATATACGGCGCCAGTCTCGTAAATGACTTGTCTGCCGCAAGTTCTTCTTCGCTGTGAAGCACAAAAAATCGCCTTGAAACCTCCTCAAGTGTCACTTGCACTTCGCCAGCACCAACAGACAGTCCCTCAAGATTCACATATGCCACATATGACAAAAGCAAATTATCTACCTCGTTGAAAGCATCCTGCGAAAATGTCAGATCACCCCTCCATTTCAAATAATCCATAATATTTCCCATTGTTTCACCCGCTTTCCAAAATAGGTTTACAACAAAAAAACAAACCGCTGCGATATAAGAGAAGTATACCTCAGCGGTCTTGTAAAATCAATGGATTATTCTATTATACCTAATGTTGTTTTTCTCTGCGTTACTGTTCACGCGTCATATGCCTTTTCGTAAACTTTGCAGTTAGAAAAACCTCACTCTTAAGATCTTTTGCAGTCTCTTTGAGCACACCTGGGCTGCCAGTCCAGTAAAGAAACCTGTGATCATTGCGCTGAGCATCAAAACAGGTAAATATGCTACTACGCTTATAGAATGTGTAATCACAATGGCAGCCAAAATTTGTCCGATATTATGGGCAGCAGCTCCGCACATGCTTATCAGCACAAGAAACTTTTTCTTAAGGAGCGCACTAATAAGGCTCATGACAAGCCAACACAGAATACCGCCAGACAAACTATAAAAAAATGAAATCATCTGTCCGCCAAACATGCTTCCAAGAAGGATTCGCACGATCAGCACGAATAGTGCTTCCTTTGGTCCATATAAAACCAGTACAAGAAGTGTTACGATATTGGCTAGTCCAAGCTTAATTCCTGGAATTGGTACAATCGGTCCGATCATGGATTCTGCCGTAAAGATTGTAAGCGCAATCACTGAAAACATTGCAAGTGCTGTCATCTTTTTGATATCCATTTTATTTGCTTTCTCTGCTTTATTCATTTTATCTTTTTTCTTTATTTCCATTGTTGTTTATTCTTTCTTATTTTACACAAAATCAGGCAGCTGCCACATATATTAAGTCTCCACACGATGTGCTACGCAACTCCTATGGATGTGGTACTCTGTCTAATTTGATAGAAGTTACATATCACATATTGACTTCATTGACTCTAGTATGTCAGCACATCAAATTCATAATCCGTGCCCTCTTCTGGTGCTGCCGTGATCACAAGATGATTTGGCAGACACACAATCGGAAGAGAACCTTTTCCTCTCCACACGGTATGCATACAAATCTTATCCGGGCAGCTCGCACCGCTCACATGAATCCCGTCTTTGTCTACAGTAATCTCATTCCAATTTTCACCATCTTCAATGCGAAATGTCTCTTCGTGATCAGTTGAAATAATTTTAATTAATTTGCCATTCTGATAAATTGCTGCGCTTGCCGCTTCTTGTTTTGCCAGAAATTGGTGCGCAGTCAAAACCGCAGACAATATAAATATCAAACTTAATATTGAAGCGATTATAATTGCTCGTTTCTTTTCGCTCATTCTTCCACCTGTTCATACGAAGAATCTGTCAATGTAAACATATCTTTTAATCCATCTGTTACAATTACCTCTTTATCCTCGGTTACAAACACAGCCTCTGCCTGATAAGTCTCTAACAGCGGCAGGCTGTCTTCATAACCAAGCACAAAGCATGCAGTAGACAGACCATCGCTCAGCCATCCTTTTTCACAGACAATTGTGACAGAGATTAGTCCGCTATCTGCCGGATATCCTGTCTTTGGATCTAAAATATGATGATAGCGCACACCATCTTCAATCACATATTTTTCATAATCTCCAGATGTAGATATACTGCATGTTCCATCAATCGTTAGTGAACCAAGATACGATTCGCCATCTTCAGTGCGTGGATTTGCAATGCCGATCTTCCATGATTTTCCATCTGGCTTTTTTCCATAAGTCAAAATACTTCCGCCAACGGATACCACTGCTGCGTCAGCATCTGCCTCTTCTAACATTTTTTGTGCTTCATCACATCCGATTCCTTTTCCGACTGCTCCAAGATCAATCTGCACACCATCTTTTAAAAACACTTCACCGTCACCCAGATTTATTTTTTCCCAGCCAGTCTCTAAAAGAAGCTCTGTCAGTTCGCTTTTTGATGGAATATAGGGATTGTCACTTTCCAGATTCCAAAGTTGCGATACGCGGCCTAATGTCGGATCGAATGCACCACTGCTTTTTCTTGCAAGATCAAGCACATTTTCCAGATAACTATATGTCCACTTTGATGGCATAACAGGCTCGCTCTCTGATGCATTTTCATTGATATTGGCAATATCACTGCCTTCAATGCGCCATGATAAATATTTGTTTTCAATATCAGAAAGCATGTCCATAATATCTTTTGCAGTTCCATCCGAACCAAAAACACGGACGCTGCAGTCTGTTCCCATTGCAGTATCTGTTATGCTCTCGCTGTCAGTCTTATCAGCCCAAACAAACTGTGTGCCAATGCATGAACAGACCATAACACAAGTTATTTTCAAAAGATTAGCAAAACTTTTCTTTCGATTCATGAAAATCTTCCTTTCTCTCATTGGTTGCTGTTCTATATTCTGCAAAAAGGCTGGCTACGAGTCATATGGCAGCCAGCCTTTTGCTTACTATCTACTATTTCAAATTGTTTTATTACTGTGCTGTTACAGTTCCCTTTACAGACGGATATCCAGTTGCTTCTAACTCGATCTCATAAGCATCGCTTCCGTCAAATACCTTAACGTTTCCATCCTGACCTTCGATTTCAGCATCCATATTTATGCTTCCATCCTCATTGAATAAGATACCTGCAATGCCCTTTGCCTTTACTGGCTCACCATTTACAGTAACACTTGTTACCTGTGCCGCATAGTCTGCGCCAGTAAGTCCCTGCTCATTATCTGCGATTACAACAGCATTATTTTCAATAGAAACACTGCCTTCCTCTAAGCCTGACTCAACAAGTGTGCTTGACTTCTTGCTTGCATACTTGTCATCTGAGAAGGTAACTGTGTAGCTGCCTGGCTTTAAATCACCACTCAGAGTAATTACGTTGTCTTCTACGCTGTAAAGTCCATCTTCTACGGCAGTACGTCCTGCTGCGACAGCCTCTACACTATAATCGCTGTCATCTGGTGTTGTATATGTGATATTGATTGCAGTGCCATCTTTCTGATAAGTAACACTCTCATCTGTTGTAATGGAATATTCTTCTCCAAGAAGCTCCTTGCAGTACAGATCAGTCTCAATAGAGATATCATCCTGATCCGCCAGCATGTAAGTTACCTTTGTGATTGTCTTTCTCTGAATGTCAGCAAAACGCTGCCATGACGGTGTATTTCCATGTGGCTCAGTCATCTCTTCTGCTGCAAATGCAATCTCATTTGCGCGCAGCCATAAGTTATCCAAATGCTCAAGACCATAAATTTCTCCGTCAGATGTTTCAAGGAGTGCACCCTGAATATCAGCAGATTCAATCTCAAGACCGTCAAAGTCGATTTGATAATTGCCCCATGTCGAAACTGTTGCAAAGGAAACTGTTACATTTTCTGCCTCTTTAGTTGTTCCAATTGTCTGGCTTAATGTACCATCAGAATTGATTACCTTATATTCAGCCGGAACTTCTTCTGAAACTTCTTCGAGTGATGATACGAACTCAACAAGTGGGTTGCTGCACTCGGTACCAGCTTCGATTGCTGCCTTTACATCGTCATACAATGTCTTTGGAATTGCCACATTTACACTGGATGGTCCTAAAATATCTGTTCCATCGCCATTCTGCTCAAAATAGCTTTTCTCAAAGCGCTGAGATTTCTGGCTTGTCGCAGAAGTAACGGAATCATAAATACCTTCCTCACGAAAACCTGCTGCTGTTACCTTATCCTCTGCATCATACTGACCTGCTGCTGCATCCTCAAGTGCCTCTGGCTGTACATGATTGATTTCTCCATAATAAAAATCTGCATATGGAACATTAATCTTACCAAAGTAATATTCACTTGTCTCAATGCTTACTGTTTGTGCCTCATCCTCTGCACCAGAAGCTTCCTCTGTCTGCACCTCGCTTGTTGCCGGTGTGCTCTCACTCTTTAAAACTCCTCCAAAAGCGCTCATATTTCCTGCTGCCAAGGTACTTGCCGCCAACACAGCTAATGCCATTTTTGTTCTCATAAATGATATCTCCTTTAATTTTTTATTGCCGATGGCAGTTAGTATATTCTAACACAATCATAAAAATCAACACCCTTATTGAGAAAAAAAGACTATTTATATAAAAACAGCAATTTGACGTTTTTCATATATTTTATTGTGAGTCCAAGTTAGTTATTTCTAACAATTTTTAATTATACTTTTTCTTTTATGCGAACTGCCTTTCTTTATTTTTGTCTATTTTTTGTTAGTTTATACTAACTTCATGTCTTTTTTTCGTCTTTTTTGTGTTTCCTGTTTGCTTGTGATGTATTTTTTCTTATGTTACACTAAATTTATAATACCAATGTCAAAAGGTCATACAGCCGATGCAAACTCGCTTACAAGATAATTTTGATCTCTTGACCCTAACATCTTATATAAGTATAAACGGAGGTAATCAAATATCCATGTTATTTATTTTTTCACTGATCATCGCATCAATCTTTGCACTTACTGCAAAATCCACAATCAAACGTCATCCGTATCCGTGGTACATCGGTGCACTTGTGCTTACACTTTTTATATCACTATTTCCTTTTTCAAGGAATCTGCCAGAGGCTGTCACTTTCCTTCTTGATCTATTTCGCCGCGGTGCCCTTTCATGCGCACTCTGGTGTATTGTTATGTGGACAGGTGCCTTCTCTAACGGTTCTTGGCTAATTAAGCGACTTATGCCAGTGCGCGGTGAGCTTTCCATCTTTGCCGCAATGCTGACGCTTGGTCACAACATTGGCTATGGAAGAACTTATTTCGTGCGTTTCTTTACCAATGCATCCGCACTTCCTGCCAATCAATTCGCTGCCTGCATCATTACAATTATTCTTCTTATCATTATGATTCCGCTTACTATTCTTTCTTTTCCAAAGATTCGTAAGCGTATGAAAGCAAAAAAGTGGAAGCAGATCCAGCGCTTTGCCTACCTGTTTTATGCGCTGCTCTACCTCCACATTATGTTATTATTTATTCCGCTTGCCAAAGATGGCAAGGATGGCTACTACCTTTCTGTAATTGTTTACACAGCAATTTTCCTTGGATATTCAATCTGTAGAATACGCAAATGGTATTTCTTAAAGAAAAAGCCAGAACATCGCCGCGAATTTACATCCATTTGCTTTGGTGTATTTCTTGCTGTTATGGTTATTATCTGTGCCGTTTCAAGCCCAAATGATACTATAGCTGATGGCAATTCAAATACAGAAATTGCTGAAAATACAACTATCGAATCTGAGCCTATTTCAAAAGAAGATTCTCAGTCTTTTGATGACACTGCTCTCACCGATGGCGTTTATGAGGGAAAAGCCTACGGATATGATGGCGCTGTAAAGGCAACAGTCACAATCAAGGACGGCAAAATCACTGATATCTCCTGCAGCAGTGCCGAGAGCGACCTGTGGTACTTCGATAAATGCAAAGACAAGGTTGTTTCTGAAATTCTTGAAGCACAAAATACCGATGTTGATGCAGTTTCCGGTGCAACTTACAGCTCAAATGGTATCAAAAAAGCTGTGCTTGATGCATTAAAACAGGCTGGATTCCCAACAAACTAATTAGACCCCATAAATCAAATGAAATATGAAATACTCTCAGTTCCATTTGGTCTTTGAATTGCGATGCGTGCCAATTGTGAGTGCGCATCGGCAAGAAAAATTTTCTGCGTTTCACCCGGCTTAAGTGGTTCCAATGTGGTATAGCTTATTAAGCAGCCTGCCCCATCAAAGCCTGCCAGATGATATCCTTTAGCCTCATAGCATGGAAGCGCATTTTTGTTTGCAATCACAATTTCCACGCCTGATGTTCTCTCATCACTATTATCATCTGTATTTATAGCCTTAATTGATGAAATATACAGTGGTGCACATTCACGCTTTACAGTCTCATAGGATGGCTTTGGATTTCCACATAGACCTGCGGAGCCGTGAACTCTGCGGCGAAGACGGCCCTCACCTTCTTCGCCCATCTGAGTAATGATGCTTCTCCTGTACAAACTATATTTTCTTTTCAGATGCTCCCTCATACAGCTCATATTTCCATTTAATTTTACTCTTTTACAGAACCTACCATAACACCCTTTTCAAAATATTTCTGTGCAAAAGGATAAGCAACAATCAATGGAATTGCAGAAATCACCATACAAGCCAGCTCAATTGTCTTATAGTTGGATGCCGCTTCTGACATCACAGTAAGAACAGATGATGCTGCTGTTCCAGTCATTGAACTAGAAAGATCAGCTGCTGACTGCGTTGATTTTGTCAATGACAATGTATAATAAGCCAATGTCTGAAGCGTTTCTGATCTTGTGTAATACAAAGTCTGTGTATAGTCATTCCATGTTGCCACAGCCGTAAATATAGAAAGTGCACTAATTACAGGTTTTGATAATGGAAGCACTATTTTAAAAAATATATAAGGTTCTGAAGCTCCATCTATCTTTGCTGTTTCAAACAAAGAACCTGGGATTGCTTTAAAATTCGCATTAAAAATTATTACATTATAAAATCCACCAAACAAGCATGGAATAATATACACCCAGTATGTATTATACAAATGCATTGCATTAAATAAAATAAAGTAAGCAATCACACCACCATTTAAGTACATAGACAAAAAGCCTATTGTGGAATAAAATCTTTTGCCAACCAAATTGGATCGTGAAAAACCGTATGCAAACATTGACGTTATTAACGTCTGTAATACTGTTACGAGTATTGTTCTAGAGCATGTAATAAACAATGCACGCAAAATTTTGGCATCGCCCAAAACAGTTGCCCAGCTATCCCATGAAAATTTGCGAATCCACAATAGTGCATATCCATTCTTTGCAATATCATTTGCATTATTCAATGAGTTAATCAGCGAATACCACATTGGGTACACCGTAACAGCCATCAAAAGTACCATGAAAGCAGTCAGGATTATCTGAAAGCGACTTTCCTGTCTAGATTTTAACTTACTCATAGTCTGCCTCCTCCTTTAAAACAATCCGCTGTCTGTCAATTTATTTGACACTTTATTTGCAATCAGAAGCAACATAAGCGCAAGTGCAGATTTGAAAACGTTAATTGCAGCAGCCATACCAAACTGCAGATTTTGCAGTCCCACTCGGTAAATATAAGTATCAATCACTTCACTCTTTTCAATATTGAAGGAATTTTGCAATACATAAATTTGATCAAAATTATTATTCATAATACCTGCAACAGCAA
>OLNF01002174.1_pt1 | contig 15762 bp, 14 predicted proteins | sample 1673061 | NCBI WGS metagenome assembly OLNF01 (sample SAMEA3136751, study PRJEB25190) | human gut metagenome | reverse complement strand
ACCCTAACCCTAACCCTAACCCTAACCCTAACCCTAACCCTAACCCTAACCCTAACCCTAACCCTAACCCTACCCACACACACGCATGCACTCTCTGCTTCTCGAATTTCCACGGTCATCTCACTCCATGGACATCACACCATCAACACACTTCAACCTTCGTTCATGGCTCATTCCGATTCTTCTCGTTGATCTCCTTTCATTTCCATTCACTCCTATCACTTTCATCACATCACCTTAACTAATCGCATCAACTATCACTTCCTTTCATTCATTCAATATCACCATTGTGCTTCTCTCTCAACCCTCATTCCATTTCGATACACTCCCATTTTCATCCTTCCTCACTCACACTCTCTACCCTATGTCATTCCTCACTACCCTCATTTCTTCATTTCCTATTCTTTCCTATTCTATTCATTTTTTCACTCTCTCTTCTTCTCATTTTCACTCTCATCTCATTTCATCACATCACACTTCACATCATCATTCTCACTGTCTCCTCTCTCATACTATTCATCTATTCATTCTAACCACATTCCATGCCTTCTCTCATCATCTCATCTGCATCACGCTCATCACCTCGCATATTCATCTATCATTCATCCCACATCATCCTCATTCCATCCTCCTTCCATTCCATCATTCTCGCATTTTTCACTTTTCCACTCATCCATTTCACCATGGTGCTCTTCGCGATTTCCTCAAAACTCATTTTCTCTCATTTCATTTAGCATCCTATCCTATTCATTATTCCATCCTCCTTTCCTTCCTATTTCAACTCCATCACCCTCATCACCACTCTTTCCTGGTTTTCAATCCCATTCTCATCTATGTTTCTATTCATTCATTTCCATCCATTCCCATCCCATTCTTCCTCTCAACCACTTCTATCACACTCACTCTTATCCATTTCCATTCCAATCCTCTCATTCCATTCCATTTCATCATTCCCATTCATTTGCTATTCCTCTTTTGACTCTTCATTCTCACACGTTCAGTTGTACCTTCCCCCTTCATTATCAAGCCTTCATTCTGTTTTCACTCATTCCTACGCTTTTCATCGATTCCTATCATTCTTCATTTCTATTCAATGTTACTGATCTCATTCATCTCATTTCTTCTCTTCTCATCCTGATCACTTCACTGTACCTCCTTTCATTCTCTATTAACCTAGATTCTATTCTATGTTCCATGTACTATGATTTGAGCATCTCCTATCCTTATTTATCCCTCATCACTCCTCTATCCTGCTATTCCATCTCATTTTATTCCTATTCATATTCATTCTCTCCTATGCCTATTCATTTCATCGTTTCTCATTCCTCTATTCGCCATCGCACTCAACTTCTCATGTCCATTCATTCTCATCTCAACACACCCTATCCTCTCTCTTCTTTTATGCTATCCCGTTTCTATTCTGTAATCCATATTTCTCTCCATCCTCCCTCATTATTCTACTCCATTTTCATTCATCCTCTCATTCCCTTTCTCTATCTTTTCATCATCTACTCATCATTCTTCCCATTCATTCCTTTACACATCATCCTCTCTCTCCCATTCTATTCTCATTCCATCCTTCATCCTATTCCATTTCAACGCCACTGTCCTTTCCTCTTCTTCCTCTCTCTTCTACAAGCCACTATAGGATTCGATTCTCTCCTTCTATTCTTCTCTTTGTTCCCATACTCCTTTCTATTCCCATTCTTTTCCTGCTTCTCCTCACCCCTCTCTCTACCATTATCCTCTTCCACACTCATTCACGCAACATCTATTCAATTCATTCTCTTCTCTCCTATCTTTCGTTCTTTCTACTCGAACCATCTTCTTTACCATTCCTATTCATTCCCCTATTATCTATCTCTTTCAATCACTTCTTCCACCATATCATTAACCACTTCCTTCTCTTATTTCCCTCTCACTTCAATCACTCTTCCTTCAACAAACACAACAATCAAACCTCTACATAGTCACATACTCTCAACTCATTCCTTCTTCTCCTCTTCATCAACAACACCATCGTCGTCAACAACATTCCAAACACTATCAGCAGTATTATCACACACACTCTACTATCCTCCATTCTCCTCACCCAACACACATCGCTTCTTCTCATATCCAATATACAATCCATCACCACTGCAATCTACACTCACTTCGCCTCCCACTTCTACCTCTCTATAATATCCCTCTCCTTTGCATACTCCCCTGCGAGCCATTATCTCTATCTCCACTGATCCAACACCATCTCTGTTCTCTCCCATTATCCTGTACATTCGCTTATCACTCTCCACCAACGGAATTCCTGATATCTCACCACTCAACTCATCCAAACTCAATCTCATCCACAACAACTGACTACTATACATTGTAGCCGGCCTTGAAGTGTGTCCAGAGACGGGGAGACTCCACTATCAGATGTACATGGAGTTCGACGAGAAGGTGACCGTTCGTCAGATCAAGCGTATACTGCACGATCCGAGTGCCCACGTGGAGCAGCGCTATGGCACGGCAAAGGAGGCGATCGAGTACTGCAAGAAAGACAACAACTTCATGGAATTCGGAAAACCCAAGGCGCAGGGAGAACGCAATGACCTCAACGATGTGTACGAATCTCTGAAAGTAGGGAGGTCACTGCTAGATATTATCGAAGAACATCCCGGGACCTACATACGCTATTTTAGAGGGATCGAACGCGTCCAAGATATCTTCCGACGGAAGCAGCAGAAGCTGGAAGAGAGAGTCCAGCCCACTGTGCTTGTCTACATTGGGAAATCCGGAACTGGAAAGTCACACCACTGCTATCATGACCCCGACTACCAAGCGTCTGGATATAAGTTCCCAGTTCAACAAGCTGGAAAAGTGTACTTCGACGGATACGACGGAGAGTCAACTATCTGGTTCGACGAGTTTGGTGGATCCGTACTGCCTTTTGGAGTATTCCTTCGACTCTGTGACAAGTGGGAGACGAGAATGGAAACGAAGGGATCTTCCGTATGCATCACCAATCTCCGAAAGATACTTATCTCAACAACCACGTATCCTAAGAACTGGTGGAGAGATTCTCGAAAGTATCAAGAGGATCCAAGACAGTTGTGGAGACGACTCACCCACGTGTTCTACATCCCGTACATCATGCTTGAGTACGCCGAACCCATCGAGATCCGAGAGCCAGATTACTTCGGAGATGAAATGGCCCAAGAACTGGATCGACGTGCTGAAGAGCGGAGAAGACGGAGATCAAGAGATGCAGAGGTGGAAGGAGTCGGAGGCGACCAATCCAGCGACCCAGTTATTGTCGACCATTGTAGCAATGATGGGACTTTCCGGTTCCACTTCGTCCAATGTAGACAATGACAGTAGGTTGGACCCTCTCTTCCAGCTTTTGCTGCTTCCGTCTGAAGATATCTTGAACACGTTCGATTCCCCTAAAATAACGTATGTACGTTCCGGATATTCTTCGATAATATCTTGCAATGACCTCCCTACCTTCAAGGATTCATACACATCGCTAAGATCGTTGCGTTCACCTTGTTTCTTCGGTTTACCGAATTCCATGAAGTTGTTGTCTTTCTTGCAATACTCGATTGTTTCCTTGGCGGTTCCATAGCGTTCCTCGATAGGAGCGCTTGGATCCTGAAGTATGCGCTTGATCTGGTGAACCGTTACCTTCTCTTCAAACTCCATGTATATTTGGTAATGGAGTCGTCCAGTCTCAGAACATACTTCCAGACCAGCAACGATGTTTCGTAACCTTGAGTTGTTGATTCCATCTCCTCAATCAATCGATTCGATGGTGTCGATGATGTAGCTGGTTACACAGGCGTATTTGGCACAATGGAACTAATGTTACTTTGTCAATTAGAATTATTATGAACACAATGTGTGGTTGCATATCAGTTGACGCGATTTGCATGTCATCTGCGCAATCCGGTTGGTTTATTTAACCTGAACTGCGTTATGTGAGCCTCCCCGCGACTTACCATATTTTCCCACCACTTTTGAGGGGTTTTGTCATACACTTCTCGCTAGATTCTCCTTTAGAATTCATTGTCCAGAGGTGAAGGATATTCTATACTACCGCTAGACACTATGCCATTGGCGAATCATGTGTCCATATCGGTCAATGTCAAGAAACCATCTCTATTATTATACATCTTGACCGCATTGGGTTTTGAATATCGACACGTTCAGTGTGGAATTAATAACGAAATCCACCCTAACAATACGGACGCATTGCTTAGCCACTAGTTCATTATTTAGGGGTACGTTAGGTCGTTTCATTATCATTTGTGGTCCCTTTCAATCGTCCCCAATCCCGATTCCTGCCTTCCACCTGTCTACTGGAACCCTTTGGAACCCATTCCTCCATTTTCGATTCATTGATCAACATGGGAGTTCATATTCCATCGAATGAATGGGAGAATCGAGGTCAGTCCATGAAGAGTGATTGTTTGGTGAAACGATTCCTGCAAACAAAGGGTCGAAGAACGAATTCTCTCCGATTTGTTACGCCGTCCAATCAGCATCATTGTTTCACTTTCCAAAACACAATTGTTTTCGATTCACCCATTCAAATGCCAACTCATCCAATGATTCACTCTTTCATTGCTTGTAGAATCCTTGAGAATGGAGTTGGAATGATTCATTGGGATTCTCTCTCTTTTCGATGATCATTTGAAATGGGTTGTGTTTGACCATCTTGGATCCTTCAGCATCTTGATAATAGCGTTGTTGATTCCATTGATTCCATGTTGATTTCATTTCTATGGTCCGAATGAGGTGTGGAATGAGTTCAATAGATGCTTTGACATTGTGGAAGTGAAGGATATCGTTTGTTGTTGAATGAACACTACTCCTTGAAAACAGAATGGAATCTCTCTTCACAGTGTGTGTTGCTTGCTTGATTGTGACCTCTTGTGATGTTGAATCAATCGATGAATTCGTTTGTGAAAGGAAATGATATGATGATTCTGTCGTATTCTCTAGATCTCCTCCGATAACCTGAGTGTGGAAGAGGAATCATGCGAATCTGCTATTCCTTGGATTCGTGATCTCATTTCTTTCGTAGTCATTTCTATAATACTCTCCACGGGGGATATGGAATGACCATCCTGACTACTCCTTTTCCTTCCTTCTCATCAGAAAGCAATCCCTATTCAATCCATCTTCTCAAACCCGTCAATTCAACTCATTCATCACAGTATAACCACTTCAATTGAATCCACTTATTTGGAGACTGGATTCCTTTCTATTCACCATGCAGTTATCCATTTTGATTCATAACGCCATTCTTGAATCCTCTTACTTGAAACATGAATGAATTCTTTCACTCTGTATTCTCTGTCTCCATTCTACCCACACCATCAAAACCTATCCAATATGAGTCTCACATTCATAATCATGCACTGAATCCTCCCTACTCAGCAATAAAAGCACCTGATATTACATCCACTATTGCTACTCAAACAAACAAGTCACTATCATACTCAATCCATCCACGAATCAGGTTCGCGTAATAGTCGCAACTCTTCAACAACTCCTCGTGTATTCCCTCAGCCGCTATCACACCATCGTGAACCATGAAGATGATATCCATAATCCTGCTCAAACGATGTGCCATCATTCACGGATGAGTCTCTCCACGCCTTCAACGCCGTCAAGAACGTATCCTAATTCTCGCTGTTCAACGCACTCGTCGCCTCGTCCAGAAGGAGGATCGATGGATTACAAAAACGCCAATCGCTGCTTCTGACCTCCCAACACCGCCTTTCCCACTGCTCCCAGATCGGTATCGAATCGATCGGGCATCTCGTTGATAAGTCCAAACACAACGCCTCCTCCAACTCTCCATCTGTCAGCGTTCTCTCCACACCGAGCTGGAGATTGGAACGAATGGTTCCAGCGAACATCACTGGCTCCTGATTGACAGCTCCGAGCAAACCACGATACCAGTCCAGATTCAGCGATTCGATGAGATCACCACCGAGTGAGATGGAGCCAGTGTCGGGACGATAGAAGCGTTGGATGAGAGAGATGATGGTGGACTTGCCACAGCCACTGGGACCCACGAAGGCAACCGACTTGCCGACAGGGATGGTGAAGGAGACGTCCTTGAGAATGGGGACGTCGAGATGCGTGGGATACTTGAAGGAAACGTTGGTGAAGATAATGTCGCCGTTATGACCCTCCTCTTGATCACTCGCGCCGCATCGTCCTCGCTGGGGAGGTTGATGATGCCGATTATGTTCTTGGCGGCACGCTGCACCAGTACGACCGAAGGCGTATAGACAATTCTGATGCCAACGAACGGAGCACACATGAAAACACCCATCACAACTGTGAAGATGTTCGTAAACTGAGTTTCTCCCCTTTCAACGAGTACCGCTCCTAACGCCATCGTTGCAAGTATGTAGAAGGAGGGGAAAGCAACCGTGAGTTCCTGACTCAGAGCGGATCGGGAGGTGCGCGTGTTGGTCAACTTGTCTGTTGGTTGTAGAATGTGATGCATGTGCTTCTAAACACCATCTTCCAGATTATAGGAATGGATGGTGTGGATGTTCCGCAAATAATCCGTCAATTCACCCAATCGCAATATGATATCATTATCGATCATTTCAGTCATCTGAACACAATCCTGTTCGGGAGGTACTCAAGACTGATAAGGATACCTAGCTTCCAATTTCCAGCCGATCCGAAGCACAAGAACAGGAACTTGATGACCAACAAGTAATTCTCCATCTCAGCAGACACTCTGTCGATGACATCGCGAATACGACGACCATCAATACTCAAACGTGTTCAAGCCATTATCCACACACACATCGATGCAGTTGTATCTCATCATAAGTGAGAATGCACTCATCAATCTCGCCGCCCTTCCATTCTTCCGATGCAATTACCATCCTTCGCATCAGAATCAACCCAATCAGCATTGCATTGCCTTCTGTCCCAGTTTGTTGTTCCATCTCTTCTTGCCTAACCAAAAGCAACTCTAGCATAAACGATCTCTTTCTACACAAATCTGGATGTTCCTAATACTCATCCAAAATGGCTTTCAGCATCTCCATTCCTCATCCCCACTTCCTCACTCCAAATGAATCCCGCTATTTCATCTCCCATAACCTATACACATTTTGGATTCCTTTCTGGATTCTGTGAAACATCAATTGAGAATCCTGCTAGCAGAATCAACGGAGATTGCATTGTTCATTTTGGAGGTAAACACAGCGAATACAAGATGTTTGTCAAATTGGTTAACGGAGTTAGAGATGGTACAGCCATCATTATGACTAAGGAGTATGAGTTCATCAAACTGACGTATCGAAATGGAGAAATGACTGGAGAAGTTGAAAAGATGGATCGTTACCTCAATGTACTCTTGAAGGGGTTTCTTGTTAATGGAGAGGAGAAGGGAGTATTCGTGGAGTATAATCACGGCACACCAGTTTGGAGAGGATACTATCGACATGGGAAGCGATTCTCGGAGGTAGTGAAGAGTGATATTATTCGGCATTTCTATGAAGAGAGGAGTGTGAAGAATCAATTCCTCCTAAGCATCGCCCAATACGACGATTCACTTCGAGATAAGAATGGTCAGTGTTTTGAGTATAAGGACGGTGTTGTAAAGAGGAAATGGCATTCTTTTGGAATTCTCTTCTCCTATATCCATTTTTTCCCGCAATTTGAAGCCGTTTTATCATGGAGCACCTCCATTAGAGTAGAGATAACGGATGCGAAAGCTAAATTCGCATCCGCTGCTCTATTCAATTATCAAATCTTACTTTGCCTCGACCCACGCATCGAGCTGCTTCTGGCATTCGGCGATAAAGGTATCCACACCCGCCGCTTTCAAGGCTTCATTGAACTTCGGAATGTAGACCGCAGGATCGACCTCGCCACAACCAAGCGCACGCTTGTACTCATTGCAGACATTGGCAATAGCTGCTGCCTCCGTTTTTACGGGAGAAAGATCGAACGCGAATCCCAATGCCTTGGATTTAATCGCAGTATCGTTAAACTCGCGAATTTCATCCCACAGACCATCACGGCCGCCGTCTTCCCAAATATTTGCAATAAGGGAGTTACCATAGTACCAAAGTTGAGCAATATGATATCCGCAATTGCTCTCATCCACTCCATCAGGATAGTTGATCAGTTGCTTGCTTCCCTCAACCTTCACCCAGTGCTTTCCTTCAATACCATAATTCAGCAGATTGACCAAACGCGGATCGGTATACATCAGATTGATAAACTCCAGCGCTTTCTCGGGATTTTCAGAAGTTGCCGCTACACACATCGTGCAACCGGTAACCGCCTCAGTCGTAGACAGCGTAAGAATATCATCGAAGAACAATTCGCGAACATCCATGCCTTGAGTCATCGCGTAAAGATCCATGATGGACCGGGGATGACCATAGCTCGAGAAGCAGAAGTACTTCTTCGCAGCCAGTCCTGCTGCGCCAGCGTCAACGTCAGTACTAGAATCCGGGTATACATATCCGGCAAGATACCATTCACGCACAAGGTTAATTGCTTTTTTATATTCTTCAGTTTCATAATAGTTCACAACCTTGAGCGGCTCATCTTGACCGTAATTGAGCAGTACGCAGGTATCGCCCTGGGCTGTATCGCTCAAACGATCATAGTTTACAGAGATCGCATGGGTAACAACTCGATCTTCAACCGGACCAATCGGATAAATACCCGGGATCTTTTCCTTGACCTGCGCAAGTACCGCGGTAAAATCCTCCGGAGTGTGAACATTGGAAACATCGATTCCATATTCATCTGCAAGATCGCCATTGTAAAGAATCTTAGGACGACGAGCAAAATCGCGAAGCGTCGGGAATCCATAGTACGCACCATTGATGAACGCTGCCTGCATGTAATCCTTGCCAATAGCCTCAAATGCACCCGGCGCATGTTCCATGATAAATTCTTCCGTCAGCGGAAGGATCTTTCCCTGAACAGCATCAGTAATCAGAGATGCGTTAGACAGATAAACATCAACCTGTTCTCCTCCGGAGATCATCAAGTTCGTCTGAGCATTATAGTCACTCAGATTAATGAACTGCGGCTCAATTTCAACTCCGATTTCGGCCCTCGTAATCTCATTGATCGCATCAATAACATCCTGTGTCTCGCGTGGAGCAACCGCCTGGAAAGGTGTAGCATAAACTAACTTGACAATCTCCTCGCTAGCACATGCGGTTGTAACCGTCGCCATACTGACTGCCAATAAGACAGCAATCATCAAAACAGTCAAAAATCTCTTCATACGGTGTTCCTCCTTGTCGTTTTACCTGTTGCGCAACTGCTGTCACAATTATACAAAATCACATGGATTCATTCTACAATAATGTCGACGCAGACTTACTGTATCTCGACATTTTGTCTATTTCTTATTCTTTTTCTGTACTGATTTGGGCTTAATCCACAATACTGCTTAAATTGCATATTAAAATTGGATAAGCTTGAATATCCCACTTTATCCGCAATTTCAAGAACCTGCATCTGTGTCTTCTCTAGTAACAATTGTGCTTTCTCCATGCGTACCTTGTTAATATAACGGTTTACGGAAATCCCTTCCTGCTCTTTAAATACTCGATCCATATAATCTGGATTCAGGAAAACCAGAGCAGAAAGGTCTTTTCTGTTGATTTCTTTCTCATAATTTAACTCAATATATGCTTTTATTTGTTCAACAACAGGATTCCGATCATACTGCTTTCTTATGCTCTGTTCAGTCACCTCCAATAATCGGCTGACATATAATGACATCATTTTTAGTCCACTTGTCGCCTGTTGTTTTTGCTTATTCAAGCCCCCCGTAGAGAGGATGCTAAATAAATCTATATTTCTTTCTTTTAAATAAGCAAACAGAACCTGTTCAAAACCACTTTGGAATCGTTCTAAATCTCTTTTCTGAATCTTTGATCTGATTTTATCGCAGTTTAACCAGTCAACCAACTTTCTTCCGTAACTCTCTAAGGATTCGGATTGTTTTTGCAAGTTTCCAAATAGCGGAAGTTCAATTACTTCTATCTTCTCCTGTCTCCAATTCTTTTTCCATTGAAGAACTGAAAGATTTTCGGCAATATTTGTTTCAAGCAGAGCAATTAGCTCGCTAAACATCTCGCATATGCCACTTGCATATACGGTATCACCCAACACACAGCAGATCTCGCTTTTTTCAAATATGCTCTTTTCTTGTAAAAAACACTGCAAATGCTTTTCAGTTAGCGTATCCGCTTTTGAAATTATACAGTACATTTTATTCTCATCTAAACATCCTCAAACACAATTATCCTTTTCTTTCTCAAAAAAAGACAATTGACTTATTATTCGCATAACCTCGTGAGTCGGTTTTCCACGTGTTTCAAATAGTATTGGAATATACCTCTCCTCTGCATTCAGCTGAAGTCCCATATCATGCGCTCTCTGCTGAATAAGATGCTCATCATCTAAATGATACACAAGAACGTCATGCCAAAGACTTTCCATAATATATGGCTTATTCTTTTTCCAATGATAAGCTTCATTTTCGGTTTCAATCTTCTTATTTTCTTCCTGAATTAAACGAATTGCCTTTTGAACGCACTGTTCCAGATCCGTTTTTATTACCGGCTTAAGAAGATAGTCCATTACACCATATCGGATCGCACTTTGTGCGTATGAGAATGAGGCATGACAAGTTAATAATAAAATAACAGTTCTAGGAGACCTTTCATGAACCCATTTAGATAATGCCAGCCCGTCCATTCCCGGCATTTCAATATCACTGATAAGAACATCTATTCTTTCCAATTCAAGCTCTTTTTGTGCATCATATGCATCTCTTGCGCACAATACGGTCTCAAAACCCATTTCTTTCCATGGCAACAATTCGCTCATTGACTCGCGGACAATTGGCTCGTCATCAACTATCAACACTCTCATATCATTCAATACCTTTCATTTCCTTAGGTATACTTATTTTTATACATGCTCCGCCCTTTTCATTATTCTCGACATATGCCCAGCTATCATTTCCATACAACAATGGAAGTCGTGCAAAAACATTATAAATACCAATATGGGCTACTTCCTCGTAGTATATCTTTTCTCCTCGGTTAATCTGTTCAATCGCTGTCGATGAAAATCCACGTCCATTATCCGATACTGTTATCAAAATCATTTTTCCTTCTGTCTGCCGCACATTAATTGTTATCAGTAGAGATTGGTGATCTAGTGAATTGTGTTTAATAGCATTCTCAACAAATGTTAGGAGAATCATTGGTGGAACAAGTACTCCCAGTAATTCAGGAGATACATGGATGCTGCAATCTACAACTCGATCAAAACGCAGTTGCTGTACATGGAGAAAGCTCTTTATCCGTCCTAATTCTTCCTTCAGTGTAATCTTATTTCCGTGGTCAGTCAGTACACTTCTCATGTAGCTAATCATTTCAGTTAATAATTCGGGGACTACAGAATATCTCTTATATGAAACCAACGTGTACACCGTATTCAGCGCTCCAATAAAAAAGTGTGGATTGATCTCTAACTGCCGACATTGTAATGCTAACGATTTAAGTTTGATTTCATTCTCATAATTCTGAATCTTTAAGTCACATATTTCATTCATCATGGAATTAAAACGTCTATGCAGTAACGAAAACTCGTAATATCGATTATTCTCTGGCAAACGGATCGAAAGATCGCCTTTGCTGATTAGTTCAACATTATCAGTAAGTTCCCGGAACGGATTTAATATATCACGAGCCAAATGCATCAAAAGTAGTATTGCTCCCATACTTACTATTATCAGAACACTGATCATCAACTTTAACACGCATGGTAATTGCGCAAATCCATTAGTTTGGCCCATTGTCAAGCAAAGATAACAGTTTTTAAACATAGACAATTCGCGTATCACAATATTTTTATTCGTGCTTGGGACGTCATCTGCAATAACCATTTTACAATCCAAAGAAGCATATTCCACACGACCCAAAAAGTATTGCGAATCAATCAGTGCCCCTATGTAAGCATTATTAAATTGATAAATCTTAGCAATAAACGCTTTATCTCCTATGGAAAACATAAACCAAGCTCCATTGCTCAATTCCATCCATTGAGGTTCTTGTACTACATCCATTATAGCTTCTTTCATTTTCTGCGTTTCTTCGATTGTTTTAACTCCTGAATAAACAAGCAACGGGATTTTCGGATAGTATACTGGCGAAAAAACAAAATAGCTGTATAATGCAGAAATCGAGCGCGTACTATTTTGTAATTCGTTATAAAGATTTGTTCGAAAGAATGCCGAATCTGACTGGTTAGTTGCATTTGCAAATTGCATAAATAACGTATCATTCGTCGTAAACTGTAGCCTCATATTTGAATCTATTATAGCTAAATCATTATCAATATCTCTCTTAAGCATTTCTAAAAGAGTAGTGTACGACGCTTCCACCCTCTCATTAGATGTCTCAATTGAGTATGCACTAATCAATGCGGAAATCATCATGAAGGGTATTACAGTCAGAATAAAAATCATCAATATCTTTCCCCTAATCGTCCTAGGTTTACTCGATTCCATTTCTATTCTCCCCTTCTATTGCTATTTTTTCCTTGTCTATTTCTCCCCCTTTTGGCACTATTCCTTTTCATTTCTTCTAGTTTTTCGACTACTTTTTTGCACAATTCGACTTGAATAGACCACCTGCACAGACTTTTTAAGGCACCTTCGAATATTCCGGTGGCAGGGTGCCGCCAGACCGATGAAATGGAAACCGTTATTCCGGCAATTTCGAAACCGCTGCCCCGCAAAGGGATTTGAATCAGAATGTGCAGAGGCTGCTTCCTTGGAATATATCGCTCAAAAAGTAAATCAACCGATCATGGCGCGAAGAACGATGTTCTTCGCGCCATGCATGTGTTTGAGCTTTGGGTAAATGACGTTGGACTTTTTTGTTGACTGGCACATTCGTCCGTCCCCTTACGGCCTACCATGTGATTTCTGTTTGTCGGTTCAGGAGTTTGCCCGCCAAGGTTTCTCACCTTGACATCTGGATTCCTTCAGATTCCACCTCACGATGGACGCCTTGCCTTTGGCTAACGCTTCCTGCTGCCGAGCGCGTAGTGGTCTCTCGCCACCTAGTTGTTCTGATGAACGGATTGGTTTGCATCAATTGGCGTAAAATTGGCGTATGGCGTATTCTTTTCAAAATAAGAAAGCCCGACTTTTCCCGTCATCGAATCGGGAAAAATCAGGCTTTCAAAGGATGCTAAAATCAATAGAGCTTCGCGCCCGCCGGGATGCGGTCATCCACCATCAGCAGGTTCAGCTTTTCCTGACCGTCCTCGTGGTGGACGGCGGAAATCAGCATGCCGCAGGAATCAATGCCCATCATCGGGCGCGGCGGCAGGTTGGTGATGGCGATGCAGGTCTTGCCGACCAGCTCTTCCGGCGCATAGTAGTCGTGAATACCGCTCAGAATCACGCGATCCGTGCCGGTTCCGTCGTCGAGCACGAATTTCAGGAGCTTCTTGCTCTTCTTCACGGCTTCGCAGGCCTTGACCTTCACCACGCGGAAATCGCTCTTGGAGAAGGTGTCAAAATCCACGTAATCCGCGAACAGCGGCTCGATCTGCACCTTGCTGAAATCAATCGCGGGCTTTTCGGCTTCCTTCGCCGCATTCTCTTCCTTGGCCTCGGTCTTGGCTTCATCCTTGGCGGACGGCGCGGCGGAAGCGTTCAGCGGCTTCATTGTCGGGACTTCAAACTTACGCTCTTTGCAAATCAATTTTTCTTGATTTATCTATACTTTCAAAGCACTTTTGTTTCTCGCCCATACTATACCTTTACGCCAATTCGCATGTCCTTTGTTTCGTCTGGCGTATCAATCGGCGTAAAATGGCGTATGTAGAAAAATGTATTTTTTCCTTTGCTCATATAGATTATTTCAGCTCACCCGCTCGACATTACCGTTTTCATCGGCGTCCTTCATCCACGCTGTGAAATGACGATCTAAGTTTTCAAACTCGGTCGTTTCAAGTTCCTTCGTCACATCAGCGTAAATATTCATCGTCGTTGAAATATCCTTATGCCCCAGCACCTCCTGCATGACCTTAACATTAACACCCGCTTCGCACATCCGTGTTGTAAACGTGTGCCGCAAAATATGGCAGCTAAATCTCGGAAGCAGCACCGCATCCATACCTTCCTTTTCAATGATCTTATCATTGCAATCTCGGATAATTCGACGAAGTGCTTTATTCAGCGTTCCCTGATGCTGACATTCACCAAAACGATTGATAAAAATGAAATCCGTATATCCATCAACCGAAACAGTACATTTCAATTCTGCTTCCTTCTGATACTCTCGTTCTAATAGGAAGGCTTCACGAACTGTTTCGATCATCGGAACCATCCTCTTTCCTGCTTCCGTTTTAGGTGAATGGCAGTTAAAATAGCAGCCTTTCCTCCCTTCAGTTTCACGATGATCATAATTGACCAGCGTATGATTCACTGAAATCGTTCGCTCTTGCAGGTCAATGTCACACCAACGAAGCCCTGTCGCTTCACCAACGCGAAGTCCAGTACCCATCATTACCGCAAAAATCGGATACCAATGCTGATACTTAGGCGTCTTTTTCAAGTAATTAAGGAAAATATTCTGCTCTGGAATCGTCAATGCCTTACGTTTCACGGTTTCAAACTCCTTTTCTTTTTTCAGTTCTCTAAGAACATTATCTGACGGATTACTCCTCAAATAATTATCTTCGACCGCCGTCGTCAAGACCTGATGCAGCACTGTGTGGACACTTTCTATCGTGCTGATTTTCAGCCCTCGTTGGTCTGCCAGCATATTGTAAAATCTCTTTATATCGGTCTTTTTGATTGACGATATTCGAGATTGACCAAAGTCAGGCTCAACGAATTGCCGATAAACGTACAGGTAGTTTTGATAAGTATTATCTTTTAACCCTCGTTTGACTTGCGCCCACACCTCAAAAAGTTCATTCAAAGTCGTGCATCGCGCTTCAGCTCTGATGCCATCCATTTCATCACGGACTACAACTTCTTCTTTGATACGAAGTTCTTCCAATGTTTGAGCATAGATTGAATGTCTTTTCCCATTTTTAGAAGTCCAGCGGTAATCATACGTCCCGTCTTTTCTTTGGGATTCCCCCTTTTTTAACACAACGCGAGATTTATCCTTGCGTTTTGTTCCTCGTTTGGTTGCCATTGATTCTCGCTCCTTTCTGTTTTACAGAAAAAAGCCTTGTTCCACACGCATCATAGCATGTCTACGCCATTTCTGCAAAAAATCCGAGATATCCCGTTTTTCAGAGCGAGTACATACGTTCCGTATATTCATCCAGCTTCTTGCGCTTAATCAAGCGTTTAGAACCAATCCACAAAACAAACTGACATTTCTCACTATCCGAAATTGACCGCAGCTTATTGATGCCAATTCCAGAATACGCAGCGGCTTCTTCCAGCGTCAGATTACTTTTCTCCCAAATCGGTACTTCTTTCATTTTAATAACCTCCTAGTTTTTGTTGTAAAGAAATAGGGCAATTCTCATTTATACTCCGAGAATTGCCCTTATCTTACCATCTTTACATTTTCCCGTCTAAAAACGCACCCCAAGCCGCTTTCGGCAAAGCGTCATAGCTCCGCCGCGCCATTTGACGAACGCAGCAGAAACTCCCCTCCAGTCATCGAGGGGCCGTGAGGAAGTATCATGATCACCCCATGCCGTCGT
>OLNF01002165.1_pt1 | contig 15803 bp, 10 predicted proteins | sample 1673061 | NCBI WGS metagenome assembly OLNF01 (sample SAMEA3136751, study PRJEB25190) | human gut metagenome | reverse complement strand
GCGTGCGATTATGATCTCCTTCTTCGGTTGACAGAAGCGGCGGAAGCGGAGAAAATCGTGCATATTCCACGGATCCTTTGTCATATACGGATATCGGAGGGAGCTTTGACCGAAGCAGAGAAAGAATGGGAGAAGGGAAGACTGGCTTTGCAGGCGCATTATGAGCGTCTGGGCGAGAAAGCCCTGGTACAGAAAGGGGAACATCCGGGACTGTTCCGGACTCGTTTTGTACGGAAGGAAAGTCCGTTGATCTCGATCCTGATCCTTTCCCGTGGGAAAAAAGAAGCTTTGAAACGCTGCATTGCATCCATCGACCGGAAATCCTCATATCAGAATTATGAATACCTGATCCTGACAGAGGAAGAGACACTGGAAACGGGGCTGACAGAAAAAAAGCTTCAGCTGATCCACTGTGAGGAAGGCGAAAATACGGCAGCCTGCCGCAATCGTGCGGTTCAGAGTGCAGGTGGAGAATACCTTCTTTTTCTGGATGTGGATACCGAACTCATTGCGCCGGACAGTCTGGAAGAAATGTTGGGCTGCTGCATGAGAGAGAAAACCGGCATTGTGGGAGCAAGGCTTTATGACGGAGAAAAGCGGTCCTGGAGGCCTATCACCTGACCCCTGCGGGCATCGCAGACAAAGTCCGCCAGGCCCTGACCCTCAAGCAGGCCCTGACCCTGTAACCCAAAGTTTTACTTCAACCCACAAGCCCCCGGCAGGCATCGCCCCCACGATGCCCGCCGGGGGCTTTCTGTTAACTTTTGGGTAATGTTATTTTTATAAAATTCTTCGTACAATGTCAGTAGAGCAGATCTCTGATCTGCGGCAAAGTTGAGAAAGAAGGTATACATCGAGGACAAGAAATGGAGGAAGCTATATGAAACGAAAAACAGCAGCATGGGGGCGCCCCCATGCCCAAGCCTTTACCCGCTTGGGCAGAAAACCTCTCGCATTCATCCTGAGCCTTGTGCTCTGCCTTGGACTCCTGCCCGGCGCGGCGCTGGCAGAGGGGGAGGGCAGCGCTGCGGAAAGCTACGGCCTGTTGCTCTGCGGTAAGGAAATCACCTCGGAAAACGCGGAGTATATCCTGACGGAACCGGGGAATCCCAAAGCGGGTGGTACGCTGTACATTGAGAGGAGCGTCTGGTTCACAGGAGATTACACGGAGGGGGATATTTCCGCCACCATCTATGCAAAATACCCCCTGACCATCCAGCTGAATGGGGGACTGACGGTAAGCACCTACAACGAGTCTGAACCTGCTGTAAAAGTCGGCACCGGCAATATTTACTGCGAGGATACCCTGACAGTTCAGGGAAGCATCCAAACAGTGGGCAACGAAGATTATGACCTTTTTGTGTTAGGTTCTGTCAGTGCAAAAAGCGTGACACTGGAATACGCTCATCTCAGGTCGAATGCCGGGTCTGTCACCGCCAGAGATGGCGATATCACGCTGACGGGCAGCTGCCTGAAAGCGGCGAACGGGGCTTACACGGATGGAACCTGCGTCAGTGCCGCCAACGGCGCTATTATCGCCCAAAATGCGGAGACTCGAAATTCCACCGAATGTTATAAGAACGGAGAACAGCAGACGGACTTTGTTTCCGGGGAAACCAACTACCTTAAAAACACGACTCTTGTCGCGGAACTGGATAACCGCCCGGAGCAGGTGGAAACTCCGACGATTGCCCCCTATAACACGATCGATGGCGTCACATTTATTGGGACGCAGGAGATTTATCTCTTCTGCAATACCGACGGTGCCGAAATCCATTACACGCTGAACGGCTCGGAGCCTACAAAGAACAGCGACCAATATACCGGCCCCTTTACCATTGACAAGAACTGCGTGGTCAAGGCCATTGCGGTGAAGGAGGGAATGGCGGACAGCGATGTTGTTACCAGCGGCACCTTCACGAAGGTAACCGGTATTGACGAGCCGTCCATCCGCTTTGGTCAGGACGGCAAGGCGTATCCCGCAAATGATACGATCCCCTTTGACGATTTCTCCAAAGAATATGAATATGTGTTGGTTCCCAACTATGGAGCGGCGGACGATTATGAGAACGTTAGTGTCAGCGGCAAAGTCGCTGTTGTCCAGCGGGGCGGAAACATTACATTTGCGGATAAGTATAAAAATGCGAAAACGAAGGGAGCTGCAGGACTTATCATCTACAATAACCAGTCCGGGAAATTTGGCGCGGGCTTGGGTGATATGAGCGAAGATGAAAAGACCATTCCCTTAATCAGCACCACGCGGGAGGCTGGGCTGGCGGCGCTGAACAATACGGAGGACAACATCCACGGCACCCTCCGGATTGACCCGCAGCAGCCCGGTTTCAAGATCAAGGTCTGCAATGTCCGGTATCTCACTTGTGAGGAGGAGCTGCTGACCGGCCGGGTTCGTTTTACTGCACTCTGCAGCGAGGGTGACTTTGTGACGATGGATCAAGACATTGCGCTGGACTATGAGTGCACGGGATTTCTACCAAGTGATTATTGGGATAACTTTGCCCATTGGAGCTGCAACGACCCCAATGTTTCCCTGACGGAAACGCCGGATGACGTCGATTCCCCCGCAGCCTATGACCGCCTGATCACGATTCCGGATCACGACATCCAGCTGATTGCCAACTGGAAGGACGAGACGCTTCCTGCGCCCCATTATAAGATTACGTTCAACCTGAATTACGAGAGTGTGCCCGCTTCTGTGGAGGCCGTCACCGGCACCGATGGCAAATTGGCGGCTCTACTGAAAGCCCCAAGAAGGGATGGACATATCTTTGAGGGCTGGTACACTGCGCAGGCTGACGGCGAGGAAGTGAGCGTTGACAGGGTTTACACGGAACCCACCACCCTCTATGCCCACTGGACACGTATAGGTTCCTCCGACGGCGGTAGCTCCTCCGGCGGCAGTTCGTCCAGCCCAACCTATTCCATCACCGCCCCAGACAAGACGGAGAACGGCTCTGTGACTGTTGACGCAAAGAGCGCGAAGCGGGGCAGCAGCGTAACGATCACCGTCACCCCCGACAAGGGGTATACGCTGGAAACTCTGACCGTGCTGGACAAGGACGGGAAAGAAATCTCTGTCACCAAGAAGAGCGATACCCAGTATACCTTTACTATGCCCTCCGGCAGGGTCGAGGTCAAGACCAGCTTTATGGAGGACAACTCCATGCTCAACTACTTCGTGGATGTCAAGGCCAGTGACTCTTATTATGACGCCGTGCTGTGGGCGGCGGAGAAGGGGATCACGAGCGGGACGGACGCGGTGCATTTCAGCCCCAGCGCCCCCTGCACCCGCGCGCAGATCGTGACCTTCCTGTGGCGTGCGGCGGGGTCGCCGGTGGTGAACTACGCCATGGATCTGAGCGATGTTTCTGAGGACGCCTACTATGCCGAGGCCGTGCGCTGGGCGCTGAGCGAGGGGATCACGACCGGCACCAGCGCGGACCAGTTCAGCCCCGACGCCACCTGCACACGGGAGCAGGCGGTGACGTTCCTGTGGCGAGCAGCCGGTTCTCCCACCGTCAGCGGCGAGAGCGCGTTTGAGGACGTGGGGGCGGACGCCTACTACGCCCGCGCCGTGGCCTGGGCCGCGCAGAACGGCGTGACCAACGGCATCAGCTCGGACCTCTTCGGCAGCGGCAATGACTGCACGAGAGCACAGATCGTGACGTTCCTGTATCGCGCTGCGCAGAAGCAGTAAAGGATGGATACAGAGAGGCCACCGGATGCGTTCCGGTGGCCTTTTTGCGCCTTGACGCTCTGGCTCTTTTTGCTTGCAAAAAGATACGGTCTGTTGCCTTTCTTTTTTCCGATAGCAGAAAAATTTGCAAAAAACCGCCATTTTCCCTGCAAAACTCCTGTTTTCTTGGTTGCATTTTTCCAAAAAAAGGATTACAATACAAATGCAGAAAACCCAATTTTATCCAAGAGAGGAAAACAACGAGAAAAAGGAGAGATCTGTATGGCAATCATTGAAACCATCAACAGCGCCATCAACAGCTTCGTTTGGGGCGTCCCGATGCTGGTCCTTCTGGTGGGTGCGGGTATCCTGCTGACCTGCCGGACGTGCGGCGTGCAGTTCCGAAAATTTGGCTACGCCATGAAGAACACCGCCGGGAAGATCTTCAAGAAGGGCGAGGCCAAGGAGGGCGAGATCACGCCCTTCCAAGCGATGAGCACCGCCCTGGCCGGGACCGTCGGCACCGGTAACATCGCCGGCGTCACCACGGCCCTGACCCTGGGCGGCCCCGGCAGCATGTTCTGGCTGTGGATCACGGCCCTGATCGGCATGGCGACCAAGTACTCCGAGGTCCTGCTGGCCGTCAAGTTCCGTGAACGGAACAAGGACGGCGACTGGGTTGGCGGTCCCATGTACTACATCAAGAACGGCCTGGGAAAGAACTGGAAGTGGCTGGGTGCCATCTTCTGTATCTTCGCGGCCCTGGCGGCCTTCGGTATCGGCAACGCCGTGCAGGTCGGCAACATCACCTCCTCCATCAACACTGTCATCACCTCCTTCAGCCCTGACTTTGCCGGGCAGAAGATGGTCAACAGCGTTTTGGGCATCATCCTGGTCATCCTGACTGCGATCGTTCTCTTCGGCGGCATCAAGCGCCTGGGCGCTGTCACCGAAAAGCTGGTGCCTTTTATGGCCGTCATTTATATCGTGGCTTGTCTCGTGGTCGTGGTTTATTACGCCAAGACCCTGCCCGCCGTGTTCGCCTCTATCTTTGAGGGGGCGTTCTCTCCCAGCGGTGTCACCGGCGGTGCCGTCGGTTCCGTCATTCTGGTCATCACCTGGGGCGTGAAGCGCGGCGTGTTCTCCAACGAGGCCGGCTTAGGTTCTGCGCCGATGGCCCACGCCTCTACCTCCGAGACCGACTGCGTGAAGCAGGGCCTCTACGGTATCTTTGAAGTGTTCGTCGATACCATCGTCATCTGCACCCTGTCCGGCCTGACCGTGCTGTGCGCCTGGAAGGGCGGCGCCCTGGACCTGAACATCGGCCACGAGGGCACCACCGCCTTGAACGCCCAAGCTTTGGGTTCCGTTTTCACCCAGAAGGGCGGCGCCCTCATCATCGCCGTGGGCCTGGCGCTGTTCGCTTACTCCACCGTGCTGGGCTGGGCGCTGTACGGCACCCGCTGCTGCGAGTTCCTCTTCGGCGTGAAGGCCATCCGGCCCTATCAGATCCTCTTCCTGGTGGTCATCTTTGTGGGTGCGACCATGAAGCTGGACCTGGCCTGGGCCATCGCCGACACCCTCAACGGCCTCATGGCCATCCCCAACCTGATCGCCCTGTTCGCCCTGTCCGGCGTGGTGGTCAAGGAGACCAAGCGGCATTTCTCTGAAGTGCCCAGCAAAAAATAAGAAAAATAGTGCACAAAGATCCCATAGAAACGGTCTCATGGCCATCCCGAACATCGTTGCTTTGCTGGCTCTGTCCGGTGTCATTGCAAGAACGACGAGAGAATATTTCGACCGGCAAAAGAAAAAAGCCTGAGCTGACTTCTTCAGAAGAATGATATGAAATTCAGAGGACCACGACTTGCATCGTGGTCCTCTGAATTTCTTTTTTTTCTTGTTATGTAAAAAATAACCAAAAGTGATTGACACCTGCTTAAAAATTGACAAAATAACAGCGTGGATTCCAATAAAAACCGGAGAGCAAGGGAAGGGAAAATCGGAGCAAATTCACAAAAAAAGGCATATACTCCCATTTGGCAAATTTTTTTGGACAAATAGACTTGCTTTTCCGACGAAATGAGCCTAAAATGAGGTCAGTGATCAAACTCGTCAGATGATTTTTCCGGTGTTAAGTTGACCTTGCGTGGATTTCCAACAAATGGCACAAAGGTTGACGCCACCGGGAGAGGATGACAATCTGGAGACATCCGCATGAACGCGGGGGCCGAAGGGGCAAGACCAGACTCTCAGGCAAAAGGACAGATCTTTTTTAGGGGATTGCAGGCCGCACCCATTCCAAGGTGTAGCCGGACCTATCAGAGAACGCTTTTTGACGGAGCACCACGGTCTTGTGGCGCTCCGTTTGTGTTTGTCAGTTTCTGATGGGTTGGTTGCAAAGAGAAAAAGAGCAAATCGAGAAAAGGAGAGATCTGTATGGCAATCATTGAGACCATCAACAGTGCCATCAACGGCGTCGTGTGGGGCGTCCCCATGCTCGTCCTGTTGGTGGGTGCCGGTATCCTGCTGACCATCCGGACCTTCGGCGTGCAGTTCCGCAAGTTCGGCTACGCCATGAAGAACACCCTGGGCAAGGTCTTCACCAAGACCGAAGCCAAGGAAGGCGAAATGACGCCCTTCCAGGCCATGAGTACGGCGCTGGCTGGTACCGTCGGTACCGGTAACATCGCCGGTATCACCACCGCCATCACGCTGGGCGGCCCTGGTACCATGTTCTGGCTGTGGATCACCGCCCTGATCGGCATGGCGACCAAGTACTCCGAGGTCCTGCTGGCCGTCAGGTTCCGTGAACGCAACAAGGACGGCGACTGGGTCGGCGGCCCCATGTATTACATCAAGAACGGTCTCGGCAAGAACTGGAAGTGGCTGGGTGCTATCTTCTGTATCTTTGCGGCCCTGGCAGCCTTCGGCATCGGCAACGCCGTGCAGGTGGGCAACATCACCTCTTCCATCAACACCGTGATCACCGCCTTCAACCCCGACTTTGACAAGCAGTCCCTGGTCAACATCGTCCTGGGCATCATCCTGGTCATCCTGACCGCCGTGGTTCTGTTCGGCGGCATCAAGCGCCTGGGCGCCGTCACCGAGAAGCTGGTGCCCATCATGGCAGTCATCTACATCGTGGCCTGCCTGATCGTGGTCATCCGTTATGCCAACACCCTGCCCGCCGTGTTCCACGACATCTTCGAGGGTGCTTTCACCCCCAGCGGTGTCACCGGTGGTGTCGTTGGCTCCATGGTCCTGGTCATCACCTGGGGCGTCAAGCGCGGCGTGTTCTCCAACGAGGCCGGCCTCGGTTCCGCTCCTATTGCCCATGCTGCTACCTCTGAGACCGACTGCGTCAAGCAGGGCCTGTATGGCATCTTCGAGGTCTTCATGGACACCATCCTGATTTGTACTCTGTCCGGTCTGACCATCCTGTGCGCTGCCAAGGGCGCTGGCCTGGACCTGCACATCGGCACCGAGGGCAACACCTCCCTGAACGCCGCAGCCCTCGGCACCGTTTTCTCTCAGAAGGGCGGCGCCATCATCATCGCGGTGGGCCTGGCTCTGTTCGCCTTTTCCACCGTCCTGGGCTGGTCCCTGTACGGCACCCGCTGCTGCGAGTTCCTGTTCGGCCACAAGGCCATCAAGCCTTATCAGATCATCTTCATCATCGTCATCTTTGTGGGTGCGACCATGAAGCTGGACCTGGCCTGGGCCATCGCCGATACCCTCAACGGCCTCATGGCCATCCCCAACCTGATCGCCCTGGTGGCTCTGTCCGGCGTGGTGGTCAAGGAAACCAAGCGGCACTTCTCCGAGCTGCCCAGCAAGAAGTAAGGCCCCCTCACTTCTCTGCTGTCCCAGCAAGCCACGGCTTTGCTCGTGGGACCAAACACGAAGAGAGCCGGGTGCATATCCTAAATCCAAATTATCCTTAAATTCTTCAAATTCTTCCGATCCTTTCTGAGAAGCCCCCGGCGGACGCCAGTCTCCGGGGGCTTCTTGGCGTTTTTCCTGCAAAAGCAAAGAAAAACGCACAGAGGGCCAGGCAGAAACGCAGGAAAGCTCTACAAACTATCGCTTGCGAAACGGGGGCGGGTATAGTATAATAAACTGTAAAAATCGAGGACTTTTTGTGACTGACGGAAGTGGGAAGGACCACAGGGAGCAAAAAGCATACTTGCGCCGACCGTCTGGGCAGTTCAATTTTCAAATGGAGGGAATTGGGCTGTCCTTTTTTCACATTGCGAAATCACAGCATCACACAGAAAGCCCCCAGCGTTCGGAGAGATCGACCAGACCCCTCCGGGATCACTGTCATCAGAGAGGAAGGTTCGTTATGAAAAAAGTTGGCATTGTCATGGGTAGCGACAGCGACCTGCCGGTGGTGGAAAAGGCCATCGGCAAGCTGAAGGAATACGGTGTACCCTACGAAGTCCACGTCTACTCCGCCCACCGCACCCCCGTGCAGGCGGCTGAGTTCTCCCGCACGGCCCAGGAAAAGGGCTTTGGGGCCATCATCGCCGCCGCGGGCAAGGCTGCGCATCTGGCCGGGGCGCTGGCGGCAAACACCACGCTGCCGGTGATCGGCATCCCGGTGAAATCCTCCACCCTGGACGGCCTGGACGCCCTGCTCTCCACCGTGCAGATGCCCACGGGCATCCCGGTGGCCACGGTCGCCATCGACGGGGCAGCCAACGCGGCCCTGCTGGCCATTCAGATCCTGGCCGTCTCTGACGAGGGCCTGTCCGCCAAGCTCAAGGCTGCCCGCGCGGCCGAGGCCAATAAAGTCCTGGAGAAGAACGCCGGGGTCGAAGCAGAATACAATCAGTAAGCCCTTGGGGCAGTGAGAATGGAGGTACATACCTATGGGTGGTTTTTGCGGCGCGATCTCCAATCGCGACGTCGTGTTAGACGTTTATTTCGGCACAGACTATCACTCCCATCTGGGCACCCGCCGGGGCGGCATGGCCGCCTGGGACCCGGAGCTGGGCTTCCAGCGGGAGATTCACAACATCGAGAACGCCCCCTTCCGCACCAAGTTTGACAAGACGGTGGGGGAGATGGTGGGCAAGTGCTGCATCGGCAGCATCAGCGACACCGACCCTCAGCCCCTGCTGGTGCGCTCGGTCCACGGGACCTACGCCATCTGCGTGGTGGGCGTGATCCAGAACGAGGAAGCCATCATCGAGCAGATGCTGGGGGACGCCGACCGGCATTTTGAGGCCATGAGCGGCGGGCGCGTGAACTCCAACGAGCTGGTAGCCGCGCTCATCAGCCAGCAGCCCACCATCGCCGAGGGCATCCGCTACGCCCAGAGCGTGGTGGAGGGGACCGTCTCCGTCTTAATTATGACGCCCGATTTCCTCATCGCCGGGCGGGACAAGATGGGCCGCCTGCCCATCCACATCGGCCAGGACGACGAGGGCTGCTGCGTGGCCTTTGAGACTTTTGCCTACCAGAAGATGGGCTATCACGACGCCTACGAGCTGGGTCCCGCCGAGGTGGTGAAGATCACCAAGGACGGCTGGGAGACCCTGCTGCCCGCCGAGAAGGAGATGCGCGTGTGCGCCTTCCTCTGGACGTACTACGGCTACCCCAACTCCAACTATGAAGGCATCAACGTGGAGGTCATGCGGAACCGGAACGGCGCGAGCCTGGCCCGGACCGACAAGGCCAAGGGCGTGGCTCAGGACATCGACTTCGTCAGCGGCGTGCCCGACTCCGGCACCCCCCACGCCATCGGCTACTCCAACGAGAGCGGCATCCCCTTTGCCCGCCCCTTCATTAAATATACCCCCACCTGGCCCCGCAGCTTTATGCCCACGAACCAAAAGGAGCGCGACCGGGTGGCCAAGATGAAGCAGATCCCCGTCCATGAGCTCATCGAGGGCAAGAAGCTCCTCTTCGTGGACGACAGCATCGTGCGGGGCACCCAGCTGCGGGAGACGGTGGAGTTCCTCTATGCCAACGGCGCAAAAGAGGTCCACATCCGCTCCGCCTGCCCCCCCATCATGTATGGCTGTAAATTCCTGAACTTCTCCACCAGCCGCTCCCCGATGGAGCTGATCGCCCGCCGCACCGTCTACGACCTGGAGGGCGAAGAGGGGGAGAAGCATCTGGACGAATACAGCGCCCCCAACACCGAGCGGGGCCAGAAGCTGCGGGAGGCCATCTGCCGGCAGCTGCACTTCACCTCGCTGGAATACCAGTCCCTGGATGAACTCATCAAGGCCATTGGCCTGGAGCCATGTAAGGTCTGCACTTACTGCTGGAACGGAAAGGAATGAGCGCAATGAATACAACTTCGAGATCTGACAGCTACGCCGCCGCCGGGGTGGACATCACCGCCGGGTACAAGGCCGTAGAACTCATGAAGGCCCACATCGCCAAGACCATGACCGCCGGGGCCCTGTCCGACATCGGCGGCTTTGGCGGCCTGTTCGAGCTGGACCTGACCGGCATCACCAAGCCCGTCCTGGTCTCCGGCACCGACGGCGTGGGCACGAAACTCAAGCTGGCGTTCCTCATGGACAAGCACGACACCGTGGGCATCGACTGCGTGGCCATGTGCGTCAACGACATCATCTGCGTGGGCGCCAAGCCCCTGTTCTTCCTGGACTACATTGCCTGCGGCAAGAACGTCCCGGAGAAGATCGCGGGCATCGTCTCCGGTGTGGCCGAGGGCTGCGTCCAGTCCGGCGCTGCCCTCATCGGCGGCGAGACCGCCGAGATGCCCGGCTTCTATCCCATCGACGAGTATGACCTGGCCGGCTTCTCCGTGGGCGTGGTGGATAAGGACAAGGTCTTTGACAAGACCAAGATCCAGCCCGGCGACGTGATCCTCGGCCTGCCCTCCTCCGGGGTGCACTCCAATGGCTTCTCTCTGGTCCGCAAGGTCCTGGACGTGGAGCACACGGATCTGAAGGCCCCCGTGGAGGCCCTGGGCGGCAAGTCCCTGGGTGAGACGCTGCTGGCCCCCACCCGCATCTATGTCAAGAGCATCCTGGCCCTCATGGAGCAGGTCACGATCAAGTCCGTCTCCCACATCACCGGCGGCGGCTTCTATGAAAACATCCCCCGCAGCCTGCCCAAGGGCATGACCGCCAAGATCAAGGAGAGCGACGTGCCTGTGCTGCCCATCTTTGACCTCATCCAGGAGAAGGGCAACGTGCCCCGCCGGGAGATGTTCAATACCTTCAACATGGGCATCGGCATGACCGTCGTGGTCTCCCAGGACGAGGCCGACAAGGCCCTGGAGGCCCTGAAAGCCGCCGGGGAGCAACCCGTCCGTCTGGGCGAGATCGTCGCGGGCGATGAGGGTGTTATCCTATGGTAAAGACCAAGATCGCCGTCTTAGTCTCCGGCGGCGGCACCAACTTGCAGGCTCTGCTGGACGCCCAGCAGAGCGGCGCCCTCACCGCCGGGGAGGTCGTGCTGGTCATCGCCAGCAACGACAAGGCCTATGCCCTCACCCGCGCAGCCAACGCGGGGGTGCCCGCTGTCGTGTGCAGCCGGAAGGCCCTGGGGAGCCAGGCGGCGTTTGAGGCCGCCATCTCCCAGGCGCTGGCCGAGCACGGGGCAGAGCTGATCGTCATGGCCGGGTTTATGAGTATTCTCACCGAGAACTTCACCAGCCAGTGGCCCCGGCGTATTTTGAACATCCACCCCTCCCTCATCCCGTCCTTCTGCGGGAAGGGGTTCTATGGGCTGAAGGTCCATGAGGCCGCTCTGGCCTACGGGGTGAAGGTGACGGGTGCCACCGTCCATTTTGTCAACGAAGTGCCGGACGGGGGAGAGATCCTCCTGCAAAAGGCCGTGGACGTGTTGCCCGGCGACACGCCGGAGGTCTTGCAGCGCCGGGTGATGGAGCAGGCCGAGTGGAAGCTCCTGCCCCAGGCTGCGCAGATGATTTCCGAAGAGATCGGGAGGGAGAAAGCAGAATGAACGTCTATGAAAACCACGACCTGGCCGCCCTGCTGGCCGGGAACACCTACCCCGGCCGGGGCATTGTGCTGGGGAAGACCGCCGACGGCAAGCAGTCTGTCGCCGCCTACTTCATCATGGGCCGCAGCGAGAACAGCCGCAACCGGGTGTTTGTCCAGGAGCCTGACGGCATCCGTACCGAGGCCTTTGATCCGGCAAAGCTGGCTGACCCCAGCCTCATCATCTACCATCCCGTGCGTCAGCTGGGCCGCGCCCTGATCGTCACCAATGGCGACCAGACCGACACCATCCGGGATCATCTGGAACTGGGCGAGTCCTTCGAGCAGGGCCTGCGTACCCGCGCCTTTGAGCCGGACGGCCCCAACTGGACCCCCCGCATCTCCGGTCTGCTCTCCGCCGATGGCAGCTATAAGATGTCCATCCTGAAAAGCGCCGACGCGGAAGGCTCCGCCTGCGCCCGGTATACCTACGAGTATCCCGGTGTGAACGGCGTGGGGCATTTCCTTCACACCTACGTCCAGGACGGCAACCCTATCCCCACCTTCCAGGGAGAGCCGGAGCGGGTGGCCATCACCGGCACGCTGGATGCGTTTGCCGGGATGATCTGGAACAACCTCAACGAAGCCAATAAGATTTCTCTCTACGTTCGCTTTACCGATCTGGCCACGGGTGCGTACCAGGAGAAACTGTACAATAAGAATAAGTAAAACCGGGGGAGCGAACGATGAAAAAATTAGAACTGAAATACGGCTGCAATCCCAACCAGAAGCCCGCCAGCATTACCGTGAATGACGGCCGGGATCTGCCTCTGGAAGTGCTGAACGGCAAGCCGGGCTACATCAATTTTATGGACGCCCTGAACTCCTGGCAGCTGGTCAAGGAGCTGAAGGAGGCCACCGGCCTGCCCGCCGCCGCGTCCTTCAAGCACGTCTCTCCCGCCGGGGCCGCCGTAGGCCTGCCCCTGAGCGAGACGGATAAGGCCATTTACTTTGTGAATCCCGATGCGGAGCTTACCCCCCTGGCCTGCGCATACATCCGCGCCAGAGGCGCGGACCGCCTCTGCTCCTACGGCGACTGGGCGGCCCTGAGCGACACCTGCGACGCCGCCACCGCCGCTTACCTCAAGCCGGAGGTCTCTGACGGCGTCATCGCCCCGGACTACACCCCTGAGGCCCTGGAGATCCTCAAGGCCAAGAAGAAGGGGAACTATAACATCGTCAAGATCGACCCCAATTACGTCCCCGCCGTGCAGGAGCACAAGGACGTGTTCGGCATCACCTTCGAGCAGGGGAGAAACAACTTCAAGATCGACGAGTCCCTGCTGGCCAACCTGGTCACGGAAAACAAGGACCTGCCCGACGCAGCCAAGCGGGACATGATCGTGGCCCTCATCACCCTCAAGTACACCCAGTCCAACTCCGTGTGTTATGTCAAGGACGGCCAGGCCATCGGCGTGGGCGCGGGCCAGCAGAGCCGCATTCACTGCACCCGCCTGGCGGGCAACAAGGCCGACAACTGGTATCTCCGCCAGCATCCCAAGACCCTGGGCCTGCAATTCCTGGATCACATCCGCCGCCCCGACCGGGACAACGCCATCGACGTGTACCTCTCCGACGAGTACGAGGACGTGCTGCGGGACGGCGTGTGGCAGAACACCTTTAAGGTCCGCCCGGAGCCGCTCACCGCAGAGGAGAAAAAGGCTTGGATCGCCACCCAGACCGGCGTGACCGTGGGCAGCGACGCCTTCTTCCCCTTCGGCGATAACGTCGAGCGGGCCAGAAAGTCCGGCGTTTCCTACATCGTGGAGCCGGGCGGGTCCATCCGGGATGACAACGTCATCGAGACGGCAAACCGCTACCACATGGTCATGGCCTTTACCGGCATGCGCCTGTTCCACCACTAAGCAAGGAGGTCAGTTTCCATGAAGATTCTCGTAGTAGGCGGCGGCGGACGGGAGCACGCCATCATCAAGAGCCTGAAAAAGAGCCCCCGCGTGACTGAAATTTTCGCCGCCCCCGGCAACGGCGGCATCGCCGCCGACGCCATCTGCACCGGCATCGGGGCGAAAGATCTGGACGCCATCACCGCCTTCGCCAAGGACAACGCCATTGATTTCGCGGTCGTTGCCCCCGATGATCCCCTGGTCCTGGGCGCGGTGGACCGGCTGGAAGCCATCGGCATTCCCTGCTTCGGCCCCAACAAGGCTGCCGCCATCCTGGAGGGCAGCAAGGTCTTCTCCAAGGACCTTATGAAGAAATACCACATCCCCACCGCCGAGTACGCCGTCTTTGACGACATGGACCAGGCGCTGGCCTATCTCAAGACGGCCCCCATCCCCACCGTGGTCAAGGCTGACGGCCTGGCCCTGGGCAAGGGCGTCACCGTTGCCATGACCCGCGAGGAGGCCGAGGAGGCCGTCCGCGCCTGCATGGAGGACAAGATCTTCGGTGAGAGCGGCAGTCACATCGTCATTGAGGAATTTCTGACCGGCCCCGAAGTCTCCGTTCTGTCCTTTACCGATGGCAACGTGGTCATCCCCATGGTCTCCTCCATGGACCACAAGCGCATCGGCGACGGCGACACCGGCCCCAACACCGGCGGCATGGGCACCATTGCCCCCAACCCCTATTACACCGACGAGATCGCCAAGACCTGCATGGAGACGATCTTCCTGCCCACCATGCACGCCATGAACGCCGAGGGCCGGACCTTCAAGGGCTGCCTCTACTTCGGCCTGATGCTGACGGAAAACGGCCCCAAGGTCATTGAGTACAACTGCCGCTTCGGCGACCCGGAGACCCAGGTGGTCCTGCCCCTGCTGGAGAGCGACCTGCTGACCATCATGGAGGCCACCGCCAAGGGCGAGCTGGACAAGACCGAGGTCAAGTTCAGCGACAAGTCCGCCTGCTGCCTGGTCCTGGCCTCCCAGGGCTACCCCAAGAAGTATGAGACGGGCTATCCCATCACCATCCCCGCCGACCTGGACGCCGAAGTCTATGTGGCCGGGGCCAAGCTGGACGACGGGGTTTTGAAGACCTCCGGCGGCCGTGTCCTGGGCGTCTCTGCCATCGGCAACACCCTGAAAGAGGCCATTGACAAGGCCTACCGTGAGGGCGCAAAAGTCAAGTTTGAAAACGCATACTGCCGTAAGGACATTGGCGCCAAAGCCCTGCGTGCAGAGGAAGAGGTAAAATAATGGTATATCGGGTATATGTTGAAAAGCGCCCCGGCCTGACCGCCGAGGCAGACGCCCTGGCGGGGGACATCCGCACCCTGCTGGGCATCTCCTCTCTGGAGAGCCTGCGGCTGCTCAACCGCTACGACGTAGAGAACATCACGCCGGAGCTGTTTGATTACAGCGTGAAAACCATCCTGTCCGAGCCTCAGCTGGACGTGACCACCGACACGCTGCCGGAGGGCGGCATCCTCTTTGCCGTGGAGTACCTCCCCGGTCAGTTCGACCAGCGGGCGGACTCCGCCGCTCAGTGCATCCAGATCCTCTCCCAGGGCGAGCGGCCTCTGGTCCGCTCTGCCAGAGTGTATCAGTTAAACGGCAAGCTCACCGCCGAGGAAGTGGGGGCGATCAAAAAGTACCTCATCAACCCCGTCGAGGCACGGGAGGCTTCCCTGGAACCTTTCGCCACCCTGGCCATGACCTATGACATCCCGGAGACCGTCGCCACCCTGACCGGCTTCCGGGCCTTGGATGAGGCTGGGTTGGAGAAGATGGTGGCCGATTACGGCCTGGCCATGGACGTGGACGACCTGCGCTTCTGCCGCGACTACTTCCAGTCCGAGGACCGCGACCCCACCATGACCGAGCTGCGGGTCATCGACACCTATTGGTCCGACCACTGCCGCCACACCACCTTCCACACCACCATCGACGGCGTGGAGTTTGCCAGCCCCATCCTCCAGCAGACCTATGAGGACTATCTGGCCACGAGAAAGAAGCTCAACCGCACCAAGCCCATCAACCTCATGGACATCGGCACCATTGTTGCCAAGCTCCTGAAAAAGCAGGGCAAGCTGGGCAAACTGGATGAGTCCAAAGAGATCAACGCCTGCACCGTGAAGATCAAGGTCGATACGGACAACGGTAAGGAAGACTGGCTCCTGCTGTTCAAGAACGAGACCCACAACCACCCCACCG
>OLNF01002164.1_pt1 | contig 15809 bp, 5 predicted proteins | sample 1673061 | NCBI WGS metagenome assembly OLNF01 (sample SAMEA3136751, study PRJEB25190) | human gut metagenome | reverse complement strand
CCAATGCAATGGATAACGCTGGGAACCAGCCCATGCGGCACGTGCCCACATTATATTCTCGTTGTGCAACTTCTTGGTTATCTCGGACACTGCCATATCATAACGCACCGGATAGAGGTTATGCTCATACCATCCGCTCTTGCCGGAAGCGTAAATACCATTCAGTGGAGCAGCCTCGCCAAAGTCTACTTTAATGGCACTGACACCGATATTCAGCAATCCCGCCAGTTTGTCCTGATACCACTTTACTGTTTCCGGATTGGAAAAATCAAGCACCACATCTTCGTAGGGAAGTTCACCATTTCCATTTTTCACATACATGTCTTTCTCTATCAGTTCAGAGAAATAACGGTTTTTAGGAGTGAAATAAGGCAACTGCCACAAACATACATGGAAACCTTGAGACCTCAAATCCTTCAACATCTGCTGTGGATTCTGGAAACGGTTCTCGGAGAATTTATAGTCACACTGCCAGTCCACATCAAACCAGCCGGTATCGAAATGGATAACATCGCACGGATACTTGTTCTTACGGATATTGGCCGCTACATCATAACCTTCCTTTTCACTGAAATAGGTAATACGGCTCATCCACGTACCGAAAGACCACAAGGGGGGCATGCCCGGCTTTCCTACCAAATCGGTGTACTCATCCAGAATATCTTTCGGCTCGCCGAAGAAAACGAACAAATCCAGGTTCTCGTCACCCATGAACATTTTGTTCAGCCCAATATAGGTAGCACCAAAATCACAAGTCACGGGAGCGGATGTATGCATAAACATACCATATCCCCGGTTACTCATAAAGAAAGGAATCGGTTTGTACATCTGGTCCGTCTCAGGCCCTTGTGGGTCTGTAACGAACAAGTTCACCTTCTGTCCGGCCTTGTTCAGCCCAGTGGCAGACTCTCCGCAACCAAAAATCATTTCATCTGCAGTCAAGGTAAATACCGGATTGATGCGGCGAGCATTGTCGCTTCCCCGCTTCACAAAACAGAACGGCGTATATTTTACCTGCGTAGAGTCCGCGTCGCTCAAAGCGGCAGTCTGGCTCAAGATACGTCCGGCTTTATCCTTCAAGACGATTCTCCAAGGATTCTTGTTAATCTGAATGGTTCCATAGTCGCTGGAATAGATAATCTTGTCATTCGTCTCGGTAACTTTCCAGCTTCCATCCCTGCCCGGTTCCTTTGCCAACATGATGGAAGCGGCAGGTTTGGGTTCCACCGGGGTCGTTAGCATACGGATACGTACCGTACGCGGAGTTACAAAGTCAATCTTGAATTTGAGGTTAGGGTCATTTTCATAGGCAGTGAAGGGGAAATCGAGCATTCTCATTTTACGGGGCTGTGCACCGTTGGTATTGAAGGCTTGGCGGGGCATCAGATGCCCGCGTTTCCAATTCACCAGCCCTTCACCCGACTTGGCATCGAATGACTCCAGGTGATCTGCAAAAAACAAGGTATTACTCAAGTCACGGAAATCGGTACTCATGTCCAGAGGTTGGTTCATCAAATACGAAGTACCGTCATTGACATGTGGCTGTGCCAACAGATTGCCACCGGCAAACAACAGCATCGCCACTGCTAAAAGTTCTTTCTTCATACTATTAGGATTTAAATGATCTCGCCTGCAAATGTATTTTTCTTAAAGGAAACACAGATGCCTTAAAAATGTCTTTTAATATCCGGTTTTGTTTCATAGAACCCATATAGGGCCATTGGAAACAAAATGCATACTATTTTTCACCAAACGGAGGATATCATCCCACACGAATACGCAAATCTTTCCTTGCTCGTTCGAAGGATTATATTTAAGTTTGCAGTTACAATATTGTTAATCCTTCTAATAAAGAAAATACATGAAACAACTGCTCCTATTCCTTATATGCAACCTGGCCTTCCTCCTTACTGTTCAAGGTAACTCAGCGGAAATCCCGCCGGCTGTCATGTTCAAGCAGCTCTCTACAACAGAAGGACTCTCCAACAACAGTGTCCGAAGCATCTACAGAGACAATAGGGGATTCCTCTGGGTGGGGACAGAATCAGGACTCAACAAATACGACGGCTACTCCTTCCAGCAGTATTACCAGAACAACTCCGACCTGCCGGACGATGCCATCAGCGAAATTTTCGAAGGACCGGACGACAATGTATGGATAAGGACTTCCAGCGGCTACAGTATCTATAATTATAAGACCGGTAAATTCGACAATGACTATAAACCCATACTCGATGGGCTGCAAATCCCCAGTAAAAACATTCTGAGGATGGGAAAAACATCCAAGAATGAGTTTTGGGCCTACGACTATTCCAAACTTTACATACGAAGCATGGACAACAGCTCCATCAAAGCCTATCCACTGGCAGTTGAAAAGATTTCAAACCTCTATATAGGTGTCCAGTTCATTTATATAATGTACTCCAACGGTACCCTATACAGTATCAGCAAGCAGACTTCCGAAGTCAAGGAAATAGCCATTCCCACCATCTATAGACCTTTGCTGGAGAATCATGAGCCACACATTTACATAGACCAAAACGAAAGCCTATGGGTATACACCTTCCAAAACAGCCTACTTTTGCACAAGAACAGTTTTACACAGCAATGGGAGGACATCAGCCTGAACAATAACACTCACATACAGTACAATCGCGTGCAACGCATCCTCGACCTGGGAGACGGCAACGTATGGATACTTACCAGCCATATGGGGCTGTTCGTTTACAACACCCTGACCAAATCGCTTACCAACTTGGTGCACAATCCATTGAAACCGCACACCATTGCCAGCAACAATCTGAATACCATTTACCGGGACAAAGACGGAACCATATACATAGGGAATTTCAAACACGGTATTTCCTATTATAGCCCCATGTCCCAAATCATACTATGCAACAAATCCCTGGAATATGATGATATCCTGACCTTCTGCGAAGACACCAGCCAGGAATACATTTACTACGGAACAGACGGTACGGGACTAATCCGACGTTCACTAGTGACCGATTCATACGAAAAGATAGCAACTCCCGCCAATATTGTAGTCGACTTATCCATCGACTCCAAAAACCGCCTATGGATAGGCACCTTCCAGAAAGGACTGCTATGCTACTCGAAAGGGCAAATCAAACAATACACAGTAAGTAACAGCCAGCTTCTCGAGAACAATGTGTATACAGTAAAGGTAGACAAACACGGATACATCTGGATAGGTACCATGAAAGGATACATACAGAGGTTAAATCCGGAAACCGGGCAGTTTGACACCATCTTGTACCGTCCGGGAGAATTCTTTGTCCGAGATATGTACTATGATAAAGACAGTACCCTTTACGTAGCGACCAAAGGAGGACTCATTATCATCGATACGGAAACCCAAGCCTATAATATCTACGCCGAAGCCGGCCGCTTCAAGGAGAACAATATGCTCACTGTCTATAAGGACAGCCGGGACCTTCTTTGGATAGGACATCCACACGGACTGAGTATATGGAACCAGAAGAACGACTCCATCTACTTCCTTGACCAGAAAAACGGACTTGCCGCCAACCTCGTCAGAGCCGTCACGGAAGACAACAACAACCAGATGTGGATTGGTACCGGCAACGGCATCTCACGAATCAAAATAACAAACGGTACATACGCCATCGTGAACTACTCCGTAAGCGACGGACTGATATGCAACGATACCAATGTCCACGCCATCCTCAAGCTACAGAACGGCAATATACTGATAGGCACGCCACAAGGTTACCAGACTATCATTCCACAAGACATCCTGACCACAAGTTATGATGCCAATATTTACCTTACCGGTATTGAGCTCAAATCCGGAATGACCCATCCGGACATCCTGAACGGCAGCTCACTTGAATGTGCACAACATCTTTCCTTCACTGAAAAGGAAAATTCATTCACTCTGTCCTTCTCTGCCCTCGACCTGGTGGAAACGGATAAGATAAAATATGCCTATAAGATTCATTCCAACTGGATTTATGCTGAAAACAACAAAGTAAACCTATCCATGCTGACTGCCGGAAACTATACTTTATCCGTCAAGGCATGCAACTCACAAGGCATATGGAGCCCCAACGTCAAGGAACTGAAAATAAAGATACTCCCTCCTTGGTGGCGCACTTGGTGGGCTTATACCATATATAGCGGTATCGTTTTGTGCATCCTTCTGTCCATTATCCGCAATCTGCGCTTACGCCAAAAGCAGAAACAAATCATGCAGGCCATCGAGGTGGAAAATGAAAGGCAGCAGAAAATCAACAATATGAAACTGCAGTTCTTTGCCAACATAAGTCACGAACTGCGGACCCCCTTGTCACTTATCATCAATCCGCTTGAAGAGTTTTTCGTAGACCATCCCGAATATCGTAAAGGCATTCTGGATATGGTCAAACAAAATGCCGACTATCTGCTGGAACTGATTAACCAACTGCTGGATTTCAGAAAGCTGGATGCCAAGGCTGAAACCCTGAAATGCAAACATGACAACATCCTTATCATTCTGAGTGAAATATTCCACTCTTTCGATCCGATAGCACAGAAACGGAACATCAGCTATAGCCTTACCGCTCCACAACATTCTGTATTCATGGATTTCGACTATGACAAGATACGCAAGATATGCACAAATATCCTGTCAAATGCATTCAAGTTCACTCCCAATAAAGGAAGCATCTCACTGGATATTGCCGTAAGAGGCACAAATCTGGAACTGACCTTTACCGACACCGGTTGCGGCATAGAGGATGAAGCCAAGGAGAAAATATTCCAAAGATTCTATCAGTCGGGCAAAAACCAGTCGAACAACGGAGGCAGCGGCATTGGACTGCACATTGTTTCCGAATACGTAAAGATGCATCAGGGTACTGTCTGTGTCAGGGATAACCAGCCTTGTGGTTCTGTATTCCTGATTGCCCTACCCCTACACCAGAACAGTAATGAAACCAAAAACGGAGAACCGGTCGAAGGACCGGAAATAAAAGAAGAATCCCATCCATTCACCATACTACTCGTAGATGACAACTACGACTTCTTGAAATTTCTCTCTGAAAGTCTTGCCAGGCAGTATCATGTATTAAAAGCCACAAACGGAAAACATGCACTGAATGTACTGGAAAAGGAAGGTATTGATTTAGTGGTCAGTGACATCATGATGCCCGAGATGGATGGTCTGGAACTATGTTCAACCATCAAGAATGACATACGCTACTCCCATATCCCCATTATCCTCCTGACAGCTAAGGCAAGTGAAGAACACCAATTGGAAGGGCTTAGCGTTGGCGCAGACGACTATATCACCAAGCCTTTCAATATGGAAGTCCTCAAGCTGCGCATCAACAAGATTATCGAGATGAACGTCAAACGTCAGGAAATATTCAATCAGGACATTAAAATCGAGCCAAGCCGTATCACCATCACTCCCCTTGACCAGCAGCTGGTGGAAAAAGCCATCCAGATTGTAGAGGACAATATCAGCGAAACCGAGTTTTCCGTCGAGGAGCTTGCCAGCAGCCTGAATATATCACGCAGCTATTTCTACAAGAAAATGATTAAGATAACGGGAAAGAAACCCATCGAATTCATCAGGACCATCCGTATGAAACGTGCACAACAACTCTTGACAGAAAGCCAGATGCAAGTTTCGGAAATTGCATATACCTTGGGGTATAACTCCCCCAAGATATTCTCCAAACATTTTAAAGAAGAGTTCAACATCAGCCCATCCGAATTTATAAGGCAGCAGGCTGAATAGAAACATTATTTTGACATCAAAGCATCCAACGAAGACACCAACGCCACCAAAGCAGCACTCCAATTAATGGCTATTTCATTGGAAGCATACGAACCTTCCACATCTGCATAAGACTCATCCGGCAGATTGGAAGGATAGGGTACACCGTCTTGTTGGCCAGGATTGGGACCGCCAACAAGGAAACCGGGAAGAGGTGCCTCTATATCATCCGATGCAGAAAGACGATGGTGCGGATACAGAGGACTTTTCATCCCGAAACCGGTGACATAACAATATCCCGTGGCATTCTTTCCTAAAATGTAGTCCATATTGCGGTAGGCGTTCGTCAGGTACGACTTCTCACCCGTAAGCAAATAGGCGCAAACCAGTGAAGTGGCTTGGTTAGCACACCCTTCGGCAAGGCATCCCCAAAAGAAATCTTTGGCATCGTTGCCGTAAGGAGCGTGGAAAGGAGAGCGGTCAGCACCCCGCACAGCCTCGGCAGCATAGTCCAGTAGCAGGTCTTTCATGGCATTTGCCAACTCCACGTCTTCACCCTGATATTCCCTGCCCGGTTGCAGCCAGGCAAACACGCCCAACGCAGTGGTATTGCCCCAAGAAGGAGTCTTATATGCAGTGGGCAGATGCTTCTTCACTTGTTCCCGGTAAACGGGCTTTCCCGTAGCAAGATAGAGCTCGGAAGCCGCCCAGAAGAATTCGTCATCGGCACTACGATCACCGTAAGCTCCCGTAACCACGGCAGGTTGATATTGCTTGTTGAGGAGGTCCTGATGATAGAGCGCTTGCGGATGCGCTTCTGCCCAGGCGTAAGCACGTTCGGCAGCCTGCAAAGCCACTTCCGAAAAGCCAGGATAATCCTCTTCGTAAGGAGCAAACAACACGGAAGCTTGCGCTAAAGCCGCAGCATAGTCCAATGCCGCCGTTACTGATTTCTGAACTACATAACGGGGCTGCTTACACTCCGTAGGCTTGATAAATCCCTCGAACGAAGGGGTAGTCAGCTTGTGGTAGACTCCTCCGTCGGCAGGGTCTTGCATGGTCAGCATCCATTTCAGGTTATAGTACATCTCGTCCAGCAAATCGGGCGTGTGGTTTCCGCTTTCCGGGATGTTCACCCGTTGACGGATAAAATAGTCAGGAAAGCGGGCATAAATCGCCTGCATCAATCCGATGGAATAAGCGGAGTTCACAATGTACTTGTTATAATCTCCGGCATCATACCATCCTCCCGGAGAAGAAATCACCGCTCCCGCCTTACGTTCCGGCCCGGCAGCATTGGGATGTACCAGCACCTTGTCATCTGGATGGCCTGCCGGACGGCTCCACCGACCCGCATAAGTCGCTTCGATGGGCATACCCGTACGTTGGTAATAGAAAGATTTCAAAGCGGCATCGGCCAAAGGGGACAGCACCTTTTCCTTTACTTCGAATGCCACTGAATCGCCGTTAACCAACAGAAGATATCTTCCCGGTACCGTGATGTCACTGAAATCCAATATTGTCCTGCTCCTATCCGACCAAGCGGATGAAGCGGTATATCCGGGTTTGCCGGAAAGTAGCCGATTGCCCGTGGCTGCATCTACTATGGTAAATTCACGTACCTCACCGGCATTCACCACAGCTACTTTTTCCTGCTGGGGATAATACCCTAACTGATTCAAACGTACAGTTTCTGAAGGATGCCCTAAAGTGGCCATTCCTCCCAGAACTGTAAACAGACATGTAGTTATATTCATATCACTATTCTTTATATATTAATATTATTCCATTTCAAAATTATTTATCCGACAATAAGGTAATGAAACTGATAGCCGGCAAGTGTACCCGTACCAGTCCATTCTCCACCTTCACTGCAGTTTCCTTCATGCAGTCCTTTGTATTGGTCACATAGACTTTCAGTTCCTTCACTTCTGCAGGGATACCGGAGATGACAGCCTCGCAATCCGCCCCATTATTGACCATATGGACGGCATATTCTCCGCGCACCATATTTCCGAAAGCCGCACAGTTTACATTTTTCTTGCTGCTACTGACTGGAATAGCCAAGGCATCGGCCGGAGTGGAGGCCAGCTGCTTAATGTTCCAGAAACGTTGTGTAGGACGCAAAGGACCTTTGGAGCCATAAATGCCGTCTCCCCACAACAACGAATAGTCTGAAGTGAGCTGCCACTGCAAGATGGACAATGGTTGGCAAATCGCACAAATACGTGTATACAGATTGATTTCATAAAGTGCAAACGTCGACTCATTGAATATCTCGGCATAACCATGAGCAGCGGCATCCGTACTACCCTCACCAACCAAGAGTAGTACATTAATCTCTTTGGCAGCACCCGCCCACTTCCTTAACGTAACATCATCACAACCACGCCATGAATGGAAAGAAACTGCACCAATATACTTATGAGTCTCAGGATTGTTCAAAGCAGGAAGGATAAAATCGAAAGTAGTGGCATCCGAATTGTCGCCAAGCAGCATGCGGGTAGGAAGATTCAACCCTGCCAGATAAGCACCGAACTCCTTAATGAAATCTGCATGCTCCTGCGGAGTGTGGAGGACATCAATACCCAAATCCGATTCATTGAACGAGAACATGGAGAACTCAATACCATAATACCGTTTGGCATACAACAGATAATCTGCCATGGATTTATAAATCTTCTCCTTTTTCCGGTTATCCAGACGATAAGCAATGACACCACCTTGACGGGCATAACTTGCAGGACCTCCGTCAATGGCCCATGCAGGCGGAAACCAACAGCTTAGTATTACCGGCATTCCCATCGCCTTCAAGCGCTTTGCCATGAGGAGACTTTCCTCCACCCGCTTGTTCAGTCCCCCATTCTGTGCCACGGCAATAGGATCGGATTCTTCTTCGGGTTGCCACAATCTCCACGGAAATTCCACACGGCCATAAGCTACGCGCAAGTTTTCCAGACAGTAATCTATCACTTTAGGGTCGGCAGCAGGATTCTGCAGGCGGAAATTCCCTCCAAAGCCTGCAAACAAACTTCCCGGATTCTGCATATCCAATGTAATTTCCGCGTCACTGTGATCTATCACTCCGGAAGCATGCAGTTCCATAGACAATGCTGTTCTCCCAGCCTTTTTCAGAATCGGCATTAGCGAGATATACACAACAGTACCGGTAGACTCTTTTTCAACCGTGGCCTTTACAGACTTATTGAACTTGAATTCCAACTTCCTATTGGCCGAAGTAACGGTCAGCTTCCTGCCACTTACCCTTACTTTGGCATCAATGTAGTTTTCCGGACTTAAAGCAATACAGTAATAGGCTGCCTGGTTCAAAGTAGTGTCCGACAGCGCATCAATAGAAATCTCCACCAAGCCTTTTCCCTTATCGGTCACTTTCTGATGGAACTTTACACCTCGCAGAGTAGCCGTCACTTCCTGCATATTCCCCTCACGATGGAAAACGGGACGGACCTGCTTCTCCTTTCCGGTAATCTCCATATCTCCTTTCAAGGTTCCGACACGCAGGGATGACTCAAAGTCTATCAATTCACCGTCTACGCGGACACCCGTGATATTGCTCCATGCCATCACTTCCGTCTGGGCAGAAAGCGGCAGAGATAATATACCACACAGCAATACAACTATTCCAAACTGGAAAATTCGTAAATTCTTCATAATATCAAATCTATAAAAGGTTGTCATTTCAGTCTGGTATCAATCTCAAACCCCATACGGCTGTTATGATAAGGACAATTCCACATACTTGCTTTAGGCTCCTTGTAGCGGGGAGTTCCATCTTCCAGCACCGTTCTGAACCATTCACCATACTCCTTGTCTATCATCCGTGATTTGATGAAGTTCCAGGTGCGGACGGCACTGTCCAGATAAGATTGTTCACCAGTCAGTTGCCAGGCATTGATACAGCCGACCACAGTTTCCGCTTGGCACCACCAGGAAGCGTCCTTCCTGATTTTGTCCTTATGTCGTTCATACATCATAGCTCCCATCGGGTTGATGCCCTCCTTCAAGGAAGCATCTGCAAGTTCCAATGCTACCTTCCTGCACCTCCCGATAACCTCCGGGTCACCCAGAGCCTCTGCAGCTTCCGTCAGCAGCCAAGAAGTTTCGATATCATGCCCGTAAGAGTCGATGTCATCCAGATTATTCCAATTTAAATCACAGTATGATATCAAGTGATGTGTTTGTGGGTTGTACAGCCTGGTTGTTATTAAGTCTATTACTTTTGCAAGGCGCTTGCAAAGGCTGTTATCCTTCCATACTTTATATAAAGCCGTGTATGCCTCTAATACATGGATATGTGTATTCATTGTTTTGGCAGCAATGCCATCTCCATCATACCCCAGCTTTTGGGGAGTTCCCCATTCGCGGGTAAAGGATTCTATATAGCCATCATTTACGGGATCTTTGACTTTGCTCTCCATTATCCGATAAAGCTCTATGGCTTTTTGCAGGCTTTCATTGTTGCCCGTTGCCCTGAAATGTTCGGACAACCCATAGATAGCATAAGAGCAGCCGTAAGTCTGCTTGTTCGTATCCAATGGGGTACCGTCCGCTTTTATCAGCCAATATACGCCTCCATACAGCGAATCAATGAAGTGATCTATGAAATACCGTTGCGCCCTGTCAGCCAATTTACGGTAGGCAGTATCGCCATACATCCGGTAGGCGGTTGAAAAAGTCCAAAGGATGCGGGCATTCAGTACACCACCTTTGGGAGCATCCGCTATCGGGGCACCGTCACGTCCCAATGAACCATAAAAGCCTCCGGAAGAATCTACGCTGTATCTTTCCCAAAAAGAGAGGATATTCTCTTTCAAGTCCGAGGTTATTTCATCTTTTAAAACCTTGTCTACGTGTGACTGTGCTTGCAGGAAAGGTGTAACCAGCAACCATACTGTAATCAGCAAAAAAACGGAAAACATACGTTTCATAATATAGCGATTTAAGGAGTTAGCCATAGTTACATTGCAAATGTACAAAAAAACAAATGGACACTACTCATTGCCATCCTTTTTCAAGGGATACAATTGGTTCCGATAAAGGCTATTTTTGGGTACTGAGTCCTTGTTTTACCAGACATCAGCTTCTATTGGCTCAAACGTGGGTATCCGGCAGCTCAAGCGCCATTGTCTGACAAATATAACAATGAATATCATAAAAATAGAGGAAAAAGACACATTTCATAACGTTATTGGCTACAAACAAAAGCCATCCGTTTCCTTTTTAGTCCGTATATTAGTAGAAAATTTTGTAACTCAAAAATAGATACTATGAGAAAGAAACATTTCCTATTTGCATCAGTCTTGGCACTGCTTTGCGGCAGCAGTACGCTGCATGCGCAAGACTTCAAGCTGACATCCTCCGGTTATTTCAAGAACCAGGGAGTCGACGTCATGGCTTTTGATGACATCTATCCCGAAGGACACCAGGGAGGGGTATGTATCATCATGAACGGACACCGTGTGGCAACAAACGGAGACATCCGCCTGGAAGCCACGCCCGGACAATGGCAGCCCGTACCGAAACAGCTCGACCGGAAGCTCGGTGACAACAGCATCACCGCCACGCTGTGCTATCCCGACTCCTCACGCCATCTCACCGGATTCAACCCGATGATTTACCCGGACCTCCACCTTATATATACGGTAAACGTGGAAAGCAAAGGTAAAAACATAGAGGTGACCGTAGATCTTGACCGCCCCATTCCCCAGGAATTCATCGGAAAAGTGGGCTTCAACCTTGAATTCTTCCCGGGTTCCCTCTTCGGCAAGCCCTGGATTATGGACGGTCAGAGCGGCATCTTCCCGCAACAGCCCAACTCCCCCCTGATGACAACCCAGCCCAACTATCTGCATACAGGAAACTACCATGACGGCAAAAAATCGCTGGCAGACATGGACAAACTGATAGGAAAAGGTTACAGCCCGATTGTGGCAGACGACATCATCAGCGAACCTTATGCCAAAGGAACCAAGTTCACCTCCCGGCCCGATGACCCTTACAACAAAGTTTCCATCGAATCATTGAGCGGTGACCTGCAACTGTTTGACGGGCGTATGAACCACAACAACGGCTGGTTCGTACTGCGCAGCAACATAAAACCGGGTGTCACCAAAGGTGCCGTCAAATGGATTATCACTCCGAACGTAGTGGCCGACTGGATGTATCAGCCGGTTATCCAGACTTCACAGATAGGTTATCATCCCACTCAGGACAAGGAAGCCGTCATCGAAATGGATATACGTGACAACAGAAAGGAAACGGCACAAATCATCCGCATTGATGCCGACGGCGAAAAGGTTGTCAAGAACGTCACTCCTGCCAACTGGGGTAAATTCTTGAGGTATAACTATCTGAAAGTAAACTTCACAGATGTAAAGGAACCGGGGCTTTATAAGATTAAATACAATACCTCCGTGTCTCCCATCTTCCGCATCGACAATGACGTATATGCCCGTGGCGTATGGCAACCCGTACTGGAATACTTCCTTCCCGTACAGATGTGCCACATGCGCGTCAACGAAAAATACCGCGTATGGCACGACTGCTGCCACATGGACGATGCCCAGATGGCACCGGCACACAATCATATCGACGGCTACGACCAGAAAGAGGGCCTGTCCAAGTTCAAACCGGGTGAAGTGGTTCCCGGAGTGAACATAGGCGGCTGGCACGATGCCGGAGACTTTGACCTCCGCATCGAATCCCAAGCCGGAGAATCCTATATCCTGGCACTGGCCTACGAAGCTTTCCACCCGAATCTCGACGTGACTTCCATCGACCAGATAAACCGTGTGACGGAAATCCACCAGCCCGACGGTAAGAATGACTTGCTGCAACAAGTAGAGAACGGCGCCCTTACGGTAGTCAACGGCTACCTGGCACTGGGACGTCTCTACCGGGGAATCATCTGCAACGACCTGCGCCAATACGTACTTCTGGGTGATGCCGCCGCCATGACGGACGGAAAAATCGGTAATGAAGACGACCGTTGGATATTTACAGAGGACAACCCCGGACGAGAACTGTCGACAGCCGCCCAACTTGCTGCCGTATCACGCGTATTGAAAGGCTTCAATGATACATTGAGTGTACATTGTCTCGACATTGCCCGCAAAGTATATGCTTCTACCGGAAACGGCAACAACAGAGCCTTGTTCCCCAAAGTGCAGGCAGCCGTAGAACTGTACCTCACCACGGGCGAACAACCCTATATGGACTTCATTCTGGACAACAAAGAGCTCATCATCAAGCAGATAGGCCGCATCGGCTGGTACACGGCACGTGTGGAAAAACAGTTTGCACAAATGAAGAACAAGAAAGCCAAAGCTTTCTCCACCGCTTTCCGCAAAGCTCTGACCGGATATGAACAAGAGCTGAACAAGCAAGTGCAGGAGACTCCTTACGGCATTCCCTACCGTCCACATATCTGGGGTGCAGGCTGGGATATACAGCGTTTCGGCTTCCAGCACTACTTCCTGACAACCGCCTATCCGGAAATATTCCCGAAAGCACCGGTATTCAATGCCCTCAACTTCATTCTCGGATGCCACCCGGGCTCCAACCAAGCTTCCTTCGCCTCGGGTGTCGGCGCACAATCAGCCACTGTGGGCTACGGACTGAACCGCGCAGACTGGTCGTATATTCCCGGTGGAGTCATTTCCGGTACAGCTCTTATCCGTCCCGACTTCCCGGAACTCCTCACGTTCCCGTTCCTCTGGCAGCAAACTGAATATGTGCTGGGAGGAGGTTCATCCCACTATATGTTCCTGGTACTTGCAGCAGAACAGTTGCTGAAACAATAAGAAAGACAGAGGGGGAACAAAACCCTCTGGATGTTTTCTTTTAGGCGCGGATTACACGGATTTCACGGATTTAGTTTACTGCATCCATGGATTCCGCGTAACCCGCGCCTAATATTATAGTATAATGAAAGTGTTTATCTACTTTCCGTTCTTTCACCAATTATCCGTACGGAACGGAATGGTAGGCAATTCATTTCCGCCAATCATCGTACCAATCTGGAAATCATGGAAACAATAGCGCACGCTGACGGGATGGGATACCTTTTCTGAAGAGATTACCACTTCATTCGTCTGCCAGTGCAGCCATACTTTGTCGGCAGGATGGAACACACGGTCCTCACCCGCCACTTCGAAACCGCGAAGGTCATAGTTGCGACAGATACCCATTTCCAAATGGTCGAAGGAAACCCATGCTTCACTGCCTTTAGCAGTCCATGACTTATATTGTGGGCCGAAACAGTGTATCTGCTTCAATCCATAGGTAAGGTTCAATGCCAGATAGCTCAAGCGTTGACCTACCTTTGTCTTGTTGCGGGGATGGATATTGTACATCTCATAAGGCTCTACAAGGTCGTTTGTCGAAATCATACCACTGTTCGGAATCAGGCTTTGGGCACGGAATTGCGCTTCACGTAGGTAAGCAGCTTTCTCTTGCTGGGTACCTCCATAGGCGTACGGCGCTATTTCGGCAAAGTAGAAAGGCAATTCGCCCAGCCCCCATTCCTTGCGCCACAGCTGCACCATGTCGGCCAAGCGTTCGGCATATGTTTCATGGCGACCTACGTTCGACTCTCCCTGATACCAGATGAACCCTTTGATGGTATAGTTCTGAAGCGGCTTCAGCATGGCATTGTACATCAGCATGGGGCGGAGCATGGGATGCAGGCGTTCGATGGAATCGGGGTTGAGAGATATGTCTGGATAGTTTTCCAGCAGTTCACGGCTTATCCAACCTTCTACAGTGGATCCACCGTAAGCGCTACAGATGATGCCGACCGGAATCCGGAGGGCACGGCTCAACGAAGTGGCAAAATAGTAGGCCGTCGCACTGAAATCGGGTGCGGTTTCTATGGAAGATATGTTCCAGCTACCTTTGCAGTCGGTTTGCAGTTCATAAGTCTGGTGCTTGGGAACGGTGAACATACGCACCCCCTTATTCTCGGCAGAAACTATGATGTCATCCGCTCCGTTCATGATGCAACAGCCAGCAAAACCTTTCAGGGGCATTTCCATATTGCTCTGGCCGGAAGCAAGCCATACTTCACCGATTAGGATATTCTTCAACGTAGTTTTTTCTCCGTCATCAAAAGTTATCTCATAAGGCGTGTATCCTGCTGCCGGAGTCTCCACGGCAAGCGTCCAACCGCCATCCTTATCGGCACGGCAAGTCATTGTCTGTCCGTTCCACGAAGGCGTAACGCGTACTTCGGCTTCCGGAGCAGCCGTTCCCCACAGTTTCACTTCAGTCTGCTGCTGGAGTATCATGTTGTCGCCCACCAGTGCAGGCAGTTTTACTTTGGCGCCCAACGAGGCGGCACCGCATAATAGAATCAATGCAAGAACCTTACTTTTCATAGTATATTTGTATTTAACATTATATTCGGAATCAATAACGCGAGCAAAAATAAGGCTTTTTTGCTCACGTTCTCCGTTTCATGTGCAAAAAGTGGGTGTTTTTGCACATGTGCTCAAACAAAATTATACATTGATGTATTATACATTGATGTATAATTTGTATATTTGTCATTAAATCAAGAACAGAAAGTTTATGAAATCACCTTTTCAATACGGCACACTGGTTGATAAAGAAAGTTTCGTCAATCGGGTAGAAGAACGAAAGCAACTGAAAGAATTACTTGGATCGGGCATCAACGTAATGCTTATTTCACCGCGCCGATGGGGAAAATCGTCGCTTGTAAAAGTAGCTATGGACGAACTGACACAAGAAGACAAGCATATCCGTGTCTGCTTCATTGATGCATTCAGCATCAAGACGGAAGCTGAATTCTACCGCATCTTTGCGCGAGAAGTCATTTCTTGCGCCGCCTCCACCCTTGAAAAGAGGCTTGAAGATGTGAAACAGTTTCTTAAAGCCGTTTCTCCCAGTATCACATTGAAGAGCGACCCAACCGATACCCTCTCCTTTGACCTGAAATTGGAACTGGAAGAAAAAAGTGTCATGGAGATACTGGAACTACCCGAAAAGATAGCAGCTGCCAAAGGCATACACCTGA
>OLNF01002156.1_pt1 | contig 15852 bp, 15 predicted proteins | sample 1673061 | NCBI WGS metagenome assembly OLNF01 (sample SAMEA3136751, study PRJEB25190) | human gut metagenome | reverse complement strand
GCGCCACCGGGCGGGCATTGGTATGAGCGAAAACTCCGACGCAGTGGTGGTGATCGTTTCCGAGGAGACAGGCTCTATTTCCGTGGCCATCGGCGGGATGCTCAAGCGGCATCTAATGCCCGAAACCCTGTCCAAGCTGCTGAAAAACGAGCTGATGCCCGCCCCGGAGCAGGAGACGGATACCCGAAAAGACTCACCATGGCTCTTGCGGCGTATCCGGCAAAAGAAGGGAGGCGACGAGAATGAGTAAGAAACGCAAAGCGGTGCGCATCGCCTTATCCATTTTGGCCGCCATCGCCATCTGGCTGTATGTGGATCTCGTGCGCCAACCCAGCGTGCCTATGAAGGTGAAGGACATTCCCGTGGAATTTGCCGGGGAGAGCACCACCCTGGCAGACAAGGGCTTAATGCTGCTGTCGGGCTATGACACCACCATCGACCTGACATTGAAGGGTCCCCGCCGTCAGCTTTGGCAGATTGACAAGGATGACATTCGCATTGTGGTGGACACCAGTACCATTACTGAGGTGGGCGCCCAAAGCCTGACCTACCAGGTGGTCTATCCGGATGGCGTATCGAAAAATTCTATCTCCGTGGATTGGGCCAGTGCATACCGGGTGACGGTGACGGTAGGTGAACTGTACTCCACGGAGGTGCCGATCCAGTGCGAGGTAGTAGGCACTCCCAAGAAGGGATTCTATGCCGAGGAGCCGATCCTGGATATAGACAAGGTCCTGCTCCATGGCCAGCGTGACGATCTGGTGAACATCAGCTACGCCAAGCTGACGGTGGATATAAGCGACACGGATAAATCCTATGAAAACGCAGTGGGCTTTACACTATATGACTACAACGACATTGCTGTGGATAATTCGGCTATTCGCCCGGCTGTGAAGCTGGTGCAGGTGAAAGTGCCGGTGAAGACAACCAAGGAGGTGCCGCTGGAGATTGTGGTGAAGGAGTCGGCAGGCTCTACGCTGGAGCAGACCAGCTATACCATCTCGCCTAAGTCTGTTACCCTGGCGGGCGAAAAGGACGTATTGGACGCTATCAACTCCATTGCGTTGGATACTGTGTATTTGCAGGATATTTCCCAGTCGCAGACGCTGTATTATGAGATTATCCCACCGGAGAATACGGAGCTGGTTGGCGACAATCAAAGTGCTACGGTGACATTCACCGTGACGGGCGTTACGGAGAAAACCGTGACCGTGAATCAGTTTGTTGTGGAGCGGGTGCGGGAAGGCTTTAGAGGCCAGTGCACCACAGAGAGTATTCAGGTGACTATCCGGGGGCTGACAGATGAAATCGCCGCTATCACCGATGGGCAGGTTGTGGCGGTAGTGGATTTCAGCAAGCTGAGCACAGCCGGTGAATACACGCTGCCGGTGAACATCGTGGTGAACGGCTATGACCATATCAGCGCCAAGGGCAACTATCAGGTGAATGTGCGGCTGGATCCCGACGGAGCCGGCGAAAGCGAAAGGGACAATACATGACTCAGATTGCAACTGTAAAAAGAAAGCTGGAGCCGGGCTTTGTAGAGATCTCCGTGCCTCGCAAGTCCGCCTGCGGACATGATTGCGAGGAGTGCGCCGGCTGTGGCATGACCGGAGCGGCTATTCAGGCCCGGGCCAGCGACCCCATTGGCGTGGAGACGGGGGACAAGGTGGTGGTCCAGAGCGAGACAAAAAAGCTGCTGGGCGTGGCGGCGCTGGTTTATTTGCTGCCGGTGATCGGTTTTCTGCTGGGATACTTCCTGTCGGCGGGGCTTGCGGAGGGCACACGCTACATCATCGCCATTGCCGCTGCTGCTGTCAGCTTCATGCCCAGCGTATTCTATGACCGATATGCCAAACGGCATGAGGTGTTGACTTATACCATTGTGCGCCTGTTCTGATGTTTGGATATGTACACATCTCTCCGGATAAGCTAAATGGAGAGGAGCAACAGCTATATCGGGCGTGCTACTGTGGTCTGTGCCACACGCTCGGAAGGCGCTATGGTGTGTTTGCCCGGATGATCTTGAATTACGACCTGGTATTTCTGGCGATGCTCCTGTCTGACGGAGAGGCACCGCGGTGCGGCCGAAGACGGTGTTTGATCCATCCGATTCACCCCAGGTGCTTCTGTGAAGAGACGCAGGCCCTGGACGCGGCGGCAGATGTGAGCGTGCTGCTGACCTGGTGGCAGCTGCGGGACGGTGTGGCAGATCATGGATTTTGGGGCGGATGGAAGTACAGATTTCTGTCCCTGCTTCTGCACCGGGCGTACCAAAAGGCAAAAGCGCGGCAGCCGGAGCTGGATAAACGAATCCAAACGAATCTGGACAAGCTATCGGCTCTGGAGCGAGAAAAATGCGCCATTCCGGATGAGGCGGCGGACACCTTTGCACTGCTGCTGCGGGACATGGCAGCCTTGTCACCCCCGGGTATAAAGCGTCGGGTGCTGGAGGAAAATCCCGGGGATCTGTGCCATCTGGTGGAGATCGGCTATACCGAGAACGCCATCAATGCGAACGGCTATCCTGAACCAAAGGACGTGGTGCTCTGCCGCGTATGGGCCAGTGCCGTCGACGCGGGCAACCAGCATTACAGGGCCGCTGACGTAATGAATACCGAGCAGGTCATCAACTTCACCATTCGCTATCGCAGGGACGTGAAGCCCGGTATGTGGGTGAAATTTCAGGATGAAAAGTGGATCATTTCCACGCTGGGCGAGTATTCGTTCAAGAAAACGTACCTCGGTCTGAAAGCGTCCATTGCGAAGGGAGTGAGCGGCTGATGCATCAGGTACAGGAAGCACTCAAAAACATCGGTATCCCCGTCATCGCCGGCATCTGGCGCGCCACGTCCGAAAACCAGAATCCGCCGCTGCAATACGTGGTCTATTCCAGCACCACCACGGAAACGGCCTTTCAGGACGACCGCCCTGCAGGATACCGCACCTACATCTATCTGAATCTCTGGAGCGATATCGACCCTACCGACATGGCGAATCGCATCCGGCAGGCGATGTACGATGCGGATTTCTGGATGCTGGAAGAGAGCGATAAGGGCTACAATCAGCCCGCCTACGACCCGGCCACGCGCACTTACACCGTGCAGTGGACCTGGGTCTACTGGCAGGATGCGCCGCTGGGAGGAAATGGCCATGCCGATGGAACTGCAGGGCTTTGACAATCTTCGTGACGACCTGACCAACATGGCGTCCAATCTGGAGTTCGGCGCGGGCGTGAACCGCGCGCTGCAGGAGGGTGCAAAGCCCATTGAAGAGCAGATGCTCCACAACGCCTCGTCCGATCCTCAAATTATCACCGGCGCACTGCACGGCTCCATTCGGACGCATAGCGTGCGTAAAGCCCGCAGCGGCGGCAAGTACATCACCATCGGCGTGAAGCATTCCGAAAAGGGCGCGTACTATGCAAACCCGGTCGAAAAAGGACACGGCGGCCCTGCGCCCGCTCCCGCACATCCCTTTGTGCGCCCAGCCTTTGACGTGCGAAAGGACGAGGCGTACCAGATCATGAAGAACATTCTCAAGGATGAATTACTGAAATAAATACGAGGAGGACAACCCCATGCCCAATCCCGCTGCTTCGCCCGCCGTAAGCTCTACGGTGGGCCTTAAAAATATGGTCATTGCGCCGCTGACAGTGGATACCGAGGAGACGCTGACCTACGGCGATCTTCAGCTGGTTGCCGGCGCAATCGAGGCGTCCATCACGCCTCAGAACGCCGATCCGGACGTTCAATATTTTGATGATGTGCGCTCTGTTGCCTAACAATCTGCATAGAAATATGCAATAAAATAGGCCGATTTCTAATTTAGAAATTGAACTTTGCGCTGATTCGACAGGTGAAATTCCTGTCTGACCCCGCGTGAGGGGTGACAAAAACTCTGATACTCCGACATGCGTCTGACAGCGTTTGGTCAGTCGTATGAAGCTCGGTGAAGAGCGGGACAGCTTCTGAGATGAAGTGGAATACCGCAGGAGGTCAGTACAGCCATGCTCAGGATGCTGATGAGATAAACTCATCAGTCGACGTACATTCGACATAAAAGCTCGTAAGCGTAAGGGTACCGAAATGAAGGTGCTCGCCCTCCCGGCGAGGGTGCTGTCGTTGGGGACATATGTCGTCGTGAAACCAATCGAAGCCGTAAAGGCGGAAGGCGTTCATCACTCGATCACGCTGGATGAACGCGGCAGCCGGGCCAAAGAATGGAGCTAAAGCTGGAAACAAAGACGAAGGCGCAAGGGACAGAGGAACCACGGAGGGATGCCGAAAGGCGAAGTGAGGAAACGCTCTCTCCTAACAGGCAGGAAATGGCCTGTGAATCCGTGGGACAGCAGCCCGTAGTAGCAATGACGCGAGGAATAATAAGCCTTGCTGAGCGAAGGGGCATAGTCTGTACAGAAATACTGTGCAGCCGTAACTTGTTGAGGAAGCCGTAGGCGAACCTGACTAACACCATCAGCCATTTCCGAAAGGGGGTGGTTCGTATGGCACAACAATTCAACTACCCGAATTCCGAAACAGAACTGCGTGCTATACAGGATGAACTCTACCGAACAGCCAAAGACGCGCATGATACAGGAAACCGACCATCATTTGGCGGCCTGATAGAAATCATGTCGGCAAAGGCAACAATCATCACCGCAATCCATAATATCAAGGCCAATAAGGGCGCAAACACACCCGGCGTGGACGGTATCAGCATCCGGAGATATCTGCAAAGCAGAGAAGACTGGGTGATCAACGATATCCAGAGCGCATTCCGGCACTATGTACCGAAAATGGTTCGGAGAAAATACATAGACAAGCCCGGAAAGGCTGAAAAAAGGCCGCTGGGTATCCCCACGATACGGGACAGAATCGTGCAGGAATGTATGCGAATTGTACTGGAGCCCATTATGGAAGCTCAATTCTATGAGCATTCCTACGGATTCAGGCCAATGCGCGACACCAAAATGGCGCTGGAACGAATCACAGGAACGGTACATCAGAACGGCTGGCACTGGATTGTAGAAGGTGATATTTCCAAATGCTTTGACAGGATAGATCATAGTATCCTTCTGAAACGCCTGTATCATATGGGCATAAAGGATCAGCGGGTGATCATGATTATTAAATCCATGCTCAAAGCGGGCATCATGGACGAGTGTGATGTAAACGAGGACGGAACCCCGCAGGGCGGCATCCTCTCTCCGCTGCTGGCGAACGTTTATCTGGATATTCTGGATGAATACGTGGCAAAGCAATGGATAAACAAGAAGGTGCATACCGAATACCGCGACCAAAGCACCAAAATGACGGCGCTGCGAAAACGCAGCTCGCTCATCCCCGGTGTGCTGGTCAGATATGCGGATGACTTTGTTATCATCACAGACAGCCGTGAACATGCTCATTTCTGGAAAGAGCGTATCGGCCATTTTCTTGAGAAGGAAATGAAGCTGACGCTCTCGCCAGAGAAGACGCTTATCACCGATGTTCGGAAGAGGTACATTCAGTTTCTGGGCTACGAATACAAGGTTGTAAGAGGAAAAAGCAGAAAGGGATATATTCCCCGGACGATACCCAACAGGAAACGATTGAAAAGCAAGGTAGAAGAAATTCATGCAAATATCCTTGCCATACCCAAGAATGTCAGCAGAGATGTGGTAATTCGGCAAATCCATCTGATTAACAGTCAGATCAGAGGGCTGGTGAACTACTACGAAGCCACCACATGGGTAACTGTGGCATTCAAGCGATACCGGCAATATTTGCAGCATGCCGCCCACAAGAGGCTGAAGAAATACAGCGTCAAATGGATACCGGCAAACAAAACCTCTACCCTGCCCAGCATTCACAGCAAGCATAAAGCAAAGATTGTTGCAATCCCATATAAAGATTTATGGGTGGGCGTCACCGATCTCGGCTTCGCAAAATGGGAAAAAACGCTTTATCACAATCAGGATGAAACGCCCTACAGCGAAACGGGACGGCAGATACATTTCGACAGGACGAAGAAAAAACGGCAGAACGCGCGGTTGGATGAGCTTTCCATAGGCCCGGAAAATACCGTCGTTCTCGGTCGCGTTGACCCGAAGAACAATTTTGAGTACTACATGAATCGGGCGTACGCCCTGAATCGTGACAGACTGAAATGCCGGATCTGCGGAGCGTGGCTGATAGACAGAATGCCGTGTACGCAAAGGATCAATCCTTTTCTTCCCCTGAAAGATGTAAACCGCGTCAACAACCTGATGTCGCTGGATGCTGCCTGCTATCGTCTTGTAAATAACTCTTCTGCTGACTACTCGCACATGCCGCCCAAAGCACAAAGGAAAATCGCGGAACTCAGGAAAAAGTTACGGCACACGTGAGTCTGTACTGATGGAACGCCGTATGCGCTGAAAGGCGCACGTACGGTGTGAAGCGGGGGAAAAAGAGCCTGACTGCGCTGACACATGGAGCCGAAAGGCTGTCAGCGTAAAAGGTCTTCTTTACCTATCGCTATCAGGAAGGCGACGTTCTGTATCCCGATCCCGAACTGTCGTTTAAAACGAAGCTGGCTGATCTGCCCCTGATCATTCAGGAGATGATCTTCGCCAACAAGATCGACTCCAATGGCGTGCTGATTCGATCTTCCACCGACAAGCCGCCCTATTTCGCGGTGGGCTTCAAGAGTGAGAAGGCGAATCACAAGTTTCGTTATATTTGGCTGTACAAGGTGCGCGCCAAGCCTGTGACCGAAAACTACGCCACGAAGGAAGGCAAGTCCATCACCCGCCAGACCGGCGAAGTCGAATGGACGGCCATTCGCCGCACGCACGACAATCAGTATCAGGCGGTTGCGGACGAGGACGAGAACGGCTTTACTGCAGCGAAGGGCGCGACCTTCCTGCAGAGCGTGTACGAGCCGGTCTTTGCGACGGGCGGCTGATCTGTCTTTTTTATCTCTCCGCACAGCACAGCGCTGTGCGGGGATCCCTTCATATTATATAGGAGGTTCTGGTCATGATCACCTGTACCCTCAAGGATAAGAAATACGCGGTGGATTTCATCTCCGGGCGCGCACTGCGCGAGATGGAGGCCGCAGCAAAAATGTATGCCAAAATCGTGGCGCTGTCCAACGCCGCCGTTAAGGGAGAAGAGATTGCGCAGGAGAAGCAGATCAGCGTCACCGACGCGATGGACGTGATGATCCGCTGGTTCTGCCTGCTGTTCGGGAACCAGTTCAGCCCGGACGACGTGCTGGACGGCTATCCCGTGGATCGCCTGATGCACGATATCGCGCTGGCGCTGATGGCCGTGCAGACCCAGACCACCGAAATCCTCAGCGAGTTCCCTACGAAGGCGGCGAAGGAACCGGCGACGGAAGCGGGAGAGATTCCGCTGTTCTGACGCTGCCTGAGTTCATTTATTCCACCTACAACTCGCTCTTGGAATCCGGCTGGCGCATGGACGAAATCGACCGCATGGATATGCCAGGGTTTCTGAAAATGCGCGCATGGAACGCCAGACAGGAGCAGAAAAAGAAAGAACCCCGTCAACGATACATTGACGAGGTGTGGTCGAATCTGGTCCCTTCTGTGATGTGATTATTGCAGATCAAGCTGTGAAAGAACGCTTGTCTGATCGCGCTTTGCGTAAATAACGGCGATGATCTGAACCGTCTTTTCCGCTTCATTCACCCAGAAGTATATAAGAAAGTTCCTGATTGCTTTGACCCGAACGCCCTCCGAACGCCAGGGCTCTTCCTCCACCAATGGAACGCGTTTCGGCATCTGGGAAAGAGAAGCCATCGCTGTACCCAATCGCTGAACGGTACTTTTTGCGGCTTCGGGCGCCAGTAGCTCCTGCGCGATATAATCTCTGATTTCATGCAAATGTGTCTGCGCCTGAAACGTAATTCTAACTTCGTACTCCATGCATCAGTTTCCTCGGAGCAGCTCGTTCATTGCGTTATTCAGTGAAATGGATTCATTTGCTTTCGCCTGCTGCAGACCGACGCTCATCATCGCGTTAAAGTCCGCATCGCTCATAGTATCGCGGGAAATGGCATGAGAAGGTACCGTCATGGAAAATGGAACCCCGCCCCGCATGATAATCTGTCTGTACAGAGAATTGATCAGCACAGAAACAGGAAGACCGAGCTGTGACAGGATGCTTTCGGCCTGCTCTTTAATTTCCGGCTCAACGCGAGCCATTACGTTTGAACTCTTAGCCATACAATCACTCCTTTCAATTGAATTATATCATAGTGTATTGCAAAACGCAATACATAATACACTTTTGCACTTTTTCTACGGGAGGTGAGCCAGCATGAGCGAGACGCTCCGCGATCTCGTGGTATCGCTGTCATTGAACAGCGATAATTTCACGCGCAATATCAAATCCATCAATAAGCAGATCCAGGAAGCGGAATCGGCGTTTCATCTGGCTTCCGCAGGCGTGGAGAATTTTGAGACGACCACGGCGGGGCTGTCCGCCAAGCTGTCCACGTTCCAGCGCACCTTCCAGCTTCAGCAGGATGCGGTCGGCCAGTACGAGCGCGCGCTTCAGCAGGCCAGCGATAAGCTGCAGGAGTGTTATGCCCGGCAGAACGATTATGCACAGCGGCTGGCCGACGCGAAGGACAAACAGCAGCAGCTGAAAACAGAAATAGCCAGCGCCGCACAGGCGTATAAGCACTATAAGCATACGCTGGGCGAAACGGATTCCGCGACTATCGCGGCCAAGGCAAATCTGGACGCTTATAAGGGTGAATACCGCGCAGCCGTTCAGGAACTCAAAAAGCTGGAAGGTCAGAACATCACGCTAAGAAAGTCTACGCAGCACGCGGCGGATACATTCTCCGCGGCGCAGACCAAACTGAACGGCGCGAAGGGCGCGGTCAAAGAAACCGCTGCAGAAATCGACCAGTGCAACCGTCAGCTCGCCCTTTCGCGCACCAGCTGGGCGTCTGCCGGAGAAGCGATTCAGACCAGCCAGCGCAGCATCGCTTCCATTGGAAAACAGATGAAAGCCGCCGAGAGCAGCTATCGTCTGGCTGCGGCGGGCGTGAAGGATTTTGATAAATCTGCCGCAGGGCTTACTGCGAAGCTGACGCTGCTTCAGGAGAAACTGGGGCTGCAGCAGAAGGCGGTTGCTGAATATGAAAAGGCGCTGGCCGCCGCAAAGGAGCAGTTGCAGGCGGCGCAGCAGGTCAACGATCCGGATAAAATCCGCGAAGCCACCGACGCGGTGCAGGATGCGGAGACCGCGCTCAACAATGCCCGCGCTGCGGTGAAGCAGACGCGGGCGGACATTGCCGGTTGCAATAAAGAACTGAAAACGGCGCAGTCCGAATGGACGAAGGCTGGAAAAAGTCTGGAGTCCTTCGGCAAATCCTGCGATAGCATCAGCAAAAATCTGAACAAAGCGGAAAAACTGCTCTCCACGACGCTGACCACGCCCATTGTGGCACTGGGTACGGCGGCGATCAAGTCCTCTATTGACTTTGAATCCTCCTTCACGTCCGTCCGAAAGACCGTGGACGCGACGGAGGCGCAGTTCGAACAGCTGGCGGATACGTCGAAGAAAATGTCCACGGAAGTTGCGGCGGGCACGGATGAGATCAACGAAGTCATGGCGGCAGGCGGTCAGCTGGGCGTGGCTACGGAGCATCTGTCGGACTTTACTCGCGTCATGATCGATCTGGGCAATTCCTGCGAAGACCTGAACGCCGGCGACGCGGCGACGACCATCGCGCAATTTGCCAATATCATGGGCACGAGCCAGAGCCAGTTCAGCAACATTGGCTCTACGCTGGTGGATCTGGGCAATAATTTCGCCACCACAGAAAAGCCTATCATGGAGATGGCGCATCGCATGGCCGGCGCGGGCAAGCAGGTTGGCTTAACCGAAGCACAGGTGCTGGGCTTTGCGGCAGCATTGTCTTCTGTTGGTATCGAGGCCCAGATGGGCGGCTCTGCTTTTTCAAAGGCATTGATCAAAATGGAGGTCGCTTCCGCGACAGGCGGCGATGCGCTGGAGGATTTCGGCAAGGTCGCCGGAATGACCGGACAGCAGTTCAAAGCCCTGTGGGACAGCGATCCCGCCGCCGCATTCCAGTCGTTCATCGTGGGACTGTCCAAACTGGACGATGAGGGCGAAAGCGCCATCGCGGTGCTGGACGAGATCGGCATCAAGGAAATCCGACTGCGCGATACCATGCTCCGTGCTGTCAATGCTACCGACCTTTTCTCGCGGGCGCAGAATATGGCGACCAGCGCATGGAAAAAGAACACTGCGCTGTCCGAGGAAGCGAATAAGCGTTACGCTGGTGCACGATATTGACGAATTCGGCAAGTGGAAGCGGCTCAGCGAGGGGCGCATTCTCCGCGCGCCCGTGCCTGCGGCCATGACGCCGCGCGTGAATCAGGTGCAGGCACAGCCCTCCGGCGGCGCCATGATCTATCGCGTGTCCACCCGGCGTGATCCGCTGCGGCTGCGCTCCGGGACGGGAACGAAGTATCGGATTCTTGGAAAATACAAAAAAGGAACGCAGGTCGTCGTGCTGGAAAAGACCACGAACGACTGGTACGAGGTCTCCTGCCCGGACGGAAAGCGCGGATATATGGCGGCGCAGTATCTGACCTGTGTGCGCACGGAAAGCGCGCCGGCGGCTGCCGTGAGCGAAGTCGTGGAGCCGAAGATGCTGCGGGATCAGCCGTTTCGCATCTATCGCGTCGTGCCGGAGCTGGACAAGATTACGGTCTATGCCCGGCATATTTTTTACGATCTCCTCGACAATATGATCCAGTCTCTGAAGCCCTCGTCCTCCCAGACGGGGGCTTCCGTCGTGCAGAGTATCTCCACCGCGTGTCTGTCCGAGCATGGGTTTACGTTCTATTCGGATCTGGAGAGCACGGCGAAGGAGGTCGAGTGGGAAAACATCAATCCTGTAGAAGCACTGCTGGGCGAAGGCGGCGCGGCGGAAAAATACTCGGGAGAGCTGGCGCGGGACTGGTTCGACGTGTATCTCGTGCAGCGCGTCGGCACGGACACGAACGTCCAGATCCGGCAGGGCAAGAATCTGCTGGGCATTTCCTGCGATGTGGACGGCACGAACGTGACCACGCGCATCCTCCCCACCGGCGAGGACGCGGACGGCAACCGGCTCTATCTGCCCGAGCGGTATGTGGACAGTCCGAATCTGGATCGCTATCCCTCTCCGAAGTGGATGCATCTGGAGGTCTCCGGCGCGAAGGAAGTCAAAAAGGGCGAAGGGAAAAAGACGAAGGCGCAGTGCTATGAGGAGATGCGCAGCGCGGCCCAGGCGGAGTTCGACAAGGGCTGCGACCTGCCCACGGTTACGCTGAAGGTGGATTTCATCAACTGCGCCGACACGGAGGAATACCGCCAGTACGGTTTTCTGCAGAACATCTTTCTTGGAGACGCGGTGCGCGTGCTGGTGAAAAAGCTGGGAATCAGCGTTTCCATGCGCATGACGCAGTACACCTACGACTGCCTGACGCGCAGATACACCTCCGTCACGCTGGGCACCGTTGCGGACACGCCGGAAGGAAACACCATTTCCTCGCGCCAGCTGCCCGCGGGGATCATCACCGGCAGCAAGCTGGCCATCAATTCGGTGGGCGCGGGACAGCTGCAATCCGGTTCGGTGGGCAGCCTGCAGGTGAAGATGGCTGCGATTCAGACCGCGCATATTCAGGATGCGGCCATCACCAAGGCAAAGATTGCCGAAGCCACCATTGGCGAGCTGAACGCCACGGCTATCACGGCGATCTCCGCGAAAATACAGGAGCTGGCCGCGAAGAACATCACCACGGACGAGCTCTATGCCGCGCTGGCTACGATTGCGGTTGCTCAAATTACTGCCGCCAATATTGAAAAGGCCAACATCAACTGGGCGGACATCGGCGAACTGGCCGCACAGATCGCGACCATCGCGCAGGCACAGATCACCACGGCCAACATCAACAACGCCAATATTGACTGGGCCAGCATCGCCAATCTGAACGCCGAAATTGCAAAGATCGCCAAGGCGCAGATCACCGCCGCAAACATCGAAAGTGCGGCGATTGACTGGGCGGCCATCAAAGACCTGAATGCCGCCGTTGCGAAAATTGCACTGGCACAGCTGACTACGGCGAACATCAACAACGCGGAGATCGACTGGGCTTCCATCGGGCAGCTGCAGGCGGACATTGCCAAGCTGGTCAATGCGAATATTCAGACTGCCGACATCGACTGGGCGCAGATCAAGGATTTGACCGCAGGCACAGCCATCATCGAAAAAGGCGTGAACGGCAAGCTGTATGTGGCCGACCTCGCCGTGACCGAGGCGAATATGGCAAGCCTTACCGTGGGCGAGCTCATCGTCAAAGGCGCGGATGGCTGCTTCTATGCGCTGTCCATTGCCGAGGATGGAACAGTTACCACTGAGAAAAAGAGCATCGGCGACGCGGACATCGGCGATAATTCTGTTTCGGGCGGCAAGCTCATTGAGAAAACCATTACCGCCCGCGAACTCAATGTCGCTTCTATTTTCGCGGACGAGGCGCTGGTGGGCGCGATTACCGCCGCCAACATCGACGTATCCAGTCTGTTCGCGGCTGAAGCATTTATTGCGCAGCTGAATGCCGTGGACATTTCGGGCAACGAGTCCCTGCGGTTGGTGGTAGACGCGGCAATGGACGAAGCGCTGGATGCGACCGGCGAGGCCGTTGCCCAGATTGCCCTGACGGCGGAGCAGATTCGCAGCGAAGTGAAGCGGGACTACGCCACCAACGACCAGATGTCGCAGGTTACAGAAACCCTGTCTACCCTTGCCGAACAGTCCGAAAACAACTTCACATGGACGGTCACTAAGGTCAATGAGATCATCGAGGACGCTGCAGCCAGCGACAATCTGACGCGGGAGCAGCTGAACCTGATTCACACCTATATGCGCTTCGGCGAGGATGGCTTGACCATCGGCAAGGCGGGCAACCCGCTGACCTTCCGCGTGGTCAACGACCGGCTGGCGTTCTATATGAACGATACCGAGGTGGCTTATCTCAGCGACAACAAGCTGTATGTGACGCAGGCGGAGATACTGGCGCGGCTGCAGATCGGCAAATTCGCCTACGAGCCGCAGTCCAACGGCAATCTGTCCGTGATTTACACGGGGTAAGGAGTTTTCATGGCAACCACAGTTTCCTACAGCGCGTCCATGCGCACGCGCAAGACCAATTCGGCCAGCAACGCGAAAAGCTCCGCCGCCAGTCAGGAGTATTACGAGAACACCTACAATTACGTCGGTATCGTGCATTTCGCGGGCATGGCGCTGAGCGGCAAGGTCATCACGAGGATTTCGCTGCGCATTGTGGCAGCGCAGGCGGGCTACGGCACCGGACACACGAAAACCGTATATGTCCGAAAGGCCAATTATCAATCTGCGTCCCAGTCGGGCATTACGGGACTCGGCTACTGCGGCGACGCACTGGGCACATTCACCGGTGCGTTCTACGGCAATACCAGCACCTATACGCTCAGCGGCGAACTGCTGAACAATCTGGCGGCGTACATCGCGGCGGGCAACAATACCATCTGTCTGTATAACCCCAGCCCGGTCAAAAGCTCACAGGGATACTCCACAAACTACCTGCAGTGGACGGAATGTACCATTACGGTGACGTATGAGGAAGCCGCATCCAAGCCGACGCTGAATAAGTATTCACTGGCTATGGGAACGGCGGTCACAATCTATACGAACCGGCAGAGCAGCATTGCTACGCACACGGTACGGTATTCCTTCTTTTCCGAAAGCGGGCTGATCGCTGTGGGTGTTGAGGATGAATGTGCATGGACGCCGCCCGTTTCATTGGCCGCGCAGATTCCGAATGCAACCTCCGGCTGGGGAACGATTCTGTGCGATACCTATGTGAATGGTTCGTTGGTATCGACCAATACCTGTGCTTTTCAGCTGACGGTGCCCGCATCCATCGCACCGTCTATTTCTAATGTGGCGCTTTCTGAAGCAACTGCCGGAATCGCCGACCGATTCGGCGGCTATGTGCGGACGCGAAGTAAGCTGGCTGTCAGTATTGTGGCGGCTGGAAATCAGGGCAGCAGTATTTCGGCCTACAGAACGAGCATCGACGGTGTGACCTACGCGGGTGCGTCCTTCACAACGAACGCACTGAATACGGCGGGCGATCTGACCATGACGGTCACCGTGACCGACTCCCGAGGGCGCACGGCCAGCACTACCCGTACTGTGACTGTGCTGGACTACTCGCCGCCATCGCTGTCTCAGTTTTCTGCTGAACGCTGCAATGACGATGGCTCTGCACCTCAAACGGACGGCACGAAGGTGCGCATCTCCGCAAAAGCGAGCGGCTCGTCCGTGGGAGGTAAGAACACGCTGGCCTGCACGGTGTACTACAAGCTCAGCAGTGCGGAATCATGGGTTTCCGCCGTGACGCTCACGCCCAGCGACTACGTCATTACCGAAACCAACCGGCTGCTGTCGCCGACCTTTGATGCGCTCAGCAGCTACGACATCAAGATTCGCGTGCAGGATGTGTTCTACTATATTGAGCAGACGGTGTCCATCGGTACGAAGCAGGTCATGATGGATTTCTACAAGGATGGTTCCGGTATCGCCTTCGGCAAGGTCGCGGAGAATGCGGGCAAGGTGGAATTCGGCTGGCCGCTGCTGCTCTCTGAACCGCTGGGCGTGGATCAGGGCGGCACAGGCGCTGAAACCGCGTCCGCCGCCTGCACGAAGCTGGGCGCGATCAAAAAGGCTGGCGACACGATGACGGGCAACCTTGGCATTTCGGGCTATCTGTACCCGTCCCTGTACCTGCTGCCCACCTACAACAGCACCACCAACCGGACGGTTTTTGAAGGATCATACGTCGGCGCGTCCTCCTTTTCCTCGTGGGAGGACGGCACAGGCAACAACCGCCGAATGCTGGAAGTGCGCAACGCAGCGTATCAGGCGAGTCTGGATTTCGCGGTGCTGCTGCGGACGTGCACGGGCGGTACATGGGCTTCCTACCGCCTGTTTCATGCGGGCATGGCAACGCCGATTCCGCTGGCCAACGGCGGCACGGGCGCTTCATCCGCTAAGGCTGCGTTGTCCAATCTCGGTATATTCTATTCCGCATCGCTCCCCAGCAGCGGTACGGACGGGCAGATCTGCCTTGTGCCAGTCTGATGAGGTAGCACTATGGGCACATTCTCGGCAACGGCCAACAGCAGCTCAACGATTGGCTATGCGCAGTACGGCTCTTCCTCGTGGAGCACGGGCAGCAGCAGCGGCGCGTGTCAGGGCGCGTATCAGGGCACGACGGCGGCGAAATCCCGCGTGGGCGTAATGATGTTTAACGGAGCGGGCGCGGCGCTCAAGGGCAAGCTCATTCAGAGCATTACCCTGACGATTACGTGCTCCGGCGCGGGTTCCGGCTCATCCAGCAAGAAGCTGACCTTCTGTCAGGCCAACTATCAGAGCCTGAACACCGGCGTTCGCGGTTCGGCGCAGGTGGGCGCGACGATGGGCACGCTGACCGGCAAATTCTACTCGAATACCGTCACGCACACCCTGAACGCTTCCAGCAACGCCGCGCTGTTTGCCGCCATGAAGGCGTACTTCGAAGCAGGCAATTCTGTGCTGGTGCTGTACAACGGCGAAACCTCGTCCAGCAGCGGCTATTCCAGCAACTACGCCCGCGTGACGAGCTGCACGATCACGGTGACCTACATTGACGCGGTGGTCTGGTATTGCGACGGTGGCACTTGGAAGCGCTGCACCGTCTGGTATCGCCTGAACGGCGCATGGAAGCAGGCGGTTCCCTATTACAATTCG
>OLNF01002155.1_pt1 | contig 15859 bp, 18 predicted proteins | sample 1673061 | NCBI WGS metagenome assembly OLNF01 (sample SAMEA3136751, study PRJEB25190) | human gut metagenome | reverse complement strand
AAGTAATACCTATAATCAAATTGTGTTTGAATATAAGAAACTTAATTTAACCGATGATGAAATATCTAAGCTAGCCACATTAGATATAAAGGATGCCACATATTTTAATGGTACTAATCAGCATGGAGGAATTGGCAAGGTATCACATGATGATAAGATAATGTCGTGGCTATTTAAATAGATAATGTCCTTAGATTAATCCTAAGGATTTTTTATGGTTTCTTAAAGGTAACTATGGCACTTTATTGTGCGTACTTTTAATTTTGAAATTATAAATTATAATAAAGTTGTATTAAAGATACAGAAAGAGGATTTATAAAATGAAAAATTATTGTATATTAAATGCGACAAATGAGCCTAGAGTAGAATTACATGATAAGCTTGGACTTACAGGGGCTGAGGTATCAATCAATAACATCCCTGCTGGTGCATGTGTTCCTTTTGTTCATCATCATAAAGAAAATGAAGAAATTTATTTTATTTTTGAAGGAAAAGGTAAAATGATAATTGATGAAGAAGAGGTATTATTAAAAAATGGTGACTTTATAAGGGTATCACCTAATGCTAAAAGACAAATGTTTGCAGCAAATGATATGGGAATTTCTTTTATTTGTATTCAAACTAAACAAAATTCCTTAGATGCTTATACCAAAACAGATGCCGTTTTAGATTGAAATAATTAACAGTTAAACTATTATATGTTATACTGTAGTATATAAAAGATACTATGGAGGTTTATATGATTGATTATAATAATTTACCTAATTGTCCGGTACAAACTTGCTTAAATTTTATTTCTGATAAATGGAAAATATTAATTATTAGAGATTTAATGGAGAGTACCAAAAGATTTAATGAATTAAAAAAATCATTAGCGCCTATTACTCAAAAAATGCTTACGCAGCAGTTAAGAGAAATGGAAGCGGATGGTTTAGTTCATCGGGAGGTTTATCCTGTAGTTCCTCCTAAGGTAGAATACTCCTTAACAGCACTAGGCCTTTCTTTAAAACCTGTAATTGAGGCTATGAAGTTATGGGGAGAGCATCTAAAAAAGAAAGTAAATAATGGATAATTTAAAATGGTGTATTGATTACTTGCTTAAATATAATAAGATAGATAAATTTATTAGTGTTTATACCTTTGATACATTAAGAGCTTTAATGAATATCACTATGCCTTATGATTTAGAAAATGAATTTTATATAAGACAGGATGAGGTTATTTAAGTGAACTCAATAAATATAAGCTTCAAGACTCAAAAAACTTTCAATATAAAAATAATATATTTATCTATCAAGGAGATATTACCAAGCTAATTGTTGATGCGATTGTTAATGCTTGTAATGAAAGATTACTGGATGTTTTTATCCTCTTGATAGCTGTGTAAATAATATTATTCATTCTTATGCTGGTCTTGAGGTAAGAAGAGATTTATTAAAGAAAATTGGCGAAAATTATGAAGAAGAAAATGGTAAATTTATTGTGACTAATGCTTATAATTTAAAGGCTAAGTATATTTTTCATACCATAGGACCTCAAGTTATTAAGCTAAGTGAGCAAGATAAATTAGATTTGAAAAATTGTTATTTAAGCTCTTTAGAGGAGGCTTCAAGGCTTGGTTAATACAATTGCATTTCCTTGTATTTCAACAGGACTATATAATTTTCCTAAGGATATAGCTTCGAGTATTGCTTATAAGACAGCTTTTAATTATTTAAAAGATCATCCTGATTTGAATGTTATATTTTCTACTTATGATATGAAAGATTATTTGCTTTATAAGAAGGAGGAAAAAAAGTATGATTATTAATACCGGTCAAAGAACAGATATTCCTGCTTTTTATGCAAAATGGTTTATAAATCGTATTAAGGAAGGCTATGTACTGGTAAGAAACCCCTATTACCCTAATTTGGTTACTAAATTTAGCTTAGATCCTAAGGTTGTTGATGTGATTGGCTTTTGCACTAAAAATCCAAGACCTATGTTGCCATATATTGATGAGCTATCTAAATATAAGCAATTTTGGTATGTAACAATTACTACCTATGGACGTGATTTAGAGCCTAATGTTCCTTATCTTTTGGATGTGATTGAGGATTTTAAGACTTTATCTTTAAGACTTGGAAAATACGCTGTTGGTTGGCGCTTTACACCAATTATAATTACTCCTAATTATCCTAAAGAAAGACATTTGAAGGCGTTTGAGTATATTGCATCAAGATTGGCAGGATATACAAAACTTGCTGTTTTTGGTTTTGTTGATTTATATGATAAGCTTAAAAAAAATCATCCAGAAATTCAGGATGCATCTGATGATGATAAAGTTTATCTTGCTAAAGAATTTCAAAAAATAGCTAAAAAATATAATATGGAATTAAGACTTTGTTCTAAAGAAAAGTGGCTTAAAAATTATGGAATAGATGTGGATGGCTGTATGCGCCTTGAAGACTATGAGAGAGCCGCTGGGGTTAAGCTTAAGCCAACAAGTAAGATGCAAGCAAGAAGGGGCTACTGTGCTTGCTTGCTTTCGAATGATATAGGTTCTTATAATTCCTGTATGCATTTATGTAAATATTGCTATGCAAACGGAAATAGTAAAATGGTTTTAAGTAATTATCAAAATCATGATGATAATTCACCTTTTTTAATTGGTACTTTAAAAGAAAATGATAATATAAAAGTTGCTAGTCAAAGCTCTTGGATTGTAAAAGAGGAAGGATTATTTAGTGAATTTGCGCCTTAAGAAAATAATTGATGAAGCAGATGCTATTTTAATTGGAGTAGGTTCAGGCTTATCTAGTGCTGCTTCATTTGAATATGGCGGAAAGACATTTATGGATAACTTTAAATACATATATGATAATATAAGGATATAAGGATATGTAAAGTGCAGGATTCCATGATTTTGATTCATTAGAAGAAAAATGGGCTTATTGGTCTAAAATGATTTATTTAAATCGTTATAAAAATGACGCTAATCCTTCATATCAAAAAATATATGAATTGTTTAAAGATAAAAATTATTTTGTCATAACAACTAATGTTGATCACCAATTTCAGCTTGCAGGCTTTGATAAAAAAAGATTATTTTATATGCAAGGTGATTATGGCTTATTTCAATGTAGTCTTCCTTGTCATAATAAGACTTACGATAATAAAGAAATTATTTTTAAAATGATAAACAGTATTAAAGATAATAAAATACCTTCAAGCTTAATTCCTAGATGTCCTTTATGTGGAAGACATATGACTACAAATTTAAGATGTGACAATCATTTTTTTGAAGATTTAGGCTGGCATCAAGCATATAAAAGATATAATGATTTTATTACTAAATATAAGGATAAAAAAATTGTATTTTAGAGCTTGGTGTAGGTTTTTCTACACCGGTTTGGATTAAGAATCCTTTTATAAAAATGACTTATTTGAATAAAAAGGCATCATATATATGTGTTGATTTGGGATATATTGAAATTCCAAAAGAAATAAAGAATCAAACAATTATTTTTAATGAAGATATCAAAAAATTCTTTGAAGAAGATTTTTTAAAACTTACAGGATTAAGTTCTTGTAGGCTTTTTTTTTACTTATTATAATAAAAAAATAAAATAGACAAAGGGTATTAAAAAAATAAAATAGACAAAGGGCATTAAAAAAATATAATATAGTTAAAGAACGTATGATGATTAAACGTTTAGAGGTGCTTTAGTGCAAACTTTTAATGTGATTTCAACTGACGAATTTGTAAAAAGAAAGAAGAAGTATTTTATAATATTTTGATAGAAGATAAAGAGCAAGTTGATACCTATTATGAGTTTAAATTGAAAAAAAAGATAAATATTTGCGTATCTAGAAATGTTAATTAGAGACTATATAAAAAACATAAACTATATTATTTGACATTAGAAATAAAATGATTACAATATATTTGGTTAGTTGTGTCTAACAGAAAAGAATGGTTTAAAAATGATAAGTTGCCGATTATGAAAAATTAATTGATTTAGGTTTCACAGAAAGTGAGATTTATAATATGACTGATGATAAATATTCTAGATTAATGCAAATGGATATAATTTCAACAAAGTCATATAATATGGTTGACAAAGCAAGTATTGCTGAGAATAATTCAGGAACTGATACAATATATAGTAAGTTTGAAGTAGTGGATGATGAATAGTTAAGAATTGCCAATATAAGTTTAAAGAATCTTAATGAATGTTCCAATAGAATTGGAAATGATATTGCTGAACAATCGTATATTTCAAATGATGAAAAAAATATGTTACTAGTGATACTTCGAAGAAAATGACAACTTATGTTTCTAAAGTAAAAATAAATGATGATTATAGGATGGCTATAAATGAGACCAGAATATAAGGATAAAATAATTGGTATATGTATTATTGTAGTGATTGGTGTTACACTTGGTTTAATATTAGAATTTAGTATAGGTATTCCATTCTATTTTATAGGTATTTTAACCTTAATTATAGAAGTATTATACTTAATTATTATTGTTTGCCGTTTTATGAATGATTACGAAAAAAATAGGCGAAATAATTAAATCTAAAATTAAAAATAATTTTTTAAATTGTAAATTGTATTATTATATAGGTTAGGGTATGCGGACATTTTTTTAGACTAATTATATAATATTCTAAATAATTGATTTATCATTTTGAGAAGATATCAGTTTTAAATTGGACTGTTCAGAACATGAAATAGACTTATTCAAAGATATTGCTGAGGACTACATTGTAAAATTGGAAAGTGAAATCAGAACAATTAAGTAAAATATTCCTCAAGAGTTAAAAGTCAGTGATAAATGAAAACTATTGTGAAAAAGTTAATTTTAAAGTAAAAGGAAAAACAATACTATTAGAGTTTGCTGATAAATTTAATAGATATAAAAGAAGTTCTTCAAGTTATACTTCTTATTTTGATACTCTTATAGATTTTTGAATTAAAAGTGGAATATTTTAGTAAAAACAGCAATAATGATGCTTAACTATATAATAATTTTTCGAAACTAATAAAAATTTTTTTTTTAAATAGCTGCAATATCATTTTTATATCAATTAAAAAATAGTAACATTTGCATCATATGGTAAAATTACTGCCAAAGATTTAAAGAAATTAAAGTAAGAAAAATGACTGTGAAGAATTGGCTTTAAAAAGCTGATATTCATAGTTTTTTTATAAAAGTAGTATAAATCGAGCTTTGCTAAAATAAAAATTATTAATTAGGAGCTCCTTTTTTTCGTATTTAAAAAATGTCAAAATATAAGCTGTTTTAAAAGCTTTTGGCTTTTATAAAGGAAAAAAATACGCTATAATACAAAAAAGTCTAATATTAAATTGGCTTAAGAAAGGTGAAGAATAATGAAATTTATTTCATGGAATATTGATTCAATTAACGCAGCTCTTACATCTACATCCGCAAGATCAGAGCTTTCAAGAAATGTGCTTGAAATGATTAAGCAGGAGGACGCAGATATCATTGCGATTCAGGAAACAAAGCTACCTGAGGCGGGTATGACCGATAAGCAAAGAGAGATTTTACTTTCATATTTTCCTAATTATAAAATAGAGCTTGTAAGCTCAGCCTTCCCTGCAAAAAAAAGCTATGCAGGAACAATGGTGCTTTATAAGGATCTCTATGAGGCTAAGGTATCCAAGCCTTCAATTGGCGCTCCTGATACCATGGATTTAGAAGGAAGACTTCTATGTCTCGAATTTAAGGATTTTTATTTTGTAAATGTTTATACACCAAATGCTGGAGATGGTCTTAAAAGGCTTAAGGAAAGACAGGAATGGGATAAATGCTACGCCAATTATTTAACTAGCCTTGATAAAGAAAAGCCTGTTATTGCTTGTGGGGACTTTAATGTTGCCCATGAGGAAATTGACCTTGCTAATCCAGATTCTAACCACACATCAGCGGGCTTTACCGATGAGGAAAGAGAAGGATTTTCAAATCTTCTTTCCAAGGGCTTTGTGGATAGCTTTAGATATTTAAATGGAAATGTTGAAGGTATTTATTCTTGGTGGTCTCAGCGTATTAAAACCAGTAAGATTAATAACTCAGGCTGGAGAATTGACTACTTCCTTTTAAGTGATAGAATTAAGGATAAAGCCTTAAAATCTTCAATGCTAGATTCAGGTCAAAGACAGGATCATACGCCATTAATTCTTGAGATCAGCAATTTCTAAATTTAATAATAATGATTAATCCTTAGTATCACTAGGGATTTTTTATTATCCCAAAAGTAACTATAGCACTTTATAGTGCGTACTTAGTGATAAAATTAAACAATTTTTTAAATCCCCTTCATATAATATAAATGGAGGGGATTATTTTGTCTAATGTAAGAGAGATTGTAACAAAAGCGATTGTTGCAAAGGGTAAGAAAAGTATTAGTATGTCCCATACTATTGATACAACCTTACAGCCATATTCAATTTTGGGCTGTTGGATAATTAACCATAAATATGAAGCCTATAAGGAATCAGATGTTGTATATGTTACAGGAACCTTCGATATTAATATTTGGTATAGTCTTGCAAATAATACTAAAACAGATGTTTTAAGGGAAACGGTAAGCTATAAAAAGGATATTAAAACCAAACAAATAGTAGATGATTATCTTGAGCATTCTGATGATGTTTTAATTAAGATCTTAAAGAGTCCGCAAGCAACTAATGCTAAAATTTATGATGGACATATTGATATAGATTTATCCTTTGATATTCTAGCAGAGGTTTTAGGTGAAACGAAAATGCAGGTAACTGTATTTAATAGTGAGCCAGAGGATGATAGTGATATTGAGGATTTAGATATTGAAGTAAATGAAGATTTCTTAAAGAAAGTGTAAGTGTTTAACTTACCTTTTTAAATTTTACAAAAATAGTTGACAAGTCAATTATTAGTACTAAAATGTAGTTGACAAGTCAACTAAAGGAGTGATAATGTGGATGTAAGAGAAATTACGAAGGTTGTTAGAAATATGAACCTTTATAAGAATTCTGTTAATAAAAAAAATATGGAGTTAAATGAAACTGAATATGAGATGCTAAGATTTATTACTAAGCGTGAAAGTAGATCATTTGCTGAGGTTTCAAATTATCTTAACGTTGATAAGGGCTTAGTTACAAGAATGAGTAAAAAGCTAAGTGAGCTTGAATATGTTAGGATTGAATCAGATCCTACCGATTCAAGAAGGAAGATGCTAATTGTGACTGATAAAGCCTTAAAGCTTAAGGATGAAGTTGTAAATGAAGAGGTTTTCTTTTATGATAAATGCTTAGAGGTTTTAACTGATAAAGAAAAGAAAGAATTTCTAAATCTTGTTGAAAAGGTATATTTAGAATCTAAAAAGTATAGAAAGAATGGCTGGAATTTTAATGAAAAGTAAAAATGATAATTTACGCTATGATCGAGTTAGAACTTATTTTAAGCTAAATAAAAAATCATTTATTTTAACTTCCATAACCGGTGTTATTTATAATAGTTTAATGGCTTTAGTACCAATTGTCCAAGGAAAATTAATTGATGCATTTAATGCTCAAGATGATGTTAAATATATTATTAAATTTGCACTTACCTTTTTGACATTTGTTATTTTTATTCAGGTAAATCGATATTTTAAGCGTTATTATGTAAGAGATTTTTCAAATAAAATGGTTTTACAAATGCGTAGGGTAAGCTTTAAAAATTTAATTACTGATGATATATCAACCTTTATAACAGAGTCAAAGGGCGATATTATGAACAAAAATCTATCTGATATTAAGGATAGTGCTGAAGGTGTAAGAAAGATATTAACGGAAGTATATGATAGTATTATTCTTATGCTTGGTTATCTTATAAGCTTAATGATTATGGATTGGAAAACAACTTTAGTTATTACCATTTTTTTAGTGCTATCAATGGTTTTTGCTAATTTGATGAAGAAGATTATATATAAATCAACCTCTGAATATAAAAAGACATTCTCAAAATCAAAGGATGTTACCTTAAATTCTTTAAAGAATGAACTATATTATCGTGGCTTTGGTGTGTGTCATAAGTATGATGCAATCTATCAGAATACACAAAATGAGCTTGAAAAAAAGTCAATTAAGTCAATGGTATTTAAAGGCTCACTTGAACCAACCTATCAGGCAATTGCTTTAATTGGTTTATTCTTTGTTATTTACTTTTGTGGTATAAAGGTTACAAGTGGTACTTGGCTTGTAGGTACATTTTCAGCTTATCTTTCAACCTATGTTTTAGTAGCTAATAAGGCCTCAAAGGTTGGTAAGGTATTTAATGCGGCTACTAACTTTAAGGTTTCTTGGAAAAGATGCTCGCCTTATCTTGAAAGGAAGGAAATGGCAAGGCATGGAGATTATAAATTAAAAGGTAATCGTCTTAGGTCTGACGGTAAAGGACGCCATGGAAAAGAGCTTCATCGAGCTGGACGGCAAAAAGGTCACGCTCGCCGAGGCGCTCGGCACGAGGCAGTTCGGCAAGGTCTATATCCTTCTCGGCATCAACGAGATCGGCGCCTACACCGCCGCGGACTGGGCGGCCCAGTACAAATCGCTGCTCGATCTCGTGCGCGAAAAGCAGCCCGACGCGGTCATTTTCATCCAGTCCATCTTCCACACCACGCAGAAGAAGTCGGATAGCTCCTACTTCAAAAACGAGGTCATCAACGAGCGCAACGCCGCCATCGCGCAGCTGGCGGACGGCAAAACGATCTTCTACCTCGACCTCAATCCGCTCTTCGACGATGAGAACGGCGCGCTGTGCGCCGACTACTCCGGCGACGGCGTTCACGTCCGCGCGCCCTACTATGTGCAATGGCGCGACGAGCTCTATCGGTTCGGCGTGGTCAAATAACGTAAAAAATCGCTTCCCTGGTCGGGAAGCGATTTTTTATCTGCTGTTTTCGGGAGAAATTACTCCCAGCGGTCCGCCTCGGGCGTGCCGTTCACGTGCTTGACGACCAGTCCCGTCAGGGCAAAGAGGGCGATGGCGTTGGGGATGACCATGAGGTTATTGAACATATCGCTCAGCTCCCACACGAGGTCGCTGGAGGTCAGCGTGCCGAGGAAGATGAACACCAGCGCGATGACGGTGTAGACGACCGTGGACCTCTGACCGAAGAGATAAGCCATGTTGATCTTGCCGAAGAGGTTCCAGCCAAGGATGGTGGAGAAAGCGAAGAAGAACAGGCAGACCGCGACGAACATCGCGCCCGCGCTCTCGCCAAAGACGACGCCGAAAGCGGTCTGGGCAAGGTTGGTCTTCTTGAGCACGTCCTGCGCCGCAGCCGCGCCGCAGCCATGGAGCGGGCCGCCCTCGGTGTAGAGGGTGGAGATGATGACGAGGGCGTTGAGCGTGAGGACCACGAAGGTGTCGATGAACACGCCGATCATGGCGACGACGCCCTGCTGGTGGGGATTCTTGACGTTGGCCTGCGCGTGGGCGTGAGGCGTGGAGCCCATACCGGCCTCATTGGAGAACAGGCCGCGCTTGGCGCCCTGGGAGATCGCGGTCTTGAGGGCGTAGCCGATACCGCCGCCGATGATGGCCTGGGGCTGGAAGGCATACTTGAAGATCATGCCGAAGGTGGCGGGGACGTATTTGATGCGGGCGCAGAGGATCACCAGACCGCCCAGCAGGAAGATACCGGCCATAATGGGGACCAGCTTCTCGGTGACGGCGGCAAGACGCTGCACACCGCCCAGGAAGATGATGGCGCAGATGATGACCAGGACGATACCCACGATCCAGGAGGGGATGCCGAAAGCCGTCTGCATGGTGGAGCCGATGGAGTTGGATTGGACCATGCAGCCCATGAAGCCAAGGGCCAGGATGATGGAGACAGCGAAGAAACCCGCCAGGAACTTGCCGAATCCGCCCTTGAACGCGGTGGTGATGTAGTAGACCGGGCCGCCCTTGATGTTGCCGTCAGGCTCAACGATACGGGTCTTCTGGGCCAGGGTAGCCTCGGCATAGATGGTGGCCATGCCGAAGAAGGCGATGATCCACATCCAGAAGATGGCGCCGGGGCCGCCGGTGAGGATGGCGCCGGAGGCACCCACGATATTGCCGGTGCCCACCTGGGCGGCGATGGCGGTGGCCAGCGCCTGGAAGGAGGTCATGCCGCTTTTCTGGGCGCCGCCGCGGAGGTTCATCTCACCGAAAAACTTTTTCATGCCCTCGCCGAAGCAACGGACCTGGACAAAGCGGGTCTTGATAGAGTACCACAGGCCCACACCCACCAGCAGGAAGATGAGGATATAGTTGCTGAGGTACTCGTTGATCTTGGATACGATGGGGAACAATACACTTTCTAACATACAATTTCTCTCCTTGCATAAAAAATAGAGCTGCCGGAAAACGGCAACTCTGGAGAAGTCTGGTCAAGCGAAAAACTCGTCTGCTCCGTCCTTTTGCCTGAGAGATTCGGCGCTCGCGCGCCTTGCACCTTCGGCACCCAACTGAATGGGATTCTCCAGAGTTCCCTCCCCATCCGGTCTTTCCATTCCGGGCGGTTCATCGGGCTGTATCTAATTGATGGACGTATGTTACCACATAACGGACATCTTTGCAACCCCCTTTTCGAAATTTTTATGAATAGACGCGCACCCTCCTGCTTTACGGTGAAAAAAAGCACCCCGTGACGGGGTGCTTTTGCTTACTTTTGCAGGGTAAACGTCATCTGTACCGGGTTGTGATCGGAGTAGGCAAAGCCTGTATCCAAAACAGCGGCACTGTCCACGGCAACATTGGGGGTGACCAGGAAGCCATCCACGGTGAGGACATACTGGCCGTCGTGGTATGGACCGTCGGCGTTGCGGCAGGATGGCACCGGATCGTTCTCGTCCAGTGGCGCCACCAACTGCACGTCATAGCTGTCGAACACGCCCTCCGGTATGGGCTGCGCCCAGGAATATTCCTGCTCCGCCGCGCCGAAATAGGCGGAGGAGTCCCCCAGCAGGTCCTTGTTGAAGTCGCCGCCGGCCACGCACCAGCTGCCCTTTTCGTACTCCGCCTGCATATCCGCCAGCAACAGCGCCAGCTGCTCTGTGGCGATGGTACCGTCACTGGTGTAGGCAGAGAGGTGCAGGTCGTAGAGCACCAGCTCACCGCCGCCGGAGACGGGGACACGGCTGACAGAGTAGCAGCGGTCCAGGTCCAGAAGCTTCATAAAGCCGGACTCCACCGGCAGCTCCACGCGGTCAGCTGCGGTGATATTCGCCGGAGAGAAGGTCAGCAGGCCGGACCGGGAGGCTCCGTGGGGGGCGGTCAGGGGATACAGAAGATAGGGCGAGTCGTAATTCTGGCAGAAAACGCTGCTCTTGTTGAAGAGGGCGGCATACAGCGGCTCGCGCTCGTCCACATGGTAGGTACGGGTGGAGCCGATATCCACCTCCTGCAGCAGGCAGAAGTCGGCGTTCTGCTGCTTCAGGTACCCGGCGATGGCGTCCATGTTGGCCGTCAGGCGCTCTTTTGACCAGGCGCGGGATTCCGTGCCGCCGTCCATGAAAAAGCCGTAGTCGTCCTCGTAAGCGCCGAAACCGATGTTCCAGGAAACGACCGTATAGGCCGTATTCGTATCGACGGACTGGGCGGCATCGGTGGACTGCACCGGCGTCAGCATCTGGTCGCCGATACGGTGATAGTCGATAAACACATAGGCCACATAGCCGCCCGCCAGCAGCAACAACGCCAGCAGAACGCAGAGAATGATCTTCACCCATTTTTTCACGGCACAGGCCCTCCTTGGTTTACTTTTTTCTGAATGTATAGTATACTCTTTTCAAACGTATTTGAAAAGAGGTATCCTGCTTGAAAAAGATCATTATTCGCTTCAACGCGCCGGTGATATTATCCTTCGCCCTGCTGAGCCTGATCGCCCTGCTGCTGGGCAACTGGACCAACGGTGCCGCCACGACGCAGTATTTCTCCGTGTACCGGTCCTCTCTGGCCGACCCTCTGACATACGTACGCTTTTTCGGCCATGTGCTGGGGCACTCCGGCTATGACCACTACATGGGCAATATGCTGCTCCTGCTGCTGGTGGGCCCCGGTCTGGAGGAGAAATACGGCAGCGGCACCATGGTGTGGATGATCGCGCTGACGGCGCTGGTCACCGGCCTGGTGAATTTTATCTTCTTTCCCCACACGGCGCTGCTGGGCGCCAGCGGCGTGGTGTTCATGATGATCGTGCTGTCCTCCTTTACGGCGGCGCGGAAGGGCGAGATCCCCGTGACGCTGATTCTGGTGGTCATCTTCTACCTGGGCGGCGAGATCATGGACGGACTGTTCAAGCAGGACAACGTCTCCCAGATCGCCCACATCGTAGGCGGCCTGTGCGGCCTGGTGTTCGGCTTTACCGTGCGGCGGGGACGGAGGTAACGGATGTACATAGCCATCGGCATTGCGGCGGCGCTGTTTGCCGCCGACCGGATATTGAAATATCTGTCCCGGATGGGGAAGCTGAAATGGGAGCGTCGGTATGTGCGCCTGACCCATCTGGAGAACCGGGGGTTCTTTCTGGGGCTGGGACAGAAGCACGAGAAGCTGCTGCGCTGGCTGCCGCTGGGCGTATGGCTGGCGGCGGCAGCGTGTCTGCTGCCGGAGCTGGGCAAGCGGGCCTTCGCGGCACAGCTGGGCATTCTGTCGGTGCTGCTGGGCGGCATCAGCAACCAATGGGACCGGCTGCGGCGGGGCAGCGTGACGGACTATCTGCAATTCCCCCACCGAAAGGCCAAAAAACGGGCGCTGGTGTGGAACCTGGCGGACTTCATGCTTATCGGCGGCGTGGTGCTGACCGTGGCCGGACTGGTGAAGGAGCTTATCAAGAAATAAAAAACCGGGCCATCGGCCCGGTTTTTTATTTCTCCTTGTAGTACAAACGGCAGTGGCAGTAGCCCTCGAAGTTCGGGTCGGCGATCTGGTCCTTGAACTCCTTGCACATACACCTGTTCTCCTCGGTGCGGGCCAGACGGCAGGGACAGTAGCCGCCGGTGCGTTTCAGGCCCTCGCGGATGGTTTTCACGATCTCGGGATCGTCATTGAGACGGACTTTCACAGAACAGCCTCCTTCCTCTCTGCGGTAAAAGGCCCGCGGCGCGGGCCTTTTATGTATTAACCGTGGGAATTGAACCAGTCCTCGCAGAACTTGGCGATGGACGGAACGATATCCTTGACAAAGCGCTTGGTGGTGTTGATACACAGGTCGTAGGAGCCCTTGTCGCCCCACTTGCTGTCGCTGTACATCTGGTGGTGCTGGGCACGGTTGCGGTCGATCTGCTTCATATGGGACTCGATCTCCCGGGGCGTCAGATGCTCACCCTGCGGGGCACGGCGCTGGCAGCGCTCGATCTTGGAGTCCTTATCCGCATAGACAAAGATGTTCAGCGGGTCGTAGTCCTTGAGGATAACATCGGCGGCCCGGCCCACGATGACGCAGTCGCCTTGCTTGGCGAAGTTCTCGATGATCTGGCGCTGGGCCACTGCCACGCGGATGGGCTGCTCCATGATCTGGAAGGGCTGCATACCAAAGCGGTGCCCGATGGTCAGCGGATAGGCGGCTTCGATGCTCTTTTCGCCCACGTTGGCCACATAGTCCTCGTTGAAGCCGTTTTCCTTGGCGATCATCTCGATGATCTCGTGGTCGTAGCACGGAATGCCCAGGGCCTTGGCCAGACGCTTGCCCAGCTCACGGCCGCCGGAACCGAACTCACGGCTGATGGTAATGATTCTGCTCATAATTAGGATACCTCCCTTATTGCTCAATATTCATAGCTGCTGCCGCCCACGAACTCGCGGACGATGGAATTCAGCGGCACATAAGGCGTGTGCAAAGGCGGGACGCTCTCCACCACCTCTACCAGGTCGGTGAGGTCGTGCTCCTGCATATACTCCGGCGTCAGTTCCTGCCGGAAATTGGGGATGTTGGCCAGGCACTTGGCCAGGATACAGGGCTCATAGTCGTGGAAGGAGTCAATGTGAATGGCGGCGTTGCTCTTAAAGGGCCGGATATAGTTGACCTCGCCGGCGTTGACGCTCTCGGCACGCTCGACCGTCTCCCGCAGGGAGTGGCCCCGGGTGTTGTAGTCCCGGATGAGCCGGCGGGCCACGCGCAGCTGCTCGGGACGAACCACGCGGTCCTTATTGGTGAGGATACGGGTGCGGGGCGCCACATAGATGCCGGTGGCCGCGCCGCGGATCTTATCGAAAATCAGGGGGTTGAGCATATGGATCCCCTCGGCAATGACGATGCAGTCCTTGTCGCCCTGCATGGGCTTATAGCCGCCGGTAGTGCCAGTCTTGAAATCGTACCAGGGAATATCCACCTGCTCGCCGTCCAGCAGGCGGCCGATGCAGCTGACCAGCAGGTCCACGTTGACGCAGTAAGGGGACTCCCAGTCGGTAGCCTCCAGCGGACGCTGGTCCAGGGGCAGGAAAAAGTTGTCCATGCTCAGCAGGCAGACCTTGACGCCCAGATTTTCCAGGTAGTCGCGCAGGCGCATGGCGGTGGTGGTCTTGCCGCTGCCGGAGGGGCCGGTCAGCGCCACGATGCGGCGCTCACGCCCGGCGGACAGGACAGCCGCCGCGGCGGAGGACACCTTGTCGTGGAATACTTCCTCGCAGCGCAGGACGAACTGCGTCTCGTTGTTCATGGCCTGGTTAATGGTCTCCAGATCGATGATACGCATAAAGCCTCTCCTTTCAAGAGGGGGTAATACTTTATCCCGTATTATAGCACGGTATGGCCGCCGCGTCAAAGGGGCAAAGGCGTAAAAACGCCGCAAAATATACACGCCCCTTTCCCCCGGCCAGTGGCGCAATACTACCAAAAAACACAGCAAAATGCCGAAACTTTCATTGCAATTTGCCCGTATTTATGGTAGTATGATGTTAGGAATTTAACAATACTGCACAAACCCGCGTACTTCTGTGGCATAGCCGCCATTTCGGTCAGAAATGACGGCGGCGGGTAACACGAAAGGACGTGAGACTTGTTGGAGCACTCCCCCAAGATCATCGCCGTCGCCGGTAAGGGCGGCGTGGGCAAGACCTCCATCTCCGCCGCCTTTGTGCGGCTGCTGACTGAAGCGTACCCCGACAAGCGTATTCTGGCCATCGACGCCGACCCGGCGGTGGGACTGTCCACCGCGCTGGGCGTTGAGGTGAAAGAGACGCTGGACGACATCCGCAAGAGCATCGTGGCCTCGGTGGAGGACGGTGCGCCCCGGGAGGCCATCGAGCTGCTGAGTGAGGCACGATACCGCATTTTCGACACCATGGTGGAGCAGCAGCGGTTCTCGTTTCTCGCCATCGGCCGGCCGGAGACGGCGGGCTGCTACTGCAAGGTGAACGCCTATCTGAAGGAGGTCATCAACCTGCTGGCCAACGACTTTGACTACGTGGTCATCGACGGTGAGGCCGGCATCGAGCAGATCAACCGCCGGGTGATGGAGAAGGTGACGCATCTGGTGCTCATCACCGATCCCAGCCGCAAGGGTACACAGGTCATCGACACCATCAAGCGGGTGGCCGACGAGCTGGTGATGTACGACCGCTGCGGCGCTATCGTCAATCGGGTCACGGACCCGGCGCTGATTCCCTACATCCATATCAACGGCACGGAGATACTGGCCACCATCGGCAGCGACCCACAGCACGCCGCCAATGATATCCAGGGTCTTAGTGTTTTTGATCTGCCGGAGGATGCCCCTGTCATCCGCGGCGCACGCGAAGCCCTGACCAAGCTGGAGATCTTATAATTGAAATACATTAGGAGAGAGGTGTAATTCTTGAGAGACCTGAAGCATCTGATCTACTTCGAGAGC
>OLNF01002154.1_pt1 | contig 15861 bp, 9 predicted proteins | sample 1673061 | NCBI WGS metagenome assembly OLNF01 (sample SAMEA3136751, study PRJEB25190) | human gut metagenome | reverse complement strand
CAACACAAAAATTTTATATTTTTTTAATTGTCTACTTGACGGGATGCACACCATTCTAAGCTTGAATTTTGTGACTTTGCGCTGTGGAATCCTGACTGTAACCTTGCGAGCTCGTTTTCGAGCAAGGTTGTTTTATCAGGCAGGATGGAACGTTTAGCGCAACGGAACAAAATCAAGCTTAGAATACTCCTTCTCTTTGTTTTTTTGAGCAACTGCCTGCAATTTTCTTTGTAGCGGCGTCTGTTTAGTTCTAAAAACTAGTATTTACTTAAAAGTTACGATTGTTACCCCGGCATCCCCTTCGCCGAATTCTGCAAGCTTATAGGACTTCACAAACTTCAGTTTACGGAGATACTCGTGGATTCCCTTTCGTAAGGCGCCAGTTCCCTTTCCATGAACAACCCGGACAGAAGTAAGTCCGGCGATCATAGCATCGTCAAGGTATTTTTCAAGGCGGGCGATTGCCTCATCCACAGTATTTCCGAGAAGGTTGATTTCCGGATTGATTGTTGCAGCCTTATTGATACTGTAGCGGTCTTTTGGCTGATGCTGTGGTTTCGGTGCTTTTTCTGGAGCGAGAAGTTCTAAGTTTTTGTAGTTTACTACAGAACTTAAGAAGCCCATCTGGATTACAAGGTCTCCATCCTTGTTGGCAGCTTCTTTTACAGTTCCGTTTAGAGAAAGTGTAGTTACAAATACAGAATCGCCTACTTTGAAGTCAGAAGGATCGGAGATAGTGGAAGACTTCTTTGCCTTATAGGCGAGCTTTTTGTCAAGCTTACTCATGCGGCCTCGGAGATCACTTCTCTGTGCTTCCATTTTTTTCATGTTGTTCTGCTTTGGATGCTGTCCCCATGCGTGATATTTACGAATGGATTCATCAGCAACTTCCTTGGCTTCTTCGAGAATGTTTCGTGCTTCCTCGCGAGCATCACGGAGCATCTTGTCTCGTTTTTCTTTAATGTCATCCTGTTTTTCTTTCAGGCTGTTCTTTAAGTTCTCGATTTCCTGTTTTGTCTTGTAAAGTTCAGACTGTTCTTTTTCAATTTCAGCTTTGTTTTTCTCTAATTCAGAGAGCATGTTTTCAAAGTCAATGGCAGTCGCATCGATCTGGGAGCGTGCCTGTTCGATAATGTAGTCTGGCAGGCCAAGACGTTCACTGATGGAGAAGGCATTACTTTTTCCAGGAATACCGATTAAAAGGCGGTAAGTTGGAGAAAGAGTCTCAAGGTCGAATTCACAGCAGGCATTCTCTACGCCAGGTGTGTCCATTGCGTACATTTTTAGCTCAGCGTAATGTGTTGTTGCAACTGTACGAATCTTTCCTGTATGCAGGTCATCTAAGATGGCAATGGCAAGTGCCGCACCTTCTGTCGGGTCAGTTCCTCCACATAATTCATCGAGTAAAACGAGAGAATTGGGGTCAGCTTCGTCTAAAATGTGGACAAGGTTCGTCATATGAGATGAAAATGTGGATAAGTTCATCTCAATACTCTGCTCATCTCCGATATCTGCAAAAATATCAGAAAATACAGCAAGGCGGGAACCCTGAAATGCAGGAATGTGGAGTCCTGCCTGTCCCATAAGCTGGAAGAGACCGACTGTTTTTAAGGAAACGGTCTTACCACCAGTATTTGGTCCGGTGAGCAGAAGCATATTAAAGTCCTCGCCAATATAAATATGGATTGGAACGACTTTTTTCGGATTAAGTAATGGATGACGGCCCTGCTTGATATCTACAATTCCGTCTGTATTGAAAATCGGTTCGGTTCCCTGATATTCTTTTGCATATTTTGCCTTTGCGAAAATGAAATCAAGCTTTGTCAGAATCTTCTGATTTTCCTCTAATTCACGGCTGCAGGAAGCGGCCTGTGCGCTTAAAGACTGGAGAATCTTTTCGATTTCCATTTTTTCTTTAATATCTAATTCTTTCAAATGGTTGTTTAACTGGACAACGGCCATCGGCTCGATGAAAAGTGTAGAACCGGAAGAAGACTGATCGTGAATCATACCCGGAAAGGCGTTACGATATTCTGTTTTTACAGGAACACAGTAACGGCCATTACGGACGGTAATCAGCGCATCCTGAAGCATTGTCTTGTTATTTTGTGAGTTGATAACAGAAGTCAGCTTATTGTGGATGGAGATATTTGTCTGTTTGATTTCGCGGCGAATGTCTTTTAATGCGGAAGAGGCATCATCACTGATCTCATCCTCAGATAAAATACACTGTGTAATTCTCTGGTAAAGGAATTCTAATGAATCAAGTTCTCCAAAATAGCTGTTTAAGGAGTCATATGCCATTATGTCATCTTCCGTATCGCCGTATTCTACAGCCTGTGCTGTAATAGAAAGAAGACGGGCAATATCGAGAAGCTCCTTTGTATTTAATGTGGAATCAATTTCTAATAATCTTAAATGTGGACGGATATCAGAAAGTCCCTGAAAAGAAAGATAACCCGTCTTATAAAGCCGGGTCAGTGCATCTTTTGTTTCTGTCTGTGCTGACAAGATTTCTTCGTAATCAGAGGAGGGAAGCAGGTCTTTACAGAGTGCCTTTCCCATGGTCGAAGAAGCAAAAGTCTCCAGCTTTTTAATGATTTTATCATATTCTAATGTGATTAGTGCCTTTGTATTCATAAATAAAATCCTCTCAAAAATTTAAGTTCAATCTTGATATGCATCTTAATTTGTGATGGATGCATTATGCAGGAAAACGTATTGCAGAGCTATGTAAAGAGAAATAATCCAGATAGTATATAGTTTGTACATAGTTTTACTGCGTAAGTTATGATTGAATAAGATTTTCATATATTGATAATATTAGATTAACTTGTTAGTAGCGAGCCCGAAAGCCCTTTTCATCTGCTACATTTACAGAAGGAATATTTGTAATGTCCAATTTGTCAATGCGGATGAAGCGATTCCCACCTGGCCGATCAGAGGATAACTCCTGTAAAAAGAGTTCCACACGGTGGTCTAGTCCTTGGACTTCCATCTCTACCGTACCATCATAGAGATTGCGGACCCAACCCGTCACATTGTACTTTTTTGCAAAACCGGTTACTGTAAAGCGAAGACCAACGCCCTGTACGCGGCCGTGTGCAATAATGTGTTTTCTAATCATAATGCTTACCTACAGTCCGATACTGTGCCGGACTATTCCTTTCCTTAATTTAATGCAAAAGTAATTGTGACATGAAATACTTCATTTGTCAATGAAGACGGGGCGTAAAGCCTTTAAAAATGCGGAAAAATCTGCGAAATAGAGCATTTTCTTGGTTGTCAGCCTATTAAATTTAAGCTATAATATGTGAAGTAATTAAAGAGATGGATTAGAAAGGAAACGTATATGCGTTATATTAATGAACTCAGAGAAGGAGATAATGTCTCTGAAGTGTACCTTTGTAAAGTAAAAAATATTGCGAAGACAAAAGCGGGAAAGACTTATTATTCCATGATTTTGCAGGATAAGACTGGTGTCATTGACACAAAAATCTGGGATTTGAATAATGGAATCGAGAATTTTGAACAGATGGATTACATCCGTGTAGAGGGTAATGTCACAAGCTTTCAGGGCAGTCCGCAGCTCAATGTCAGAAGACTGCGTAAAGCCAGAGAGGGCGAATTTGCAATGGAGGATTATATCCCATGTTCTAGCAAGAGTATTGACGGAATGTTTAAGGAATTATCTTCTTATGTGAATCATGTACAGAACATTTATTTAAGACAGCTATTAGTTGCTTTCTTTGGAGATAAGGAATTTGCAGCCAAGTTCAAGGCACATTCCGCAGCGAAAAGAGTACATCATGGATTTATGGGCGGTCTGTTAGAGCATACATTAAGCGTAACGAAACTGTGTGATTTTTATTGTACGCAGTATCCGGTTTTGAATAAAGATTTACTTATTACAGCAGCAATCTGTCATGATATCGGAAAGATTGATGAGCTTTCTGATTTCCCGGAGAACGATTATACAGATGTTGGACAGCTGGTCGGCCATATCGTAATGGGAACGCTGATGATTGATGAGAAGATTAGAAATATTAATGGTTTCCCAGCGAAGCTGGCGAATGAATTAAAGCACTGTATCTTAGCACATCACGGTGAGTTAGAATACGGTTCCCCTAAGAAGCCGGCATTAATTGAGGCATTAGCTCTTAATTTTGCAGATAATACTGATGCAAAGATGGAGACGTTTATTGAAGCACTTGCAGAAGAGAGCCGTCAGAGCGGTGAGTGGAAAGGTTACAATAAATTATTTGAAAGCAATATCAGAGCGACAAGTCATTTAGGAGAAAAGGATTGAATAATAAAGTGAAATCAGAACAGAAGTTGAATTTGAAAAAGAATCAGGAAATTTCACTTACAATCGAAGATTTTACAAAGGAAGGGGAAGGTCTTGGCAAGTACCAGGGCTTCCCTTTCTTTGTTAAAGACACGGTAATCGGTGATGAAGTGAGAGTTTCCATAACAAAATTAAAAAAGAATTACGGTTATGCCCGTCTGGTAGAAATCGTAACACCATCAAAAGACAGAGTAACCCCGCCATGTCCGGTCGCAAGACAGTGTGGAGGTTGTAAGTTACAGCAGATTTCTTATGAGAAACAGCTTTCTTTTAAAAAGAGTCTTGTGGAAGGGTGCCTGATGCGTATCGGCGGTTTTGGAAAAGAAGATATTGAGCAGAAGATGGAGCCGGTATACGGAATGGAAGAACCGTGGCATTACCGCAATAAGGCACAATTTCCTGTCGGTTATGACAAAGAGGGGAACCTTGTTGCCGGATTTTATGCGGGCCGTACCCACTCCATCGTGGCCAATACAAATTGTGCGATTCAGGCAGAAGTAACTCACCCGATTGTTGAAAAAGTTCTTACTTATATGAAAGAAAATAAGATCTCTGCATATGATGAGAAAAATCACAGCGGTTTGGTGCGCCATATTTTAACCCGCATAGGATTTACTACTGGCGAGATTATGGTATGTCTTATTGTAAATGGTACGAAAAAGCAGTTGAAACATATTGATAAACTTGTAGATGACTTAAAAACAATCGAGGGAATGACAAGTATTATCGTAAACACGAATACTGATAAGACAAATAAAATTTTGGGACTTCGCTGTGAGACTGTATGGGGCCAGGATTATATTGAAGATTATATCGGTAATATTAAATATCAGATTGGGCCGCTTTCTTTCTATCAGGTAAACCCACAGCAGACAAAGGTTCTTTATTCTAAAGCATTAGAGTACGCTGAGCTGAAAGGGCAGGAACTTGTGTGGGATTTATACTGCGGAATCGGAACTATTTCCCTCTTTTTGGCGCAGAAAGCAAGGCAGGTTTACGGTGTAGAAATCATTAAAGAAGCCATCGATGATGCCAAGAGAAATGCCGCATTAAATCATATGGATAATGTTGAATTTTTCGTTGGAAAGGCAGAAGAAGTCGTACCTGAACAGTATGAAAAGACTGGGATTCATCCAGATGTCATCGTTGTTGACCCACCAAGAAAGGGCTGTGATGCGATGCTCTTAAACACAATGCTCGATATGGCACCGAAGCGCATTGTCTATGTAAGCTGCGACCCGGCAACATTAGCAAGAGATTTAAAGATGCTGTGTGAGGAAAGATATACCTTGGAGAAGGTATCTGTGGTAGATCAGTTCAGCCACTCGGTTCATGTGGAGAGTGTTTGTGCTTTGAAAAGAGTAGATGAATAATTTTGCTATATTTGCTATAATATAGAGAGTGTCTGCATTAAAAAAGACTGGAAAGCATTTTTTAAATATACTTTAGGTAAATAGTTTTTTATACTATATTATTAGGACCTTTATAGAGAAAATAAGATAAGAATGAAAAATTATCCAGAAACTATGATAGGATATATTGTTTTTTGTCTTTTTAATTATAGTAGTATTTTTAATTGCTATAGACACATCTTATGATAAAACAGAGGAATTGAACAAGAATATTCTTAAAAGATTTTCTGGCAGGCGTACCTAAGAAAAGATATATGTAGATCAAGAAAAAATATTTACAAAAGTATCATGGGAGGGGCGGAATATATGAAGTCAATCAAGAAATACGAAACAATTATTAATGAGGCACTGCGTTCAGCACTTGAATACGATACTCCCGAGGGACAAATTAATGAATTTATCAGTTTTTTTGGAAAACATATCGGGTCTGACAGAATTTATATTTTTGAGGATGACGAGGAGCATCATGTAACAAATAATACTTATGAATGGTGTGCAGAAGGAATTACTCCGCAGATTGAGCATTTGCAGGGTGTGAATATGGAAGTAATTGATTGGTGGTATGATACTTTTGATGAGGGAAAAAGTGTTATTATTTCTGATGTTAAAGAATTAAAAGGAGTACATCAGGTATCTTACAATATGCTCAAGTACCAGAATGTTTGTAAAGTAGTTGTCAGCCCATTACGCCATAAAGGGCAGATAAAGGGATTTTTTGGTGTAGATAATCCACCGGCTGTAGATTACAATGCATTAACAATGTTTTTAGATATGATCGGAACCATGCTGATTTCTCTTTTAAAAATAAGAAATACATTTCAAAAAGAGCAATATAACGCAAGTATGAGCAGCTACTCAGCACTTTCTGAGATTTATTTATGTATGCATTTAATTGATATAAAAACAGGAAAGTATGAGCAGATAAAAAATGTAAAACATGTAGAAAAAGAATGTGAAGAGCTTGATCAGGAGAATTTTTCAAAAAGAGTATATACAACTATGAAATACTTCTGTACAGAAATGTATTTATCAAGTGTACTGGAGTTTGTGGACTTATCAACATTAGATAGACGATTAATGGAAACAAACACAATCGTTCATGAATTTATAGGTACAGTTTCCGGATGGTGCCGCGAGCGCTTTATCAAAGTAGATAGCGATGAAAAAGGCCGTCTGTGGCATGTTCTTTACTGTGTGGAAGTTATTGACGAACAGAAACGCCGGGAGAAAAAGCTGCTGTATCTTTCTGAAACAGATTCCATGACCGGTATTAATAACCGTGGAAGCGGGGAGCGAAAGATTACAGAATTCCTTGAAAAAAAGAAAGGTGGCCTGTTCTGCCTTTTAGACTGTGATAAATTCAAAAAAATCAATGACACATATGGACATGCTGTTGGAGATACCGTTCTCATTAAGCTTGCAGCAGTCCTTCAGCGAGCCTGCCGTGAGAATGATATTGTCATGCGGCTTGGAGGTGATGAATTTGCGATGTATCTTCCAGGAATGCCAGATAAAGCACAAGCGGAATCATTTTTCAAACGTTTATTTACGCAAATAGATAAGATTTCCATACCGGAAATGCAGGGAGAGAAAATTAATGTGAGTCTGGGAGCTTCTTTATGTTCGGATAAAGATGGAGCAACTTTTGATACGCTATATCATGAGGCGGATGCGGCAATGTATGAAAGTAAGAAAATTGTGGGGAATCATGCGATAATATATTCTGATTTGCCACAGGCAAGGCAGACGCCACTGTAGAAGAATTATTGGGCAAAATTCTGCAACACAAAGTCAAAATATAGGTTGTTTTATTTACTGAGAGCGTCTCTTTGCCTGCGGCAGATCAGGAATTATATAGTTGCTTCTATAATATGTTTGTCGCTGATAAAAATATCATGTACTCATGGGCAGCCCAAAACAGCTCTCAAAGAGTCAATATATTTCAGTAATAAGACAGCAATTTTCATATATCCTCTCTTTAGATTAGTGCTATAATAAAATAAATATGACTATTCAGAAATAATTCATGGAATCGCATTTGCGATGCTTATTTTTTGCTTTGAATAGCCGCAGTTTATATAACATAACACAACCGTGGGACAACACGGGGGTAGCTCGCTTATGCTTAGCACAACGGTGCTATCGAACGAGAACCGACCTCTATAGGTGGGGAGGATGTCACCATAACCAGAAAACCAAAGTATACATATTGGGAAAGGGGTAGAAAGACATGATAGATAACAAGAGACAGGAGCTGATTCATAGCCAGGTAATGGAGATTCTCAAAGAGAACCAGTTAGCATTTTCTAATGTTGCACGTCCAAAGCCAACAAAAGCTTCTACAGCAACTTCAGCATCCTGGTCAAAAGACATGGCTCCGAAAGCATCTGCAGCAACACAGGGAGCATGGGACAGCACAAATACACCGGGCGGTGTTTCTTCTTTAGCAAAGGAGAAATGGAATGTACAGGAAATCGCAGCACTTGTAACAAAGGCATTAGAAGCCAGCAACGTAAAAGTTGCATTTTCTAATAAGCCAATTCCTGCACCAACAACAATTTCCAGTTCTACACAGCCAGCATGGAAGAAAGACGAAGACGAAGCTCCTCGTAAACCGGCAGCAGGTACACAGGGCGCATGGGATGTGACAGATACACCAGGTGGACTTTCTGCTGAGACAAAGAAAGTATGGAATCTTGATGCAATCACAGCTCTGGTAAAGAAAGAATTAACAGAGAACCTTGAGTTCTATAACAAACCACTGCCAAAGCCAACAACAGTATCCAGTTCCACACAGCCAGCATGGAAAGATGACAGCGAAGAGTATAAACCAAAAGAATCTGCATCTGCTCAGGGAATCTGGGAGAGAGGCAATAAGATTTCTGCATCTACACAGCCAGCGTGGAAGGTGGATGAAATCGCTGCTTTGGTAACAAAGGCTCTGCAGAATAAATAATATTTACTACAGGCAAGGGGAGATGTCCTCTGAAAGATAAATAAAGCATATTTGTGACTTTAGTCGCTGTGGTTTGAATGTTCGCTTGGACGCGCGAATGTTCAAACCTTGTTCCGAGGCCACAAATATGCTTTATTTATCTTTCAGAAGACTGTCTTTGGCTGCGGCAAATTACTATTTAGAAAGGAATTATTATGCAAAGTAAAATGACACTTAAAGAATGGCTGCCACTGCTTGGTATCACAGTCTCAGCATTCATATTTAACACATCAGAGTTTATGCCGATTGGTTTGTTGACAGATATTGCCGACAGCTTTCATATTACAGAGGCACATGCGGGGGTACTGATTACAGTATATTCATGGATCGTTATGTTACTGTCTCTGCCGTTGATGCTTCTATTGAATAAGATTGATTTTAAAAGACTTTTGTTAGGAACGATTGCACTTTTTGGAATCTTCCAGATGCTGTCCGCTTTTTCTGCTTCATATGGAATGTTAATGATATCACGTATTGGCGTAGCGTGTACACATTCAGTATTCTGGTCGATCGCATCACCGGCAGCAGTCAGTGTTGTGTCAGAAAAGTTTCGTTCACTTGCACTTAGTATGGTAGTAACCGGAACCTCAATTGCGATGATTCTTGGACTTCCGCTAGGAAGAATTATCGGACTTCATATGGGCTGGAATATGGCATTTTTCTGTGTAGGAATCATTGCTTTTATCACAACCGCTTACCTGATTTTTGTATTCCCGAAAGTGCCGGGCGGAGAGTCTTTCTCCATAAAACAGATGCCGGAAATCTTTAAAAATAAAACGCTGATGGGAATTTTTCTTGTTACCTTTTTATTTGCCACATCGTATTATACGGGATATAGTTATATTGAACCATTCTTACAGAAGGTGGCTGGTCTTTCTGCTAACTGGGTTACAACAACACTTACTATATTTGGTGCAGCAGGTCTTTTGGGAAGTTTTTTATTTTCCCATTATTATGACAAGAATAAATATCTTTTCGTAAAACTGGTAATGATCAGTGTGGCGGCAGCATTACTTTTATTATATCCGATATCAAAAGCACATATGGCGGTTGTTTTATTATGTGCATTCTGGGGTATGGCAGTTATGGCATTTAACGTGACATTTCAATCAGAAATTATTACTTATGCACCGGCAGCGGCTTCCTCTGTAGCAATGGCAATCTATTCCGGAATCTATAATCTTGGAATCGGAAGCGGGACATGGATTGGAGGAAGTATTTGTACCCATCTGTCCATTTCCTATATCGGAATTGCTGGTGGCATGATAGCAGTAGTGGCGGCATTGTTATGCATATTTGTTGTGATAAAGTATATGAAGGAATTTGATAGAGCAGCTTGATTTTAAAGCGGGTATTGATACTCGCTTTTTTTGCTTAAAATAGAAAAATTACGGGACGTAGAAGGATGTAATCTGAAATATGTAACAAAAATAAAAGATATACTTGCGAAAATGATGGTTTTATACGATAATAGGTACTGTTTAACCTGAAATAGAAAAATCAGGCAACATAGAGTAAAGAGAGATTGAAAATAGATAATTGGGAAATTAAATGGAGCTTCCGAGTAATTCAATTGCGGAATGCTTCAGGATAATAAAAGTTATCGTATAGGAGCATAAAAAACAAGGAGAGAAAAATGAGCAGAATAGATGAAATTAAAAAACGACGTACCTTTGCAATTATTTCGCACCCGGATGCCGGTAAGACTACATTAACAGAGAAGTTTCTTTTATATGGAGGTGCAATCAACCAGGCTGGTTCCGTTAAAGGAAAAGCAACCGCAAAACATGCGGTATCTGACTGGATGGATATTGAGAAAGAAAGAGGTATTTCCGTAACTTCTTCCGTATTACAGTTTGAGTATGGCGGATGCTGCATCAATATTTTGGATACACCGGGACATCAGGATTTCTCTGAAGATACGTATCGTACATTAATGGCAGCCGATTCCGCTGTTATGGTAATTGATGCATCGAAAGGTGTGGAGGCACAGACAAGAAAGCTTTTTAAAGTTTGTGCCATGCGCCATATTCCGGTATTTACTTTTATTAATAAAATGGATCGTGAGGCAAGGGATATTTTTGATCTCTTAGATGAAATCGAAAAAGAACTTGGAATCCCAACTTGTCCGGTAAACTGGCCAATCGGTTCCGGTAAACAGTTCGCAGGCGTTTACGACAGAAAAAGCCAGAAAATCGACTTATTTGAGGATACGATGAAAGGTACAAAGATGGGAACGATGAAAGAAATCGCCCTTGATGACCCGGAAATCAGCAACTATGTCACAGACGAAGCAAGAGAAGTGTTAGAGGAAGAAATTGAGCTTTTAGATGGAGCCAGTGCAGAATTTGATCAGGAATTAGTTGATGCCGGAGAACTCTCTCCAGTATTCTTTGGTTCTGCCCTCATGAACTTTGGCGTAGAGAATTTCTTAAATTACTTCCTGAAAATGACTTCCTCCCCACTGCCAAGAACTTCTGATCAGGGAACAATCGACCCAATTGAGGAAAAAGATTTTTCTGCATTTGTATTTAAGATTCAGGCAAATATGAACAAAGCTCACCGTGACAGAATCGCTTTTATGAGAATCTGTTCCGGCGAATTCGAAGCAGGAATGGATGCTTTCCATGTACAGGGAGATAAAAAGGTACGTCTTTCTCAGCCACAGCAGATGATGGCAAGTGAGAGAAAAATGATCGATAAAGCCTACGCCGGAGATATTATTGGAATTTTCGATCCAGGCATTTTCTCTATCGGAGATACAATTACAACTTCACCAAAGAAATTTGCCTACGAAGGAATCCCTACTTTCGCACCAGAACATTTCGCAAGAGTGCGTCAGGTAAATACGATGAAACGTAAACAGTTCATCAAGGGAATCAACGAAATCGCACAGGAAGGTGCTATCCAGATTTTCCAGGAATTTAATACTGGAATGGAAGAAGTAATCGTAGGTGTAGTAGGAACATTGCAGTTTGATGTATTAAATTATCGCCTGCAGCATGAATACAATGTAGAAATCCGCCTTGAAAAACTTCCATACGAATATATCCGCTGGATTGAAAATACAGAGATTGACCTTGAAAATCTTCGTGGAACATCAGATATGAAGAAGATTAAGGACTTAAAGGGAAGACCACTTTTACTCTTCATTAATAGCTGGAGTGTGGGAATGACTCTGGAGAGAAATGAAGGACTTGTACTCTCGGAATTCGGAAGAGCTTAAGAATTCTGATTTGTGGGACTGCGAAGCAGACGAACTCCTGAAGATAAATAAAGCATATTTGTGACTTTAGTCGCTGCAGTTTGAATGCTCGCTTTAGGCGCTCGCAACCAAACCTTGCTCCAAGGCCACAAATATGCTTTATTTACTTTCAAGAGTTCTGTTTGTTGGCAAATCGTGAAATTGGTTGGAAGGATTTGGAAAAGAAGACAGGAAGTGTATAAATCTATAAAAACGGATAAAATCTCAAATCAGTTTAAAAAATATTTTTCACAAATAGTTCCAGTGTCAATCTTTCAGAACACCAGCTCTCTGTAAAGCCACAAATATAGAGTCTTTTATTTCCAGAAGGCTGTCTTTAACTGAGGAGGAAAACTCAGAATCTATTTTCTGCAATTGAAATAGAAGTTTTCGGATAGGATGAATTCGGAAAGCGAGGGGAAGATTTGATAAAGAAATTAGAGTATGTTTAAAAAATATCAAAAATTTACCAATTTTACTATAGTGTATGCTTGAAAAAAGATTATAATATGTTAAAATATATATTATTATTTATAAGAAAGGGGAAACTTATGAAAAACAATCATAATCTACTAATGAAAATGAAGAATCTTGAAAAATTTAGCGGGGCTATCAAAAGATGTGTAGCAATAGCAATGGCATCCATGTTATTTGCAACAACTGGATTTAGTTTGGATACACATCCGGTTAAGGCGCAAGAAGTAAGTTCGTCAGCAGATAAGATTGAAATTCCAGAAATAAGCAAGGATGCTTTTAAGAAGTACAAAAAGATTTCTGGAATTGGAGCGAATACTATTTTAGGAGCGGATTTTACTTATTATCAGCAGTGTCTGGAGTGGGGGAAATCATATAAAAATTATATGAGTCAGTCCGTAGACAATATTTTCGACTATGTAAAAAGTCAGGGTATCAATACCATATCTTTAAAGGTTGCTGTAAATCCAACAGGGGAAAATGCATATCTTTCTTTGGAAAATGCAATAAAAACATTAAAAGCTGTAAAAGCATCTAATACAAATCTTAAGACAAATCTTGTCTTACTTTATTCAGACGAAATAACTTATGCGGGTACACAGAATCTTCCGGCAGACTGGGAGAAAGCAGAGAAAGAAGAGCAATCGGTAACTCGAGTAGAAAGTGCAAAAACTTATACAAGAGAGACAATTGCAAAGTTAAAGCAGGCGAATGTCCTTCCTGATATTGTAACGATTGGTAATGAGGTGAATTGGAATTTCCTTGGAATTACTGACGGAGAAGGCTGGGAAGGCTGGAAAGCAATGGGCGATATTTCAGCATTGCTGAAAAAAGAAGGTGTAAAGAATGCTGTCAGCATAGCTGCTCAACCTGATGCTGCTTCTGTAAAATATATTGTTCAGAAACTGGGCTATGCGTCTGTAGATTATGATTATATTGGGGTAAATGTTTATCCAGATAATAATACAAACAGTTATATTAAAAGTTTAAAAAACGAAGTAGAAAGTTGTGCACCGGATAAACAACTGATAGTTTCTAACGTAGAATATGAACGTGTAAATGAGGCGAATACAGCCAATGTATATACACAGGCTGACAGCATTTATAACTTGTTAGAAGCCACAATTGATGAGAAGAATGCTGGTGGTTTGATTTATAATGAAGCTGCATATGTTGGAAGTTGGAAGTCTTTCTTTGATGATGAGGGAGATGCACAGGTTTCCATGGCTATTTTTGCATATGCACAGGGTAATGAGACAGATACAAGCAGAGATCCTTATAAATACGGAGATGATACTGGTTTAAAACAGCAGAAAGTAACCATTAAAAAAGTGAAGAATATGTCAGATTCTACTATTCGAGGCATAGACATTTCATCGTATACTGCTTTAAAAAAGGCTGGGGTAAAATATTATGATAATGAAGGAAAAGAAGCCTCATTACTAAAAGTTTTAAGTGATAATGGTGTAAATTACATTCGTATTCGTATATGGAATGATCCGTATAATGAAAAAGGAGAGACTTATGGTGGTGGATCCAATGATGTTAAGGCTGGGTTAGAAATAGCGAAAGAGGCAGCCAAATATAATATTAAAGTTTTATTGGGATTCCATTATTCTGATTTTTGGGCAGATCCAGCAGTACAGTTGCTTCCAAAAGCATGGGAAAAAGATAGAAATAATCAGGAAAAAATGTGTTCTAATGTATATGAATTTACTAAAGAAACCTTAGAACAATTTAAAGATGCTGGTGCTGACATTGGTATGGTACAAGTTGGAAATGAAATATCTCAGGGAATGATGGGGATTATGCATAGAACTAAAGCCAATGTCTGGCAGGAAGAAGAAAAGTCTGTGCTTATTGACAGTTATTTAAATGCAGGTGCCAGGGCAGTAAGAGAATGTGTGCCAGATGCTTTGGTTGCGATACATTTAGATACTCTTAATTTAAGTATATATAAAGATGCTATGAATGCATGGGAAAGAGATAAAGTGGATTATGATGTTTTAGGATCTTCTAGCTATGCCTTTTGGGCTGGAAAAAATATGCTTGGGAATGTTCGGAAAGCTGGAAATTATGTTGCATCCAGAGGTAAATTATTTGCAGTATTGGAGACATCATGGCTTAACTCTCAGAAAGATGCAGATGGTACTGTAAATATGGTTAATAATACTAAAGATGCAGTTTATAAAGTTGGTCCTCAGGGACAGGCAGATATGTTGTCAGATTTATATGATGCAATTTTATCAAATGATAATGGATTGGGTGCTTTTTATTGGGAAGGGGCATGGATACCTGTCAAAGCTGGTTGGGTGAATTGGAAATATAACAAAGAAATGGCCAATGAATTTGGAACAGGATGGGCGACAGAAAATGCAGGAGGATACTATCCAAAGAGTAAATTGTATTATAATGGGAATCCTGTTTGGGGAGGAGATTCTTGGGATAATCAAACGCTTTTTGATGATAAAGGATACCCATTAGATTCTCTTCGCTTCTATAAAGATGCAGTGTCATCTAACGAGAAATATTCCAGAGTGGTTATTGCATTATGTGATAAGGAAAATAATGTACTTGAATACAGGGTAGTAAAAGTTATTTCAGGAAAGAGTATGACTTATACATTACCGGAAATTAAAGGATATACGAAAGAAAAAGATACAATTAAAATTTTAGGAACAAATGATAAGATATCTAAGGTATCTGTAGTTTATAATAAGGATATAAAAAAACAGACAATTACTGTGAAAAAAGCATCCTATACGATTCCTTATGGAACAAAGTTTAATCTTAAGAACGAAGTAAAAGCAGTTGGAAGTTTAACATTTACTTCAAATAATACGAATATTGTTTCTGTTGAAAAGCAGGGTAAAAAACTTGTTGTAAAGAAGCCAGGAAAAGTAAAGATTAAAATAACAGCCGGTGCAACAGCAGATTATAAACAGACCAGTAGAATAGTTACTATTTATGCAGTTCCGAAAAAGCAGACCATCAAAAAGGTTTCTACAGCTAAGAGAAAAGTAAAAGTGAATATAAAGAAAGATGTAAAAGCTACAGGATATCAGATTGTTGCAGCTAAGAACTCAAGATTTAGCAAGGGCAAGAAGGTATTAACAAAGAAAGGAACAAGACAGGTAACATATACAATAACAAAATTAAATTCTAGGAAAATTTACTATGTAAAGGCACGTGCTTATAAAACAATAGGCAATAAGAAATATTTTGGTCCATGGAGCAAAGTAAAGAAAATAAGAATAAAGTAAATTCCATAGATCATTTGAAAAATTAGAATTTAATTTGAGCGAATTTTAACTGAAGTTTATATCTAAAGAGTGGTATGCTCCCTTTTAGGTAGACAGTTGAAAAAAATAAAACTGTTTATCTGAAA
>OLNF01002147.1_pt1 | contig 15877 bp, 14 predicted proteins | sample 1673061 | NCBI WGS metagenome assembly OLNF01 (sample SAMEA3136751, study PRJEB25190) | human gut metagenome | reverse complement strand
CTGGGCGCTCGGGAAGATCGAGGACCTCGTCGTTGCGAACAGAGGCGGCAACAAGGGCGTCCACGGGTTCATCGCCGAGGTGGCCGAATGCGGGCTGGAGAACGCGCAGAGCCTCGTCCATGGCGATAAACCGGCAATGGAATGGGTTAATGACAACGGACCCGCCGACCTTTTGCGCAACGGCGTCGAGATACAGGTCAAGTTCGTGAACGCCGGCGGCAAGTTCTCCCTGGACGCCGTGGCCGCCCATTTGCAGAAGTACCCCGATTTCCTCGACAAAGACGGCATCTACCAGATCCCGAAGGACCATCTCGACGCGGTGCGCTCCCTGTACGAGATGCCAAAGGAGGAAGCGGCCAAGCTGGCGTCCTCGACCGGCGGCCCGTCCTACTCAACCTGGAAGAGCATCCATGAGTTCTTCGACTCAAGCGGGTTCAGCATCGATGACCTTGAGGCCTCCAAATTCGAGTACCACTTTTATTTCAGCAATTTCTCAACCGACGAAACCAGTTCCGCCGCGGTCTCCCGCTTGACGGTGACGGTGGACACGCCGTCCAGTGTCACCAGACAGGAGGTGGAATTGTAGGCGTAGAAGCACAGGGTCACCTCGGAGAAATTCTCCCGGTCTCTCAGGATACGGAAGGTGATCTCCGGCTCTCCCTCCGGGGTCACAGCGCCGCTGTTGGCGCAATGGCGAATGGCATAGCCGCTGGAGGTCATGCCCGACAGGCTGTTCAGGACGGGAGCGAACTTCACTTCCTGCCCGTCCAGCTTCCAGACCGTTTCCTCCGTGACGGTTCCCTCGTCATCCGTCTTTTCTTCGGTGGTTCTCGTCAGCACGGATTTCTCACCGTCCACCGTGACGGCGACGCTCTGCACCGTATCCCAGTCCATCAGAATCACGTCGTCGGGCTGTAAATCGGCGTAGGTGGTGTAGCGCAGGGTATCGCTGAGGGTGGCGTCCCGCTGATAGATCATCTTGGAACCGCTCAGACGCACGTAGCACTCGCCGCCCTCCGAGGCGCTGATCTCCAGCGTATAAGCCGCCTTGCCCCCGTCCAGAACCGTCGCCGTCACCGCCGGGGCATCCAGACCGTACAGGGACAGGTCGGATGCGTTGTAGTCCACGCACTCGCTCAGATTCAGGTTCGTCACCATATCGAGAAGCGTCTGGGTCAGGTCGTTATCCAGCGCCTTGCCCGCGTTCTCGCGGAATTTTTCCAGCAGGTCGTCCACGGTCATCCGGCTGCGCTCTTCGCCCTGCACGTCGAACACGATGCGGCCCGCATCCATCATCAGGGTGCGGTTGCCCAGTTCCAGCGCCTGATGCATGTTGTGAGTGACCATCAGGCAGGTGATCTTCTTTTCGGCCACGATGTTCCGGGTCAGCTCCAGCACCTTTTCCGCCGTGGCGGGGTCCAGAGCGGCGGTGTGCTCGTCCAGCAGCAGCAATTTGGGGGTGACCAGCGTGGCCATGAGCAACGTCAGCGCCTGCCGCTGGCCGCCGGACAGCAGGCCCACCGGCTGTTTCATGCGGTCCTCCAGGCCCATGTCCAGCAGAGAGAGCTTCTCGCGGAACAGTTCTTTATCCTTGCGGGAGATGCGGGAGAAGATGGCGTGAGGCGCGGTGCCTGCACGCAGGTAGGCCAGTGCAAGGTTTTCCTCAATGGTCATATTGGGGGCTGTGCCTTTGAGGGGATCCTGGAACAGGTGGCCGATGACCTTGCTGCGCTGGTGCTCCGGCTCAAAGGTGATGTCCTGCCCGCCCAGCACGATGCTGCCCTCGTCGGCGATGAACCCGCCGGTGATGGCATTGAACAGGGTGGACTTGCCCGCGCCGTTGGAACCCACGATGGTGGCAAAGTCCCCGGCTTCCATGTGCAGGCTCACTCCGTTCAGAGCCACCTTTTCGTTCACGGTACCGGGGTTGAAGGTCTTATGCAGGTCGTTCAGCTGCAGCATTTCCATCTTACTTTCCCTCCTTCACGGCCGCGGCGCGGCGGGCACGGGCGGCATGTTTGCGCTTTTCAAAGGCAAAATGCTCCCGGATGGCTGGCATCGAAATGGCCACGGCCACAATGATGGCCGACACCAGCTTCATGGCAGCAGCCGGCACATTGAAGCGCAGGGCCACAGCCACGATAAAGCGGTACAGGCAGCTGCCGAACACCACGCCCAGAATGCGGCGCAGCATGGTGCGCTTGCCCACAAGGGTCTCGCCGATGATCAGGGACGCCAACGCAATGGTGACCATGCCGGTGCCCACGTTGATGTCACAGCTCTTCTGGTACTGGGCCAGCAGACCGCCGGACAGCGCACACAGCGCACCGGACACGCACAGGCCCACCGTAATGGTAAAGGCCGGGTTGATGCTGGAGGCCCGCACCATGGCGGTGTTGTCACCGGTGGCCCGGATGGACAGGCCCAGCCGGGTGCCCAGGAAGCCCAGCATGGCGGCGCAGGCCAGGGCGATGATCCCCCCCACCAGCACCAGCTTGTACCAGCTGCCCAGAAAGCCCAGCGACTTTTTGGCCAGCGAGAAGATGGTCTCGGTCTTGACCAGCGACATGGTGGAGGAAAAGCCCATGGCCGCCAGATTGATGGTGTACAGGCCGGTGTTGACGATGATACCGGCCATGATGCTTTCCACACCAAGGCGGGTCTGCAAAAACGCAGTGACAAAGCCGGAGCACACACCCGCCGCCATGGCCGCCGCAAGGGCCAGAATGGGGTGGCCGGTCAGTGCTACCTGACAGGCCACCGCACAGCCCAGGGTAAAGCAGCCGTCGGTGGACAGGTCTGCGATGTTCAGGATGGAATAGCTCAGAAACAGTGCCAACGCCACCAGAGCGTAGATACAGCCAAGCTCCAGCGCGGTCTGGATGACGTTGAGCGAAAAGATACTCGCCAGCATGTGTGTGCTCCTTTAAAATACGGTTATTTTTACACGGCCTCGCCCTCTCCGTCACGGCTCACGCCGTGCCACCTCTCCCAGCGTGAGAGGCCTTGGCATTGCGGTCATGTTCCCGGTTCTGCCAAAGGCTCTCCCTTTGGGAGAGCTGACATTGCGAAGCAATGGCTGAGAGGGCGAAGTTGCTTTTCAGTTCAAGGCATAGTTAAGAGAAGTTCTCCGCCGTGGTCACTTCCACGATCTCGGTGCAGTAGGGTTTGAAGGCTTCCTTCAGGGCGTCCAGCTTGTCACCCTCAAAGCCCAGGGCGGCGGCGGTCTCGGTGTTGATGGTCACAATGCCGTTGTCAAAGGTCTGGTAGGGCATTTCGGCGGCGCTCTTGCCATCGCACAGGATCTCGGCCACCATGTCGGCGGTGGCCTCGCCCAGCTGGACGTAATCCACGCCGTAACCCACGAAGGCACCGTTCAGGGCAAAGCTGTCGGCACCGGTGAAGTGCATCACGCCGGCCTCGGTGAAGGTCTCGTAGATGGACAGCTCCGCGGTCATGATGGTGTTGTCGGTGGGGGTGAACACGGCCTTGACCCCGGCAGCCACCAGGGCTTCGGCAGCCATCTGCACCTCGGCGGTGGTGGTGCCGTTCTTTTCAATGTACTGGATGCCCTTTTCGTCGCAGAAAGCCTTGGCATCGGCGATGGCCTGCGTGGAGGAATCCTGGCTCAGGTCATACAGCAGGCCGATGGTGTCGATCTCCGGGTCTGCGGCAAGGATCAGGTTCATGATGGCGGCGGTGTTCAGGGCGTCGGAGGTGCCGGTCATGTTCTCACCGCCGTCAAAGCCTGCAGCAGCGGGGTCGGTGACGGCGGAGTACACCACCGGGATCTCGGTATCTTCCACAGCGGCCAGCATGGTGGCGGCGGTGGGGGTGGCCACAGCCACGATCACGTCCACGCCATCGGCCACCAGGTCGGCGCCGATCTGGTTCAGGTTGCTCTGGTCGGCCTGCGCGTTGGCGTAGTAATCAGCGTAGTCAAAGGTGACGCCCTTTTCCTTGCCCAGCTCGTCCAGACGGCTCTCCACGGATGCCACGATCTGGTTGAGGGAAGCATGATCCACATAGTTGACGATGCCCACCTTGAAGGTCTCACCGGCCACGGCGCTGGAAGCTGCCTCGGAGGATGCGGCGGTGCTGGTGGAGGCGGAAGATGCTGCACCGCCGCAGCCGGTCAGTGCCAGTGCGGAAACGGCGGAAGCGGCCATGGCGGCCTTCAGGAAGCTGCGGCGGGAGATCATGTTCATGGTTTTCATAGTGGTTAACTCCTTTCCCGGAGCGGGCGGCATAAAAAAGACCCGCTCCCTTTGCGGGACGGGTCTTTCCAAAATAAAAACGACCCTGTCCCTGTGTGTTATCCACAAGGACAGGATCGGTAAAATACGATTCTGCGGTGCCACCTTGCTTGCCCTGCTGTGAACGCAGAGCCTCTCACGGAGAGCCAACACTCCCCTGCCCTGTAACGGAGGCTTCCGTCCCAAGCTACTGGGGAACTTTCCCGTTTGCCCGGCCCTCGGCGGCCCACGAAACTCTGCCCCGCTCTCGCCCGTTTGCACTGTCCGGGCTCACTGCAGATGCGCTGTGCAGGTTCTCTTCCGCCTCATCGGTTTGATTGCATTATACACTTTATCTGCGTAAAGTCAAGAGGCAATGCAAAAAATTTTTTGCAGGTTTCCGGCAAAGTCACACTTTGCTCTTTTTACGCTTGCGCCACACAAAGTATGCCGTGTACACCAGCCATACCGGCAGGGCGGCCAGCGTCACCGTGCGGCTCAGGGCAAGGCCGTCGGCCTGATACACAAAGTCGATGCTGCTGGTGCCCGCCGGGCACAGCACCGCCATCATACCGTCATCCACCCGCACAATGTCGGTCTGCTCCCCATTGACATAGGCCGTGAAGCCGTCATCGTAGGGCACCGAGAAGAACACGAGGTTTGCCTTGTCCTGTGTGATCTCGGCATGGAAACCGGCATTGTTCATCTGGAACATGCTGCACGCCTGGGCGCGGCGGTCGTTGCAGTCCTGCACATAGGCTTCATAGGTCAGCTCGCTCTGCTTTTCGGTGGGCAGCTCGGCGAGGTACTTGCCGTAAACGGCAGCGTCCTCATCGCTGAACACCAGTGCCCGCATCAGCAGGTTGGCACGGGAGTTCTTGTTCACCTGCCCGTAGGTCTCCTCGGTCACATAGTAATCGTAGGCAAAGCCCATGGGAACGTAATTTTTATTCTTGTACAGCACAAAACCGTCCAGCTCGTCATAATAGGCCCAGCCGTCGTCGGCCTGGCTCTCAAAGTCCGCCTGCTGTTCCGGCGTGGTGATGAGATATTCCACACTCAGCAGGCCCCGCAGGGCATAGTCGGAGATGTCCGGCTCACTGCGCACATCCCGCTTGACGCCCAGGGCCGGGTAAAAGCTGAGGATGCTGGGGGCCGCCGTGCTGCCGAAATATTGCAGGCAGCTCTTGTCCAGCCACATGCCGATGTTGTCGTGGATCTTGTAGGTGTCCACGCGGTAATCGCCTTCCGGCAGATCCTCCTTCAGCAGCAGGGCGTTGTTGTCCTGCTCCACAAGATCGCTGTCGGTGTACCATTGGCCGAACTTGCCGATGCCGATGTGCACCATACTGAACACGCAGGCAAAGGCCACCACCGCCGCCGTCATGCGCTGGGCAAAGCGGCTGTCTGCCCGCCATTTCTGGCAGACCAGACGGTAGAGCAGCAATCCGCCCAGGCCAAAGCCCAGCACCACGAAATACTGGCCGGGGTTCTTGAGCACACCCAGAGACCAGGTGCCGGTGTCGTTGTCCAGCACGGGCACCAGTGCAAAGGCCAGCGTAGCCAGCATGATCCAGCCAAGGCCCCGGGCCGGGGTGTCCAGATCGGTGTTGTGATCTTCCAGCGCATTCACGGTCATCGCCGCGAGGATGAGCACCGGCATATAGTACCAGCGGGCATAGTAGCTGGAGTTGAGAGCGTAGAATGCGCTGTTCAGGATGGGCACCAGCGCGCACACGGCGCACACCGCCACAATGCGCTTTTTGCTGTCGCCATGGCGGGCACGCCAGTAGGCCAGCGCACCTGCCAGACTGCACAGGGGCAGATAGGCGGACATGCTGGTCCACTTGATGACGCCTTCCGACCAGATGGAGGTCAGGTAGGGAGAATCCGGCGGCATCACCCAGCTGAGCAGGATGGCCAGATACTGCTGCACCTTGCCGTAGGTCAGAAAGCCCCATCCGGACGCAAGGTCGATGGTGCGCGGGTTCTGCAGCAGGCTCAGCACCGCCGGGACCAGCAGCAGGCAGCCCATGGCCACACCCAGCAGGCTTTCAAACGCCAGCTGCACAAACCGCTTCACGGTCAGGCGGTAATCGCCGGTGGTGAGTTTGCACACGAAGTAGATGGCCAGGAACACCACCTGCCCGGCAAAAAAGAAGTAGTTGTTGAGCAGGTTCACCGCCGCCCAGAAGGCAAACAGCCCGTGACGCTTGTTGTACATGGCCTCGTCCAGCGCCCACAGCAGGTACGGGAACAGCGCCACCACATCCACAAAGTGGTTGAAGAACACGTTGTACACCGCAAAGCCGGACAGTGCATACAGGCAGGCACCCAGCACGGCGTAATCCCAGTTTTTGACATAGCGCTTTAGGTACAGGTACGCACCGCCGCCCGCCACGCCGAACTTGAGCACCAGCAGCGGCACCATCAGGTAGGGCAGCCACCGCTGCGGGAACAGCAGCGAGAACCAGAAGAAGGGCGAGCCGTACAGGTAGAAGGAGTAGGCATTCATGGCACCGCTGCCCAGGTCCGTTGCCCAGGAGAAGGTGTTGCGGGGTGCCCCGGCAAAGGTGCTGTCCGGGTAGCCTGCCCCCTTCAAAAAGCCGTTCATGTACCGGTAAAAGCTGATCTGCTGGCTGTTGAAGTCGCCTGCATAGTGGAAAAATCCGCCGTCCATAATGTAGAACGGCAGGAAAAAAACGGCTGCGGTGAGCGCACACAGCACCACCGCCCGCCAGAACTGATCCTTTTGCTGCCCGGGCAGCCGCAGCTGCCGGGACATTCCGAATTGTTCCATGGGTTATCCTCTTTCTCCGCCGATGGGCGGAAGATGCTTTTTTATCAGTATACCACGCAGGTCGGCCCGAAAAAAGGACATTTCTTCACCCCTGCCCCTTGACAAGCGCCCGCCGGGCAGGTATGGTGGAGAAAAAACCTGAGGGAGGAAACATTGCCATGCTGTATCCGTTCAATGCCCTGCTGGCACGCATGAAGTATATCACCCGCTGGAGCCTGATGCACTCCACCCGGGCCGAGTCGCTCAGTGAGCACACCTGCGACACTGCCCTGCTGGCCCATACCCTGTGCCTGATCGCGCGGCGGTACACCGGCACCCCCTGCCGCCCCAAAACGGTGGCGGTGGCGGCGCTGTACCACGACGCCCCGGAGATCATCACCGGGGACCTGCCCACGCCGGTCAAGTATCACAGCGCCACCCTGCGCGACGCCTACAAGACCATGGAGCAGGAAAGCGTGGCCAGCATGACGGCCATGCTGCCGGACGAGCTGGCCGAAGAGGTCGCGCCCTTCCTCACCGGAGAGCTGCTCACGGCAGAGGAAACCAAGCTGCTCAAGGCTGCCGACCGGCTGAGTGCCCTGGTCAAGTGCCTGGAAGAGCAGCGCAGCGGCAACCACGAGTTTGACGCGGCACTGGCCCAGCAGAAAGCCGCGCTGGAAGCCATGCACTGCCCGGAGGCCGACTGGTTCATGGCCCACTGCCTGCCCTGCTACACCCAGAATCTGGATGAGCTGACCCGGCAGGACGGATGATATTTTTTACGGGAACGGCACTTCCCGCACGTCGTCGGGGTCCAGGCCAGCCTTGCGCTGTTCTTCAAAGACAGCGTCGATCAGCTCGTCCAGATCTTCCAGATGGGTCAGGGTGCAGCAGTAGCGCCGCAGGGCGGCAGCGCCCTTCAGCCCCTTCATATAGTGCATGGTCTGGGCACGGGCCTGCGGCATGGCCACAAATTCCCCTTTCTGCTCCACCATTTCTTCCACCTGACGGCGCAGCGCGTTCATGCGGGCCTGCAGGTTGGGGGCCTTGGGTTCCGGGGTGCCCTCGATGGCGGCATTCACCCGCTCAAACAGCCACGGGTCGCCCAGCGCAGCACGGGCGATCATCACGCCGTCGCAGCCGGTCTGCTGCATCATGGCCACGGCATCCTCGGCCGAATGGATGTCGCCGTTGCCCAGCACCGGCACATGGACTGCCTGCTTTACCCGGGCAATGATCTCCGGGTCGATGCCCGGGGTGTACATCTGCTCACGGGTGCGGGCGTGTACCGCAATGAGGGCCGCGCCCGCCTGCTCGCAGGCCTTTGCGCACTCCACGGCGGTCACATGGTCGGCGTCCCAGCCCTTGCGCATCTTGACCGTGACCGGGCGGCTGGTGTGGGCCACCACCTGCTCCACGATGCGGCCGCAGCGGTCCGGATCCAGCATCAGCTTGCTGCCCGCGCCGCCGGACACGATCTTGGGGGCCGGGCAGCCCATGTTGATGTCCACAAAGTCGAACTCATACTGTTCAATAGCGGCAGTGGCTTCGCCCATGATCTGGGGCACCTCGCCAAAGATCTGCACGCCATAGGGTGCCCCGTTGGGTTCTGCCTTCAGCAGGCTGACCGTCTTGTGGTCGCCGTACACCAGTGCCCGGCTGGACACCATTTCGCTGACCGTAAAGCCTGCGCCGTGCTGCGCCATCAGGCGGCGGCAGGGGGCGTCGGTAAAGCCCGCCATTGGTCCGAATACTGCCCGATGAGGCAGAACGATGTTTCCGATTTTCAAAGGTTCCATTGGTGTTCCTCGATTGTTCTGAATGACCAGAGAGAAAACGATTTTGAATTGCCTCCGCTGCGCTCTGGCAATCACAGCGGAATTTTGTTTTTATAAGAGCAATTCCGGGCAGCCTGCAGGCTGCCCGGAATTGCATTTTCACAAAAAAGGCTGCAACCGTAAAATGCAGATTTCACGCAAAGCCGTTTCTGTCTGCTTATGCTCCGGCCATCTGTCCGGTGTTTTACATCTTCTCCGGCACAGTGATCTTGAACATGGTCAGCACATTGAAGATGACGTTCTTCACGCCGATGCACAGAGCCAGACGGGCCTGCTGCACGGCAGAGTCTGCGCCCTGGATGCGGCAGCTGCCGTAGAAGCGGTGGAAGGCACTGGCCAGATCAATGACAAAGCGGTTGATGCGGCTGGGGTCGTACTTCTCGGCTGCCATGACGATCTCCTGCGGGAAGGCTGCCAGCATGCGGATCAGGTCCATCTCGCTGGGCTCGGTGAGCAGGGTAGCGTCCACCTGCTCGGCACCGGCAAACTGCACGCCCTCGCTCTCCATCTTCTTCAGGATGGAGCAGATGCGGGCATGGGCATACTGCACATAGTACACCGGGTTGTCGTTGTCGGTCTTGACGGCCTGATCCAGGTCGAAGTCGATGCCGCTGCCGGCGTCGTGCATGTTGAACAGGAAGCGTGCACTGTCGATGGGCACCTCTTCCAGCAGGTCGGTCAGGGTGATGGCGTTGCCGGTACGCTTGGACATGCGCACGGGCTGGCCGTCCCGCATCAGGTTGACCATCTGCATCAGGACAACATCGAGGTCGTTGCCGTTCAGGCCGATGGCATCCATCGCGCCCTTCATGCGGGCCACATGGCCGTGGTGATCGGCACCCCACACGTCGATGGCCTTGGCAAAGCCGCGGGTGGCCAGCTTGTTGTAGTGGTAAGCGATATCGGCAGCAAAGTAGGTGGGGATGCCGTTGGCACGGACGAGCACCTCGTCCTTGGCTTCCTCTTCGGTGCCGTCCTCGGTCTTTTTCTTGTTCACGGTGCCGTACTTGGCAGCGTACTGTGCGCTGCGGTACATGATGGCACCGTCCTCGGCCTTGTAGCAGGCACCCAGCTCCAGCAGCTTGTCCACCACGGCCATCACCGCGCCGGACTCGTGCAGGGTGCTCTCATGGAACCACACATCATAGTCGATGCGGTACTTGCCCAGGTCGCGCTTGAGGGCGGCGATGTTCTTGGGCAGGGCATAGGCCACCAGAGCGTCCTTCAGCTGTGCGAAAGCATCGCTGGCAAACAGGGTCTCTTCGTTCATACCCCGGCAGGCGGCAACGTACTGGTCGCCGTTGATCTCGGCGAACTCCCCGGCCAGCACCTTGATGTCGCCGCCCTGATAGCACTCGGCGGGCAGCGGGTAGACTTCCTCGCCGCAATACTTCTGCAGATAGCGCACGGCCAGGCTCTTGCCGAACTTCTGGATCTGGTTGCCGGCATCGTTGATGTAAAACTCGCGGGTCACATCATAGCCGGACCAGTCCAGCACAGCGGCCAGACAGTCGCCCAGAGCGCCGCCGCGGGCATTGCCCATGTGCATGGGGCCGGTGGGGTTGGCGGAAACGAACTCCACATTATACTTGGCACCCTTGCCGTGGTCGGTGCGGCCATACTCCTTGTTGGCGCAGGCACCCAGTACCACACCGGCCCAGTAAGCCGGGGACAGGAACAGGTTGATGAAACCGGGGCCGGCGATCTCGACCTTGGCAAACACGCTGTCGGTCAGGTCGGGCAGGTGGGCCAGCAGGGCCTCTGCGATTATTCTGGGGGCCTTGCGCCAGGTACGGGCACCGGCCATGGCCAGGTTGGAGGCGATGTCGCCGTTCTTCACGTCGGCGGGGATCTCCACGATGAAGGCGGGCAGCTCGGCTTCCGGCAGGGTGCCGTCGGCCATGGCGGCCTTTGCCGCAGCGGTCAGCAGCGCACGGGCCTCGTCCAGTGCAGCCTGCCGGGGGTTGTAATTCTGGTAGGTCTTTTCAAATTCAGTCATTGGTCGGATTCCTTTCACAGTATTGGCAGATTCAGTTCACATGGGTCACGGTCACTTCCAGGCGGTTGCGGCTCACAAGGTCGGCGCTGTTGGCATCCAGCAGATAGGCGAACCGCACGGTGCCGCCCTTCTCGGTCAGTTCGTTCACGATCTCGTCGGCGGTCACGCCCAGGGTCATAGAGCCGAAGCCCGTCTCGTAATGGCACAGGTTGCGCTTGCCTTTTTCGATCTGCAGCTGGGTGCCCACCCCGCCGTTTTTGCCGAACCGCAGCATGACCACCCGGCTGCCGTCCACCGCGATCTTCAGCGTGGTGGTGCAGCCCTCGTAGCCGGTGGTCTCGGTCTCTTTATAGGTAATATAGTAGCTGCCGCCCTTCTGCACGAACTGGCCGCGGGTCATCAGCTCTACAAACTCTTCTTTTTCCTCATCCTCCATCGGCTCGTCGATGTGCTGTTCGATGCGGCTCTTGATGCGGATGATGTAATCTTCCTTCAGCGGTTTACTCACGTTGCTATCCCTTGTCAATATTTGTCAATGGCGATCTGCTCCACCGGGCCGCCTTTGTACTCGCCCAGGAACAGATCTGCCGTCTGCACAAAGCTGTCCGGCACATCGCTGACGTAAAAATGTGCCTGGCCCTCGTTTTCCTGCGCCGCGCGCAGGCCCCGCTCCGACAGCATCCGCTCCAGATGGTGGGCTGCCGTCTTGGCCGGATCCACCAGCGTGACCGACTGTCCCATGAATTCCCCGATCATGGTCTTGAGCAGCGGGTAGTGGGTACAGCCCAGGATCAGGGTGTCCACCCCGGCGTCCCGCACCTCGGTGAGGTACTGGGCGATCACCAGGCGGGTGACCTGCTGCTTTTCCTTTTCGCTGTGATCCACATACCCGGCTTCCACCAGCGGTACGAACAGCGGGCAGGGGCGGGCGGTAATCTCCACGCCCGGCACCAGTTTGCGCAGCAGCGTCTCATAGCTGCGGGAGCGGATGGTGGCCGCAGTGCCGATGACACCGATGCGGCGGTTGCGGGTGGCAAAGGCAGCCTCCCGGGCGGCGGCATCCACCACGCCCAGATAGGGCACCGGCAGCCGGGCCGCCTCGGCAGCCGGGTAGGTGCTGGACACCGTACCGCAGGCCGCCATGATGCATTTTACGTTCTGGGACAGCAAAAAGGCGATGTCCTGCCGTGCATACTGCAGGATGGTCTCCGGGCTGCGGCTGCCATAGGGCACACGGCCGGTGTCGCCAAAGTAGACGATCTCCTCATGGGGCAGGCGCTTGCGCAGCTCCCGCACGCCGGTCAGGCCGCCAAGGCCGCTGTCAAATACGCCGATGGGGCGGTTATCCATGCTGTTTTTCCGTCCTTTCCAGGGCAAGTTCGATCAGCCGGTCGATCAGGGCCGGCACCGGCAGACCCTCGTGCTCCATGAGCTTGGGGTACATACTGATGGACGTAAAGCCGGGGAAGGTGTTGATCTCGTTGATCATCACCCGACCGGTGCCCTTTTCCACAAAGAAGTCGCAGCGGGCCAGACCCTCGCAGCCCAGGGCCGTGTAGGCCATGGCGGCGTAGGTCTTGACCTCGTCCAGCTTTTCTTCGGGCAGGTGGGCCGGGATCATGGTCTGGCTCACGCCGTTCTTGTATTTGTCATCGTAGGTGTAGAACTCAGCACCGGCCAGGATCTCGCCCGGACGGGTGGCCACGGCGGGGTCGGAGCCGATGACGGCACATTCCACTTCCTGGCCGTCCACAAAGGCTTCAAACACCACCTTGCGGTCGTTTTCCAGAGCCAGTGCGATGGCCTTTTTCAGTTCCTCACGGTTGGACACCTTAGAAATACCCACGCTGGAACCGGCGTTGGCGGGCTTGACGAACACGGGCCAGCCCAGCTTTGCCTCCACACCAGCGCACACACCCTCCAGGTCACTCTCGATCTGCCAGCGGTTGGCGGCCAGCCACTTGGTGTGCGGGATGTCGTTGGCTTCAAACAGGGCGTTGGCCACCCCCTTGTCCATGCAGGCCGCACTTGCCAGCACGCCGCAGCCCACATAGGGGATGCCGGCCAGCTCCAGCAGACCCTGCACCGTGCCGTCCTCGCCCCACAGGCCGTGCAGCACCGGGATCACCACATCCACATGCAGCTTTTCCACATGACCTTCCGGGGTGAACAGCACCATGCCGTGGTCGGCGCGGTCCGGGCTGAGGATGCAGGGCATGTTGCCGGCCAGCTCTTCCCAGCTGCCGTCTGCCATCTGTGCGGCAGTTGCCTCGGTATAGAGCCAGCGGCCCTCCTTTGTGATGCCCACTGCGAGCACCTCATACTTGGTACGGTCAATATTGTTGACAAAGTTTCCGACCGAAACGCGGCTGACCTCATGCTCACTGGACATACCACCGAACAGCAGGACAACGCACAGCTTGTTTTCAGACTGCATGATCACTCTCTCCTATTTATAAAGCCCGCAGCGGGGCGGAATCAAACCGGTAAAAACGCCGTTTCGCCTTATTATACAATATCTATGCGCGCGATGCAAGCAAAATGCAAAAATGCCGTCCCGGCCGACCGACCGGAAAGCCTGCAAAAAATTTTCCGGAAATCGCAATTTTCCGCTTGACGGATGGAAAAAGGCGTGATACAATGATATCACCTCTTTTGCGGGGTTATTAAGTGCGCCTGTTTTACAGGTGCTCCCGCAACCCGAGGGAGGTTCAAAACAACCGTTATAATGGAGGTGTCAACAAATGACCGTTAAAATCACTCTGGCCTGCACCGAGTGCAAGCAGCGCAACTACAACACCACGAAGAACAAGAAGAACAACCCCGATCGTCTCGAGATGAAGAAGTACTGCCGTTTCTGCAAGAAGCACACCGTTCATCGCGAAACCAAGTAAGAGAAAGGCGGACGCACTATGGCAGACAAAACCGAGAAAAAGCCGGGCTTTGTGGCCAGAGCTAAAACCGCTGTGAAGAACTTCTGTGCACGCGTTGCCAAGTTCTTCCGTGACACCAAGAGCGAACTGAAAAAGGTGGTCTGGCCCTCCAAGGAGGACATCAAGACCAACACTGTCGTTGTGCTCGTCACTGTTGCGATCGCAGCGGTCGTGATGATCCTGCTGGATGCCATCTTTGGTGGCATTCTCGGCCTGATCATCGGCGCCTGAGAATCATCTTGAAACGGAGGGTCAACCAAAATGGAAGAATCAACCAAGCTGGTAGATGAGTCCACTGAGGCTCTTTGGTATGTTGTGCATACCTATTCCGGTTATGAGAACAAGGTCGCAAACGACCTGCAGACCATGGTGGAGAACCGCCACCTGCAGGATCTGATCTGCGACATCAAGGTTCCCGTCGAGATGGTTCCTGAAATCGACAAGAACGGCAAGCAGAAGATGGTGGAGCACAAGCTGTTCCCCGGCTACGTTCTGGTCAAAATGGTGATGAACGACGATACCTGGTATGTCGTGCGCAACACGCGCGGCTGCACCGGTTTTGTCGGCCCCGCCTCTAAGCCCGTTCCCCTCTCTGCCGAAGAAGTGGAGAAGATGGGTGTGGAGAAGGCTGCACCGCTTACCGTTGACTTCAAGGTCGGCGATACTGTGCAGATCACCGCAGGTCCTCTGGAAGGCTTTATGGGCCTGGTGGAGGCCATTGATACCGAGAACTTCAAAGTGAAGCTCAAGGTCAACATGTTCGGCCGCGAGACCCCCGCAGAGGTGGAGCTCGGCCAGGTCGAGCTGCCGTAACCAACCGGCACAACCCGTTTACCAAGGTAAGACCGCAGTGCGGTTCTTATAGAGCGTGTGCAGGGAGCATGCGCTCGTGGGAGGCGCGGAAACACCGCGCCGCAACTCACCACAGATTTTTGGAGGTGCATTTACTATGGCACAGAAAGTTACTGGCTACATTAAGCTGCAGATCGAGGCCGGCAAGGCGACTCCGGCTCCCCCGGTTGGCCCTGCTCTGGGTCAGAAGGGCGTCAACATCATGGCGTTCACCAAGGAGTTCAACGAGCGTACCAAGAACCAGATGGGTTATGTGATCCCCGTCGTCATCACCGTGTACGCTGACCGCTCCTTCAGCTTCATCACCAAGACTCCTCCGGCAGCCGTTCTGATCAAGAAGGCCGCTGGCATCAACACCGCTTCCGGCAAGCCCAACAAGGAAAAGGTTGCTACTCTGACCGCCGCTCAGGTGGAAGAGATCGCCAAGACCAAGATGCCCGACCTGAACGCTGCTTCTCTGGAAGCTGCATGCAGCATGGTCCGTGGCACCTGCCGCTCCATGGGCGTTACCGTCGAGGGCTGAGACACAAACAGTGGGAGGGCATAACACTGCCCGCATGACCACATAGGAGGATATACAATGAAACATGGCAAGCACTATGTCGATGCTGCTAAGCAGGTCGATTTTTCTAAGCTGTATGATATGAACGAGGCTCTGGAGCTGGCTTGCAAGACCGCTTCTGCCAAGTTCGACGAGACCGTTGAGCTGCACGTCCGCCTGGGCGTTGACGGCCGCCACGCTGACCAGCAGGTCCGCGGCGCTGTTGTTCTGCCCAACGGCACCGGTAAGACTGTTCGCGTCTGCGCCATTGCTAAGGGCGCTGCTGCCGCTGCTGCTGAGGCAGCCGGCGCTGACATCGTGGGTGATGACGAGCTGATCGCACGCATCGCCGGCGGTTTCATGGACTTCGACGTTGTTGTCACCACCCCCGACATGATGGGCCGCGTTGGCCGTCTTGGTAAGGTTCTGGGCCCCCGCGGCCTGATGCCCAACCCCAAGGCCGGTACCGTTGCTCCCGACCTGGGCAAGGCTGTTACCGAGGCTAAGGCTGGTAAGATCGAGTACCGTCTGGACAAGCAGAACATCATCCACGTTCCCGTGGGCAAGGCATCCTTTGGCGCTGAGAAGCTGTACACCAACCTGGATACCGTGATGAGCGCTATTGCAAAGGCAAAGCCCGCTGCTGCAAAGGGTACCTACTTCAAGAGCGCTACCATCGCCACCACCATGGGCCCTGGCA
>OLNF01002146.1_pt1 | contig 15885 bp, 23 predicted proteins | sample 1673061 | NCBI WGS metagenome assembly OLNF01 (sample SAMEA3136751, study PRJEB25190) | human gut metagenome | reverse complement strand
TCACATTAAATACGTGGCTTCCCATCCGAAGGAAGGACAGGATCATGTCATTCTAACGAAGGATGAGAGAAGTCTGCTTTCGGTTGCGTACAAGAACATCGTGAGTGGTCGTCGCGCGTCTTGGAGATCAGTAAAATCTTCGGAGCAGAAAGAGAGCGCCCATCGGGATAGTACGGTTCTGCCTATGATTGTGGCTCTTCGGGAAAAGATTGAGAAGGAACTGACGGATATTTGCATGGAGATTATCACTCTCCTCCGGGATTACCTGATCTTCAACGGAAAGGAGAATGTGGAAGACCAAGTGTTTTACCTGAAGATGGTGGGTGACTACTACCGTTACCTTGCTGAGTTCCAGACGGGTGAGGCCCTTGCCGAGTCCAAGGCGAATGCGGATCAGGCGTAAGGTTTGTAGATTGAAGAGACACGTAGATACCAGGAGGCGATGAAGAGAGGCCAGGAGGCGAATCTGTCTCCCACCATTCCTGTCCTGTTGGGATTGGCTCTGAACTACTCTGTATTCTATTACGAGATCTTGAATAACCCAGATAAGGTAGGTGGCATTAGGGATGATGGATGGTAGGCTTGCGAGCTGGCGAAGCATGCTTTTGATAGCGCTGTTGCCGATCTTGATTCGCTGCAGGAGAATGACTACAAGGATGCCACTCTCATTCTCCAGTTGCTGCGTGATAACCTTACTCTGTGGACTACAGATGTTGATCAAAACTAAGCTTGGTGTATATTGTTATAACATGGTTCTGTTTGTTGGGAACAAGGCGAGCAAGCAACTGTTAGCACTATTCTTTCTTCTCCTTCTTCTCCTTTTTGTCCTTCTTCTCTTTCTTTTCCTCCTTTTTGTCCTTCTTCTCTTCCTTGTCCTTCTTGTCCTTCTTCTCTTCCTTTTCCTCCTTCTTCTCCAGCACCGGCTGCACCTTGTACCAGTCCACCGGCGTCTTCTCGTTCGGCTTTCCATTCTACCGCTCACTCGCCCTTCCTTTCCCCACCTTATCCAGCTGTCCCGCCGCGATCAGCTGCTTCTTCTTCTGCGCCACCGGTCCCAGACCCCATCGTCGCGGGTACGTGTCGCGCTCCATGATCACGCGCTTCAGCTTGCACACGATGCCGTGGTCGCACGACGCCATCACCGCCGTCGTCATCTGCGCGATGCCAATGGCTACCGCCTCGCCCTTCGTCGTCATCAGCACCACCTCGTCGCCGATCTCGATGTTGTCCGAGAACCGCAGCAGTCCGGGAATCATCAGCTTCGCGCCGTAGCAGATCGCGTTCACCGCCGTGTCCTTCACCACGATCTTCTTGTGCTTCAGCAGCAACACCTCCAGCGGCCGCACCACGCGTCGCAGATAGCCCTCGCCCTTCCCGTTCTCCAGACACCACTGCGCGTCCAGCACGTCGTGCATCGTCACCATCCCGTCGTTCTCCGTGATGTTCCCCGAACGCACGCGTCGCAGCTCCTGCATGTGGCCGCCCGTGCCCAGTAACAGACCCAGATGCACACACAGCGTGCGGATGTAGGTGCCCGCCTGGCAACTCACCCAGAACACGCCCAGCTGGTTCTTCGGATCGTACTCGATCAGCTTGCTCTCGTAGATCGTGCGGATACGCAGCTGACGCTTCACGGCTGCGATCAGAGGAGGACGCTGGAACAGGGCGCCCGTCAGCTTCTCCAGCGCCTGCTTCAGAGCCATCTCGCTCTCGATCGCGTTGTGGAGACGCACGATCGAAACGTACTCCTTACCCGCTCCCTGCTGGCTCTTCACCAGACGGGTCGCACGGTCGATGCAAATGATCAGACAGCCCGTCACCTTCGGATCCAGCGTGCCACTGTGACCCGTACGCTCGCAGTGCAGAATTCGCTTCACCCAAGCGACTACTTCGTGCGAAGAGGGATTCGCCGGCTTATCCAGATTGATGCAACCATACCTACACCTCGACACCCAAGCGCATACCCTACGAAATATACTCCTTGATGGGACGGTTCAGAGGCGAATTGCCGACCGGAATGGGCGTGTAATGGTAGGATCGCACGTTCAACTTGTCATAATTCTTCAGAAGCAGTGGCCATTCGCTAGTGTCCAATTCCGGAGTCTTGTTTTCCGACTTGATCACATACTCCTGTTCAGCCGAAACAGTCTTTTCCTCTGTCTTTTTGTCTACATCAAATCACACAGCGCAGAGAAAGCAGCTACCTTTCGCCATAGGAAGAAGCGGTGGAGATTGAGTGAGAAAAGGGAAAAGAAGCACTTCCGCGGTTATTGCGTCGATTTGGGAGCGGACTCAATCTGGTCACTTTCATCTGCATTGACTGAGATACAAATCGAAATGGAGGTAGAAAAGACAGTAGATTCGGTTGGGATGGAATGAAGGTGTAGTGCGTTTTGAAATGGGGAAAGAACATCTATGATATCGAGATCGCTACGGAGAGTGGTCTTGAGTTTAAGGAGCGTGTGGAGAAGCTGACGCGTTGGGATGGCGAAGAAGAGTGACGAATAGACCTGCCTGTGGGAAAGCAGAACATCATTTGCAACGCGTTGTGGAAGGGATTCCTTCAGGATTCGTACATGTTCACTCCATCGGAGGCTCCTGACTTTTGCACGTTCGTACTGGTCGGATCGACGAGCGATGCGATTGCGAATGTGACAGGTATCACTGAAGAGAGTCGATGAGGCGAAGGTCATCAGTTTGTGGGCGATATGAGTGCGACGGATGCTATCAAGAGTGGCATTCTCCCTCCTGCGGGTCTGGTGAATCTGATGAATACGTGCTACGCGAATTCGGTGATCCAGGTCCTCCACAAGATTCCTGAACTGGAAGACGCTGTAAAGACATATCCTGATAGCGGAGCGGCTCACGGCACTCCGGGTGCCTTGGTGGCGGAATTGAAGAAGACGTTCGAGGCGATGGACAGTTCGATCACGGCAGTGAAGCCTTTCAATCTGATCGGCGTAGCATTTCCCTTTTCTGACCAAGGTTAGGAGATCCGTCGCAATGAAGTATTCGGCGCTCGTACAAACGGCATCTACCAGCAGCAGGATGCGCAGGAGTTCCTCTCCTACCTTCTGAACGCCCTTTCGGCGGTGTTCCCCACCCATCACAAATCGATGGATTCCAATCTGGTGAAGGACCTCTTCCAAATCACCTACCGCTGCAGCTACGAATGTCCCGAGAGTGGTGAGACGCTCGAAACCGAGGAAACAAGCGACACTTTATACTGCAACATCCGCGGCGGCCCCAACGACGAAGAAAAGGTGAATTTCATGTTCCAGGTGGGCGTTTCATTCCCCGTTTTCCGCAGGGAATCCAGCTGGGTCTCGAGAGCTCGGTGGAGAAACACTCCGAAACGCTCGGTCGCAGCGCGTCGTGGAAAAAACACATGAAAATCAGCCGACTGCCGAAGTATCTCTGTGTGGAGGTGGGCGTTTCATTGTCTGAGAGATTCAGTTCATGCGGTTCTACTGGAAGGCGTTACCGGATTCGCAAGACGGCGGAGTGGCATGCAAGATCATGCGAGCGGTGGAGTTTCCGTTCCGTTTCGACGTGCGAGAACACTGCACGAGGGAGTTACAGCGGTCGTTGAACGTGAGGATGACGGGTGGTTGCGAATCAGGGCGTGCGGGCGGTGTTGGAGGGAGAGGAGTATGCGGAGTGTGTGAAGGAGTTCGCGGAGAATAAAGAGATCCGCGATGGCATCTTGTTGTCATTGCTGGAGGAGACCGGCGAGGAGGCGATGGGAGACCTCCCGGTGGGCTTTGCGGGGTTCTACGAGCTGATTGGAATTGTTTCGCATATGGTAGGGGAAATGGGATGGGGTCATGGCAGGGAAGTTCCGTGAAGGGAGGTCATTACGTCGGTTGGATCAAGCAGAAGGGAAAGTGGTACAAGTGCGACGATGACAAGGTGAGTAGCGTGACGAAGCAGCGAATTCGCGAGCTGAAGGGTGGAAGCGAGGCGCATAGTGCCTATCTCTGCTTGTACAAGTACATTGATAGCAACCAGTAATCGCTGTGTTTGTTTTCAGACTAATCATGCAGCGGAAAGAAGGAACGCACGTATGGGTTGGATACAGGATTTGATTGTAGGTGGTTGTTCCCTTTGTGCATGGATCGATCGCTTGGTGGATGGGAAACGGTCAGCAACAGAGCAATATGTATGATTGGAAGGGTAGAATGTGCATAATCAGATCAATGTGTAGTTTATCTCCGAGGAGTCAATGGGGAGGACTTGTCGACCTTCATCAAATCCGTGACTTTCACGCTTCATTCCACGTTCCGTCAGAACCAACGAGGTGGATTCTGTGCTTTCTGTTGAAGTAGTGATCGACCACTTCCCATTTGAAGTCCGCGAGCAGGGCTGGGGCGAGTTTGAGATCGAGGTGAAGGTGGAATTCAAGAACGAAGCCGAACTGCCTATCACATTCACGCACTTTCTGAAGCTCCATCCTTTCAATGGAGAGCCGAGTCAGGAGAATGTTGTGGGAATTGCATTGGGAGAATAAGCCATAGCCAGTCGTGAACGAGTTCTACGATGAGTTCGTGTTCAATGAGCCAACGGAGTACATGTACCAACTATATCCACTCAAATGAGCGATGAATGGTGTCTTGACGCAACGTTGATGACGCCCATGAAGAAGCCGGAACTGCCGCCCGAGTCGGTTCATTGGACGTCGTTCAACGAGAGCGAGACGCTAGCCATTATCATGCAAGCGCAGAACTATATCAATGGAGAGTTGATTCGTAAGAGTTGATGATGAACCTAATGGAAAGGAACCAATAACCAGTTGGTCTATAATGAGATTCGGTCGATCAACGTGAAGCAACAACAGCAGAAGAAGCCGAACGTCGTGAGTGTGTAAACTAGTGAGGTGTTTGAAGAAACAAGCGAAAGATACAGGAGACCTTACTTGGGGAAAGCGCCCATGTTGCTCACGATGATACCGACAATGATTCCATAAATGCCAAGAGCCGAAGCGAAAATCTGAGCAATCAGCATCTTTGAGAACAGTCCTCCATCCTGAGCATCACTCAAAGCGCAACTGGATCCGCAAATACCGACAGAGAGACTACAGGTTACGCTTCGCTGGAAACACCTACCCGCTAGTCACATTGGACAATCCGACGCTAATTCCAGCACAGAACACAGCGTACGCGGCAAAATAGAGCGTATTGAAGTCAAAGTCGGGTCTCCAGTTGTGGTTGTTGTCATATCCGTTTGCTGACATTTTGTTGATCAGAATGACGGCAATGATAATGCCGTAAATGGCATTCGCTTCGCAGAAAATGATACTACGTAAATAAGAGGAATGACGGCAAGATGCTACCTAATAAGATTCTTAGAACGAATTCTGGGTGCCTTGACACATCCACCCATCAGAGTCGAAGCGGCCGTCCAGATACCCCTAGAGTGAACGAACGAGAAAAGGAGAATACCAAGCAGCTCCCACAACGGAAAGCGCCAGACCACAGGCGATTCCAATGAATCCCAAAGCGTAAGGAGAGATATGGCTGAAGACCTGCGTCCAATCTGTACGTGAGCAACCAAACAGAATTTCAAACCCTCATTATAAAGCAGAGACGTGCTGTTCATCAATTGTGAAGTGAAACGAGAATGACTCCCAAAGGCTACTGAGAAAAAGCGACTGAAATAAAGGGGAAACGGGGAAACTAACAGCCAGTGACCATTCCAGAGTCTACCAGAAGGCTTTCCATTGTAGTTTTCAAGGAACCTCCCAATCGTGTTTAGAGAAAGACCATCATCATGACAATTGAGGGTTCAATGTTTGATTTTGAAATCAGAAACAATTATGGATACACGAAACAATACAATTCACCATGATATCCCTTTGTTGCATAATGGGGTCTCCTCAATAAATGCCAACGTGAATAATGATCACTCTATCGGAAATACAAAAATTACGTGAAAAGTGAGTCATCGCGTTCATGTAGATAATCACATGTCAAACAGCGATACGCTTCAAACCGAGTTGAGCCAACTTGCTGAATCGATTGAGAAATCGTTTTCCAAGATATGTGAGATCTGGGACGAAGAAGGTATTCACACGCAAGCAACGCGCGAAACGATGAGGGAAGAGTATTACAAGAGTTGCAGGGATGTCCTACTCGCCCATATCAACAAAATGGTGCATCAAGAGGAGGAGGTGTGTTACTTGTCCATCTTCTGATCGATTAGGGACGCGACGCGCTGCTACGGAGCATCATGGAAACGGAGGAGAAGATAAATATCATCTGCGACAAATTAGGGTACGAGAGGAATATTGTAGGAGTTGGATGGTACGTCCGTAATGGAGCAGTGGTGGCGTCAAGGTAGCATGAGTGACATGCGTGATAACAAAACACTCAAACAATCCGAAGCCATCGTGAATAATGTGTATGAGAGAATGAAAGAGGTCGATATACATTTGAATTTGAATGCGTAGAAATACTCCAGCAAGCTCAGTATTGCTACGCAGATGCTTGAATCTCTGGAATCGGATTACCGCATATTGGGACAGCCCATGGAGGAGTCGCTGCTGAAAGCGGAGAACAATTTGAGAGAGGAGTGCTTCGATATGTTGAAGAACCGTTTGAACCAAACAAAGGAGTGCATTGTATTTTTTCATTTCGTTTTGTTGATCGGTAGGAGAAGAGAAGGATCAAGGTGGCTGAGTATGCGGAGACTCTGCGCAGCCTTTATGCCGACTTGGGAATCAGTGTCGATAATGCTACGGACGATCTGGACAAGCTAGTTTTGACCAATGATGTTCTGATGGGAGTTATTGTTCATAAGTAGTCTCTCCCGATCACCAATGAGTACTTGGAGAAATACAAGACCCGTATCGATGCGCTTTACAAGCTTTGTGTAATTGACATTTGTGGGTTTTATTCGTAGGAGGAACGGACCAATGCCATTCAGAAGTATTATGAGGAGATTAACAATCTTTGGAGTGTTCTGGAAACTCCACAGAGTGTGGCGGACGAATTCAATTCTAGTTGCCCCACATCGGTTTCGAGCGATGCCATCAACTTTGTTCTGTTGCTATTTTATTATAATGCGTAGTATCAGCAGTACATTTGCTCTCTGCAGGAGGAGCTCAAGTCCAAACTTCGAGAACTCATCCCGAAGATTCGCGGGGATATTCAGCGTTTGCTTCCTTTCAGTTTTCCATTCTAGAGATCATCGACTACGTACGATGCTACAGCAGCATTCTAGATACGTGGAACTTCTCGATTCTGAGCGTTCCCGAAGGTAGGAGTGATGGAGCGATGTGATGGCAGACCAATTCACGATGGAACTGTTTGAGCAGCATAACGAGTTGTACGATCAGCTGGTGGACGCGAAGAACGATTTGGATCCCATCGTGGAGCAGATCGATCGACGTGAGAAGATGTTGGATCTCCAGGAGGAGTTAGAGCAGTTGCTGAAGGATCCCCGGAGGTACACGGACAAGCGGAATGGAAGCAAGCTGTAATGGAGAGGAGAGAGTACGAGTGTAGATTGCAACGTCAGATGCTTCTGCAGAAGGAGGTGAAGGAACTTCCGAAGATCGTGCGAGACCTCATCATGCTGATCAGCGATTACGAGAAGGAAAAGGGTTCGATTTACATCAATGGGGAACACTTCATCGACATTCTCCGACAGGAAGAGGACGAACTCCGTCCACGAAGTGTAAGGATTGACGCAGAATGCAATTCTAGACCGTGTCTTCTGTGTATTCGGTGAAATCGAAAAAGTGAATGGGATAGTTCCGAAGTTGTGTACTATATCTCTTTATACAATCGGATGTTTGTTCTCACTGACAGAAATCGCACTTGGAGGATTGATTTGGATGGATCCGATGAATAGACAAGAATACCGAGAATAAAAGGTAATATAATCAAGGAACCCCTAATTCCGATTAGGTACCCCTCCAAGGAAGCCATGATTGTATTCTCAATTTGTGTTTGCCACAAGCATTAATCAGAGTCAAGCATGCCTTTCAAGCGTAGGTAGGTAATCGTTCTACGAATAGAGCAATTGGTGTGGCGTTTCCCGTTGTGACGGTGGATTAACGTGTTTGTAGAAACCATGGACGTTCCAAGAAGGGAAGAGGTCACGTGAACCCCGTGAGATGCACTCACTGCTTCCGTTGTGTCCCTAAGGTGCGAAGTGTTGGTTTGGAGGTAAAACGTGTAGGATAAGGCCGTCAAGCGTTTCCAGGTGAGAAACATTGTCGACGCCTCCTCCCAGAGAGATATTCGCGACGCCTCTGTCTATGAGCGTAGACATTGGAGTTGGGTGTTCATTTTATAGAGTACACTCTCCCCAAGCTGTACATCAAGCAGCAGTACTGCGTGTCCTGCGCCGTCCACGGACGTATCGTTCGTGCCCGTAAGGTGGAGGAGAGACGCATTCGTGAGTACGTCCGCCCTCAGTTCAAGGGAGTAGGAATAGGGAGAGAGAGTAAGGGACTAGGATCGTTCTTAAGGAGATGATTTGATTTACCGATTGTGGCAAAATTTGATTGTTTGTTGATAGGAAAGGTCTTGCATACAGTTCATAATCAGATCTCCTAGATTGTTGTAATCCGTTCAGATGGAAGTAGAGACAGCAGAAACGTAAGAGGCGTAGAGAAAGGGGTGATTCGTAGAGTCGGAAGAATCGAGTGGCAATAACAGGTAGACGCTTCAATCGAACGAGACGGAGTCGTTAACAACGCAGGTACGTTCTATTCGTTCTGTTGAGAGTGATAGTCCATCTCCCCTTTGAATGACAAGGAAACGGAAACCAACTTGGTTGTTTCAGAGAATCTGTCTGACATCGTTTCTCCCACAGTGGTCGCTATGATGGTTGTTGATTCACAGGAGACCGGTTCGGAACACGGAGATGGAGACACAGAGAGTGTTTGTTACAATGGGTTGAAATGAGGGAGTAGTCGTTGTCAATGGTTCGGCGACGATCTAAGGAACAGAAGAAGAAGACGATGATCCGCTATCTGAAGCAGCTGGGGACGCTTTTCAACCAGTTCCTGGACACGAGTGCCGAGAAGACAAAAGCGAAGCCGAGTCGAGGAAAGTGAGTTCCCAGTTGTTTTGCCACGTAGACGTCGCCTAAGCGTCCACAAAGAAGACGACGATTCCCTTTTCGACGACAGCGAAGCGAATCTGATCCACATCACCTGTCAACCGTCCTGCATTCAGGGAACGATGCGTCCCTACCAGATTGAGGCGCTGAGCTGGCTGGTGAACCAGTACCAGCTGGGTGTCAACAGCATTCTCGCCGACGAGATGGGTGGCATCTCCTCCGCTCTCTCACACGCAGGTCTGGGCAAGACGCTGGAGACGATCTCGCTGCTGGGATTTCTCCGTCAGTACCTCGGTGTTACGTCGTTGTTCTCCACTCCGTTCACCCAGAGGTCCGCACCTGATTCTGGTGCCGCTGTCGACGCTGGGCAACTGGCTGAACGAGCTGCGACGCTTCTGTCCGTCGATCCGCGCGCTGCGACTCCACGGGACGAAGGAGACGCGAGTGGAGCAGCTGCGGCGCGTGCGGGCGCGCGAGCGCGACTGGGACGTGGTGGTGACGACGTACGAGATGGCGATCATCGAGAAGGCGACGCTGAGTCGCGTGCGGTGGCAGTGGGAGTGAGAAGAGAGTGCGAGGTAGGTTTCTGGTGATGGACGAGGCGCACCGCGTGAAGAACGAGAACGCGAAGCTGAGCGTGGTGCTGCGGCAGTTCTCCTTCGAGAGCCGGCTGCTGCTGACGGGAACGCCGCTGCAGGTGGGAGGTGTCGCTCGACTCACAGGAGAAAAACCTGCACGAGCTGTGGGCGCTGCTCAACTTTTTGATGCCGGAAGTGTTCGGCTCGCAGGAGACGTTCGACCAGCTGTTCAACTTGGAGGAGACGGCGAGCGTGGCAGCGAAGGAGCGGATGATCAAGCAGCTGCACCAGCTGCTGGCGCCCTTCATGCTGCGGCGGCTGAAGAGCGACGTGGAGACGACGCTGCCGGTAGGCTTGGAGTTGCTTTGCGACGCAGCCGAAATCGGAGACGATTCTGTACGTGGGCATGTCGCATCTGCAGAAGGAGCTGTACAAACACGTGCTGATGAACGACGTCGACGCAGTGGGGAAGAGAGGGAGGTGTCACGTAGCTGGTGACGTCGCGGAGCGAGCGGTCGCATCTGATGAACATGATGATGCAGCTGCGGAAGGTGGCTGGGCACCCGTACCTGTTCGACGGCGTGGAAGACCGGTCGCTGGACCCCATGGGCGAGCATCTGATCACCGTGGGCGAGGAGGGAGAGCGAGACGTAGAACTGCGGCAAGATGGTGCTGCTGGACAAGCTGCTGAAGCGACTGAAAGAGCAGTGCCACCGCGTGTTGATCTTCTCGCAGATGACGCGCATCCTCGACATTCTGGAGGTGGCTTTGGTTCCTGTGGTGAATCGAAGGACTACTGTTTCATCCGAGGCTACGAGTACTGTCGACTCGACGGAAGCGTTCACGGAGAAGAGCGCGAACAGCAGATCGACGCCTTCAACGCTCCCGCCTCCTCCAAGTTCCTCTTCCTCCTGAGCACGCGCGCGGGCGGACTTGGAATCAACCTGGCGACTGCGGACACGGTGATTCTGTACGACAGCGACTGGAACCCGCAGGTGGCTTCTTCGCTCAGAGATGATGCATAGATGGATCTCCAGGCGCAGGACCGCGCACACCGCATCGGACAGACGCATGCGGTCCACGTGTATCGTCTGGTGACGGAGGGGACGGTGGAGGAGCAGATCGTGGAGCGGGCGCAGATGCGGCTGCGGCTGGACGCGCTGGTGATCCAGCAGGGCCGGCTGCGCGAGAAGGACCGTCTGAGCAACGACGAGATGCTGAACATGATCCGGTGGGAGAGTGAAGAAAGGATGACGACCAGAAAGGGCGCAAACGAGGTGTTTCTGTCGACGGAGAATGGAATCGCGGACGAGGACATCGACTCCATCCTGAACAGCGGCGAGAAACGAACGGCGGAGCTGAACGCCAGCATTCGCAAGGCGCTTCCAAGCGACGAGCAGTGGGAATGAGTGGTGGCTGCGACGTAGACTGCTGAACTTCAAGCTGGACCCCACGTCGCTGCGCGTCTTCGACGGCGTCGACTACAGCGAGGAGAAGAAGAAGCGGGAGCAGCAGCTGAAGCAGCTCATGTACGATGCAGCGGCGCAGCAGACGCGGCGCAGTCGCAAGGTGTCTTTTCTCCCTCGTCGTCACACACAGTCTGTGAAGCCAGTAGACGCAGAGGAATCGAAGGCGGAGGAATCGAAGTCTGGAAAGCCTGCGAAGCCTCGAAACGTGATTCGTCTCCCCACCTTCCACCCCTGGCGCTTCTACAACGCGTCACGTCTCACAGAACTGGCGCAGAAGGCGCAGCGCAACTTCGAAGACCCTTCCTACGACCACTCGACGAAGAAGTGGCTGTCGGAGACGGAAACGGCGGAGCTGGAGCAGCTGCTGCGCGAAGGCTTCGGTAACTGGAGCAGCGCTGACTATCACGCGTTCCTGCAGAGTTCGGTCGAGCAGGGTCCCGAGAGCTTCGCTGCGATCGCGGCGGCGGTGGGGACGAAGACGGAGGCAGAGGTGCGGCGATACGCGGAGGTGTTCTGGCGCTGCGGCGAGTGGGCGTGAGAGAGACGACTGACGACAGAGGAACGGTCCCTGGGTTCGCGAAGGTGAAGGAGAAGGTGGAGAAGGCGCGTCGCTTCCGCGAGGAGGTGAAGGAGTATCGCGAGGTGGCTGCGATGAAGGTGCTGAGCGTCGACGATCCGTGGGAGATGACGCTGCCGACGACGCGAAGCGGTTTCAGCGAGGAAGCAGATGCGTTTCTGGTGTTGTTTGTGGGTAATGAAGGGGAGTTGAGAGAAAGGTGGCGTTAAACGGGTGGAACGCGTGGAAGAAGGCGCGAGCGATGATTCTGAAGAGTCCGGTGCTTTGCTACGACTACTTTCTGCAGACGCGAACGGAGGAGGAGCTGAGCAAGCGGGCGGAGAAGCTGCTGCGGGCGGTGAAGAAGGAGCAGACGGAGACGGCGACGCGTCGCAGCGAGCAACTGGCGAAGGAGGAGGCGAACTGGAAGGAGGGGCTGGCGATGGTGGAGAAGCAGGAGGCGGCGGTGAAGCGGCGGATCGAAGAGTTGACGAAGAAGGTGGAGGAGATGAAGAAGACGGTGGATGCGGAAAAGGAGAAGGAGAAGGAGAAAAAGACGAACGAACAGCAAGCGTTGCGAGGATTGAACCTGGACAGAAGCACGCTGATCGGGCTGCTGCCGTTGTTCGAGGAGCTGGTTCCCGGAATGACGGGCTCGCGTCGCGAGCTGGAGGTGTATTTCCGACAGCGATATCCGAAGCCGTTGCTGCGGGGTCTGAGCGAGATTCTGCGTGTGGTGACGGAGAAGGATCCCGAGAGACACGGCGTGCTGCGTCTGCGCGAGTCGCTGGTGGACAAGGCGACGGGCGTGATGGATCTGAGCAAGGAAGTCGATGTGGACGAGGAGATGCGAGCGGAGTGTGAGCGACTGGCGCGCGAGCGGAAACAGACGACGCCGGTGGACGTGAAGGCGATCGTGGGGGAGTGGGAGCGGAAGGAGAAGGAGAAGATTCTGAAACTGGAAGAAGTGGGCGATTCCGTTTTCATTCTCAGTAGGCGAAAAAGCGTGGCTATACCCAGTACGCTACCGATGAAGAGTACAACAAGCGTCTGAAGGAGGAATTGCGTCCAGACGACCCCATGTACGAGTATTTTATGAGCAAGCGGATGGAGAAGGAGGATGAGGAGCAAGCGGAGAAGGAAGCGAACAACACGGAGAAGGAAGCAAAACCAACGGTGAGTAATTACCTCGAGGTGTCGACCAAGCCCAAATATCGTGGTCCCATGCCCGCTCCCAATCGCTTCAACATTCTCCCTGGATATCGCTGGGACGGCATCAGCCGAGGAAACGGGTTCGAGGCGAAGCGGATTATCCGCATGAACGTCACCAAGATGCGAAAACAGCAGGCGTATCAGTGGAGCGTTGCGGATTTGTAACATTGTCACTTTTCTTTTGCGGTGTTTGTTTATATGACGAACACACAGTATTCGTTTCCTTCTTTCATTGTTCCATGTCTAATAAAGTATATCTTGACTGGAGATTCTCATCCCTAGGAAGAGAATCCATTTCTCCCCGATGTGGAAGTGGCAGACGAAACGTAGGATAGGGTCTTGTCTCGGTATCTAGTGTGACCGTGCAAAGTCTCGGCAACAGTATCTCCTCTTCCAGGCATTCCTTAACCTGCTTTTTCCATCTTGCCTTTAAGGTGGGAATTGATCGTGTCTGATAACATAGATCGCAGCGATCGTTTCCTATATCATTGGAGGAATCATCTGGGACTCCTCCGTTCAGATCGTGATTGTCATGCTTTTGAATGCCGTGGACTTTTACTTCGTGAAGAACATTAGCGGAAGATATCTCGTCGGACTGCGGTGGTGGACGATGCAGAATGCGGACGGCATTACACAGTCTTTCCGCTTTGAGAAAACCAACGTGTGTCTCTTTCCCACAGGTCATTCGTTAGCACCCCGAACGTGTGTCGAAGACAGATAGTCGCATCTTCTGGACGATGCTCTTGGTATCGACAGGTTGTTGGTAAGACAATGATAGTATTACTCATGAAGGTGCCTGTTTTCGATCACGACCCTTCTCGGTCTCCGCCTGAAGTGGTTGGTAGTGGCGTCGCTGGGAGCCTTCCTCTCGGGCTACAATCTATACGCCTTCATGCAGGCAGCGAGAGGTCGCAGCATTTGCAATAAATAACCCCTAGATTCGAAGACCGTGATGTCGATGTTCTCTTTCATCCCGAAGACATTCAAGCAGAAGGCCGTAGAGTACCTGTCCACTTCCCCCGTAACGCATAGGACGCTGGGAAACGCCGCCATGAATGTCGCGAAGCAAACCCTCGTGACCCCCCAAACAGTGTGTCGTGTTTCTTCCAAACAACTCATTTGGTGAAATAGTACAATTCATTCTTCGTCAGCGTCCACTTCGACCGCTCCTCCCCCAGCACGTGACCCAGCCGGCGGATCGGCACGAACCGATTCTCCACGAAATAGCGCATGGTGCGATAACGCAGCATGTGACTCACCTCTGATTTATACGCCGCATACTCGTCGTTCGAGTGCGATTTGTACATGTCTTCGCGCGACTCGATAATCCGCGTCTTCGCCTTACACGCCAGCGCACTCGCAAACGACAGATGCATGTCCTCCGCGTAGTCGTACGTCAGCGCGCGCACGCGGAATACGGTGCGACTCCCCTGCGCCTCCGTCGCGTAGAGTCCAACAGCCCAGTCCACGAGACCGGGTCGCGTGGTGCGGAATTGCGAGTAGTTCTGCGGATTGAGCGACAGCTCGTGGATGATGCGACCGGCGTAGCCGCAGATGGCGTGCGTTTCGATGGCGCAGTGGGCGATGCGCTCGTTCAGCTCGCGCGAGGGAATGATGTCGTCGCTGTAGTAGAAGGTGAAGTGTTCGGGAATGGCGAATGCGAAGAGGAAGCGGAAGAGAAGCTTGAAGTCGTAGTTGAGCGACCAGAAATGACGACAAATGGTGCAGTTCTCCAGAAGACCTCGGTAGTCGACGTAGCCCAGGGACTGGTAGACGATGATCCGAGTGAGGTTGAAACTTCCCATGTCCATCTGGAGTAATTGCTCTTTCAAGTAGGGACGGCGGAATACTTGGATGATCGAGGCCACATTGTTGTTGGTGTAGCTCCCGACACACCCTGAATGGATTGCGTAGAGATTGTTGTCGCAATGCCAGAGCGATGTGTTCACGTTGGCGTACTTGACATCTTCGGAATGGATGGTGATGTACATGATCCTTTGTTCTTGGCAATGCAAGAAGGAGAGGAGGGAAACAAGAGCATTGGAACCATCTGACACGATGTTGGTCGACGTCAGCAAACGGCGGATTGTCTTGGTTCGGGTAAACGTTGCAATCACGGGGAGTTGATCTGGAGAGGGGCTCGCAGAAGTCAGGTCAGCATCTGTAAACACAAAAGCAGCCTTCTGGATAGACAGTAAGCCCTTCAGAGCTGCGTATACCCACATATGTGTGTTATTGGTCAGTTTTGTCAAGTCCGTAATAACAAAAGAATACATGATGTCGTAATACATCGACATTGCTAGTTGAAGATGGGTCACATCATCAACTTCACTGTACACATATACAATCTTATTCTCAGTCGCATTCGCTGTGATATAGCGCTCACTTGCAATGTCTTTATTGCGACTAAGTAACACGATCTGATGAAGTTTGCAAATGTCTACATCAAAATCTTCCTTCTTCACGAGTGAAGGATCACCGTCATAACTTAGAATCACATTGTATGTACACCTAGATGTGAAAACCCATTCCAACTCAAACTCCTCAGTGTTCAGATGAAAGGTGCTTGAGATTTCAGTCTCTTGCGGAAAAGTATTCAAATAGCCCTCTTTCACGGATGTGTTTTCCATGGAATCCTTCAAGGACGAGAGCTTGAAGAGCAGATAAAGACCGCATAGAGCCAATCCCTGAACAAGTGATCTCGCGATAACCATGGTTCGTAAGGAAATACTAGTTTGTAATAACCGCGGTATAGAGACAAGAGCCCGTTCTTCGATGTTGTGTTCTCCTTTCTCTTTGTTTCAAGCAGCCCTCGATCCCAGATCTGCCAATTTCCATTCTCTCCGTTCTTTTGTTTCTATTCGTGGAACGTTTTTAATTGCTCGAACTGTGGATACAGAGGGAGTTTTCCATCCGTCCCGTTATTCTTGATCATCAAGGATCCTGTCAAACAGATGTCTTGTCCATTTTTCTCTTCCTATTTCAACTATGGAATTAA
>OLNF01002126.1_pt1 | contig 15970 bp, 14 predicted proteins | sample 1673061 | NCBI WGS metagenome assembly OLNF01 (sample SAMEA3136751, study PRJEB25190) | human gut metagenome | reverse complement strand
CTTGATCACAGCGCGGATGAGATCACAACCAAAGAGGCGGATGTGCTGATCAAGGCGGTCGGCGCGGCACTCGGGGACGATGACAAACGCTTTTATACCGGCGTCTCTTATCGCCACTGCCTGCTTTGGAAGGGGCTGTTTGAATCCTATCCTTTTGCAAGACCGCATGATATTATCGGGCAGCGCATCGGCGCTTATCTGCCAAGCGGCGAGCAGGGGCAAAAATATCTTGCGCTGATGGAAAAAAGCTATGAGATTTTGAATCATCATCCCATCAATGAAGCGCGCCGCAAGGCGGGGCTGCGCCCTGCCAATTCCATCTGGCTGTGGAGCCCGGGCGCAAAGCCCTCTCTTCCCTCCTTCCGGGAAAAATGGGGGCTGCGTTCCTGCGTGATCAGCGCGGTGGATCTGATTAAGGGCATCGGCATCTGCGCCGGCATGGATTCCATCGATGTCCCCGGTGCAACCGGTAACATCAACACAAACTTTGCCGGCAAAGCACAGGCAGCGCAGAAGGCATTCCGGGACGGATACGAATATGTCTATGTGCATGTTGAAGCGCCCGATGAATGCGGGCACCGCGGCGAGCTTGAAAACAAAGTGAAGGCGGTGGAGCTGATCGACGATCAGATTCTGCGCCCCTGCCTTGCTTATCTGAAAGATAGCGGCAAGCCCTTTAAGATCATGGTGCTTCCCGACCATCCGACCCCGCTGTGCAAACGCACACATACGCACGAAGCCGTTCCGTTTTTCATCTATGACAGTGAAAAAGAGCAAAACGGCGTATCCCTGTACAGCGAGGCAAACTGCGCAGCGCAGCCGCTCTATGTGCCAAACGGCGATATGCTCATGGAATATCTCACCGGTAAAAAGACGATGCTATAAGCGGCAATTGACCCGTTTTTGAAAGGAGAATTTTCGGAAATGGAAGAAACAAAGCAAGTCCAAAATGCAAACGCTCCCGAAGAGAAGCCGCAAGGCGTTGACAAAAAAGTAAAAAACATATTGAATATACAAAAAGAAACGAATATACTAAACATATCACATAGGATCAATTGAAGGGAGGAAATACGTATGAAAAAATTACTCACAAGGCTGTTCATTGCAATGCTGATATTGACATTTACTCCAACAATGAACACTCAGGCAAAGGCAAAGATCAAATTGAACAAAACAAAGATTTCTTTACAAAGAGGGAAAACTTACACCTTGAAAGTAAAAGGAACAAAGAAAAAAGTAAAGTGGTCAAGCAACAAGAAAACGATCGCAACTGTAACAAGAAAAGGAAAAGTTACAGCCCAAAAGCCAGGAACAGCAGTGATCACAGCCAAGATCGGAAAGAAGAAATACAAATGTAAAGTAAAAGTATGGCAGAAAACAACAAAGAAACCGACAAAGACTAATACAGAGCCGAATCCGATAGGGACAAGAGTCAATCCGGCTGATCCAAGAACAGGAATCACATTAGATACAACAGGAGGAACCGTTTACTTCAAACTGACAGAAACTTTAAAGGGACAAGAAGCAGAAAACCGATTATTACAGATGAATCAATCATTAGAAGAAATCAAACAAGGAGAATATGAACATACAGGAACAACCTTAGTACTGTTTGTCTATGATGTGCAGGCCGTGAATGGGTTTGCAGCTTATCCATTAAATGGTCTGGATATCATCAATTCTTATACACTATATGATAGAACATGCTCGAAAAATATAAAGAATATAGAAAGTTTCTATTTATCAGAAGGTTATGAAGCAATGATACCAACAAATCTGAACTTATATACAGGAGCAAGCAGTAAAATGTACGAAGCCCTTTGGATACCAAATGAAATGACCTCATTTAGTAACCAGATATATACAAAAAATCTTACACCATATTGGGTGAGATATCAGTTTTAAAAGAAAGCTGCATCATTCATATACAAACAATCTGTTATAGCCAAAAACTATATCAAACTAAAAGAAATACATATTTTACAAAATCCTAATATACTGTTATACTAAACACAATCAGTTGAAACAATACAATATAAATAACAAAAAAATAGAAAGAGTATGAGGTGAAAAGTATGAGAAAAGGAACATTAAAAAAAGCATTAGCATTAGCATTGACAGGAGTAGTTTTAGTCGGAGCATTCGCAGGATGCGGAGCAAAGAAAGATAGCGGTGATAAAAAAGAAACAAAGAAGATCGTTATTGGAGCAAGTCCATCTCCACATGCTGATATCTTAAAAGTAGCGAAGAAAGAATTAAAGAAAGAAGGATACGAATTAGAAATTAAAGAATACTCTGATTACGTACAGCCAAATACAGCACTCGAATCTGGAGATTTAGATGCAAACTATTTCCAGCACAAACCATATTTAGATGACTTCAACAAACAAAAGAAGACACATTTAGTATCCGCTGGAACAATCCATTATGAACCATTTGGAATCTTCCCAGGAAAGACAAAGACATTAAAAGCATTAAAGAACGGTGCAACAGTTGCAGTTCCTAACGATACAACAAATGAAGCAAGAGCGTTATTATTGTTACAGGATCAGGGACTTATCAAATTAAAAGACGGAGCAGGATTAACAGCAACAAAGAAAGATATCGTAGAGAATAAAAAAGATTTAGCAATCAAAGAAATCGAAGCGGCTCAGATTCCAAGATCATTAAAAGATGTTGATATCGCAGTTGTGAATGGAAACTATGCTTTAGAAGCAGGATTAAAAGTCAACAAAGATGCATTAGCAACAGAAGATGCTGATTCTATCGGAGCTAAAACATATGGAAATGTTGTAGCAGTGAAAAAGGGAAATGAAAAAACAGATGCAACAAAAGCACTGATCAAAGCTCTAAAGAGTGATACAGTGAAAAAATATATCAATGACAAATATGATGGAGCTGTTGTACCTCTGTTCTAAGAGCAGAAGATTGCTATAAACCATAAATAATTTATGGAAGTAACAAGAAATTATTGAAAAAATCAACTGAAATTGTTATGATTAAGCTATTGTCTGTCAGGAAAACTGATAGGCGATAGCTTATCTGATTTTACAGGATAAGAAGAAAGTCCGATGAAGTGATCAAAGGACAATGAAAAATAAGAAAGGATAAAGTCATGATTGAATTAAAAAATATAGATGTTACCTTCCAAAATGGCAGTCATGAATTCAAAGCAGTTGATAATGTAAGCTTAAAGATCAACAAAGGAGAGATTTTTGGAATCGTAGGACCAAGTGGTGCTGGAAAGAGTACTCTGGTACGTGTGATCAATTTGTTACAGAGACCAACGAATGGAGAAGTGATCATTGAAGGATCAGATATTACGAAGTTTAACCGAAAGCAATTAAGAAAAACAAGATTGAATATTGGAATGATCTTCCAGCATTTTAATCTGATCAGTGGATCAACGATCGCTGAAAATGTTGCATTTTCATTGTATGCCAATAACTATCCAAAGGATAAGATCAAAGACAGAGTGAAAGAACTCTTAGAGATCGTACATCTTCCAGAAAAAGCAGATGCATATCCAGCAAACTTAAGTGGAGGACAGAAACAAAGAGTTGCGATTGCAAGAGCATTGGCGAACAATCCAGATATCTTGTTATGCGATGAAGCAACCTCCGCATTGGATATTGAGAATACAGAAGAAATCGTGGAATTATTACGAGAGATCAATGAAAAAACACATATCACGATCGTATTTATCACACATGAGATGGATGTAGCAAAGAAATTATTTGATCGTATTGCATTTATGGAAGATGGAAAGCTGAAAGAAGTTACAGATATCTATTCTGCCTTTGCAAATCCTAAGTCAGATATTGCAAAGAGTCTGGTACAACGCGTATTAAATGTAGAGGTTCCAGAGGGATTAAAAGCAAAAACAAATGAAGAGATCCTTCGTTTAAGTTATACAGGAGATGATTCTTATGATCCTGTGATCAGTGTTGCTTCTAAGAACTATGATATTACAATGGATATCATCAATGGGAAAGTCGATTACATCAGGAATAAACCATTTGGTATGTTGATCGTAATCCTTAGAGGAGAAGATGCAGAACGTAAGAAAGCATTAGAATACATTAGTAAGAATGTATATAAATTAGAGAGGTTAGGAGGAAGATAATATGAATGAAACATTAGAGATCATCCAGTCAGAATTTGCCCAGGCATCTTTTGAGACCTTTGAGATGGTATTGATCTCCATGATCGCAGCAGCAATCCTTGGAACGATCTTAGGACTAGTATTACATCTGGCATCGAATCCGATTTTTTATAAAAACAGGGTAGTTAATGGCATTACAGGAACGATCATCAATGTGATCAGGTCTTTGCCATTTATCATTTTGATCATTGTATTACAGCCGTTGGCGAGACTGGTTGTAGGAACAAGTATCGGACCAATCGCAGCATCTGTATCTTTGGCAATCGCAGCAATCGCATTCTATGCAAGACTTGTGGAAGGTGCATTTAGTGAGGTTGATAAGGGTGTGATCGAAGCAGCGGTTGCAACAGGAGCAAGTATGCCTCTTATTATTCGTAAGGTTTTATTTGTAGAAGCAACACCAGCACTGGTTCGTGCTTTAACTGTAACTTTTGTTAGTGTGATCGGATATTCAGCAATGGCTGGAGCTGTTGGAGGCGGCGGGATCGGTAATCTTGCGATCATGTATGGATATAACCGTTATCAGACAGGAGTATTATTAGTAACAGTTGTTGCACTTGTCATCATCGTTCAGGTTGGACAATGGATCGGAGATAAGATCGCACTGAAGCTTACAAGAAAATAAGATCAGCCAAAATATAGAACAAAAATAAGAATTTTTCATATCAAAATAAATATTTTCTTTTCTTCTGGACAGAATATAAGTATCAAGATGTTAAAGAGAAAAGGAGATACAAGATGAAAAAGACGTTAAAACTTACGAGTCTTTTGTTTACACTGATCCTTGCAGTATCCGTTGTATTTACTGGATGTGGCAACGGCAGAAAGGATTCTACGACAAAAGGAACAACAGAAAATAATAATGCATCAGGTACAACGGAAGATAATCTGGTAGACGATGCTGAGGATGCCGTTGATGATGTGGCAGATGGAGTTGGAGATGCGGTAGATGATATCGCAAATGGTTTTGATAACTATGACGATGCACATGATTATTTATTAAACCGTCTGCAAAATGACGATAAAGATGGTAAGTATGAAGTTCGAAATGAGACAAAAGACGAACAGGAATACAGGGATGGAGCCAGTGGATATCATTTTGAAATCTATGATACATCCGATGATTCTGGGAAGAAATACGGAGATTTCTATGTAGATAAAGATACAGGAAAGATCTACAAACGAAATACAAAAACAGAGAAATTAGAAGAATATAAGAAATAAAAAGAAGGCACAGGGGTGTTAATCCTGTGCCTTCTTTAATGCATTTTTGATCGCTTGTTTTAATAATGTATACGTATACTGGCTTTGCCCGTCAAATTTGATATCATCAATATTTTGAACTTTGGGAAGTTGTTTATTGATCTCATTTAGAGAAGGTTCGATCAGAGGATACATTGTTTTGATCGATTTATTTAAATGTTTTAAAGAAATCGATTTTGCTTTGCCGTCCTTTACCGTGACCGAAAGTTCTAATTCGTTTTCTCCAAGTTTTAATGGAGAAGAATAGACACCTTGTGTGTAACCGGAAGTTTCTTTTGCTTTCTTTGATTTATGGGAAGGAACAAACATAAAGATCAAAAGTAAGATCAAAAGTATTCCAAGTAAGATAAAGATTCCGGTGTAAATAAGTTCCCGTGCTTTTAATACGACAATTTTCGTTTTTGATGACATAGTTATCCTCCTAAAAGATTCTATCTATAGTTTATGAATGGAATGAGATATTTAGAACATCTTTACGGAAAATAAAGGATAAGATATAATGATAGAAAATGGAGGAAATGATATGGCATTACAGTTTATACTAGGGTCTGCGAGATCCGGAAAAACAGATTTTATTTATGATCAGATGATCAAAGACTCCATGGAACACGAAGATGAGGAGTTCTTTTTTATTGTGCCGGACCAGTCAACGCTAAATGCACAAAAACAACTGGTCACAAGACATCCACGTCATGGAACGTTTAACATTGATGTGGTGGGATTTTTCAGATTAACTTATCGTGTATTCGAAGAATTATCATATATTCCGAAAGACCTTTTGGAAGATGAAGGAAAATCTATGGTGATCCGAAAGATTATGGAGCAGCATAAAGAAGAATTAAAAGTATTTGCGTCCAGCATGAAAAAACAGGGATTTATTGATGAATTAAAATCTTTTTTTGCAGAGGTCTATCAGTATGACGTGTCCATGGAAGATTTAAAGAAGATTACAGATGGGATGAAAGAAGAAGGATTACGCTCAAAGATGGAAGATATTCTTCTTGTGATGGAGAATTTTGAAGATTATATCAAGGAACGATACTTGATCTCTGAACAATTGTTAGATGTTCTGGCACAGAAAGTGGAACAATCAGAGAAATTAAAGAATGCGACATTTTATCTTGATGGATTTACAGGATTTACACCGATCCAGAGAAAAGTTCTGGAAAAGTTATTAAAGATCGGGAAAAATGTATATGTTGGATTGACTTTAGATGGACGTTATGTGAGAAGTCAGTACCATGAATACGAACTATTTGCCATGTCAAAGAAAGAAAAATATGAACTGATCAAACTTGCGCAAGATGCAAGAATTCCGGTGATGCCAGATATCATCTGCTGGCCAGATGAGAGAGATTCCAGGGAATTACGCCATCTGGAGCAGAATATCGAGCGTTATCCATATGAGATATACAAGGATGAACCAGAAGATATTAAAATCCGTTGTTTTATGAATCCAAGGCAGGAAAGTAGAACAGTGGCAAATGAGATTGAACGATTTGTGAGGGAAGAAGGATATCGATATAAAGATATTGTTGTATTAACAGCGGATCTTGACAGCTATCAAAATGAATTGGAAAAAAGTTTTGATGATCTGCATATTCCATATTTCGTAGATGTGAATCGAAAACTGTTAAATAATCCATGTATAGAAACACTCCTTTCTGTTCTGAAGATGATCCAGAAAGATTTTTCATATGATATGGTATTTCGTTATTTAAAATCAGGTTTCTCGAATTTTACAATGGAAGAAGCAGATTTTCTGGAAAATTATGTGCTGGCTTGTGGAATTCGTGGATTTGCCAGATGGAACCGCCCATTTGCATCTAAGTTATTTTCTGATGAAGATGTTGGAAGAGCGGAAGCCTTAAGGATTCGTTTTATTGAGGAAGTTGGAACATTAAAAACTGGATTAAAGCGAAGAGGCAGTACGGTCAAGAGAAAGCTTATCTATCTATATGAATTTCTGGAAACATTGGATGTTGAAGGAAAGATGGTAAAGAAACAGGAGATGTTTGAGGCGTCAGGAGATCTCATTGCGGCAGCAACCTATGCAAAGGTTTATGAACAGGTCATTGACCTGTTAGAACAGATGGCAGAGATTTTGGGAGAAGAAAAGCTTTCTTATGATGACTTTTTAAGTGTTTTGGAAAGTGGACTGGAAGAGATGCAGATTGGTGTGATCCCGCCAAGTCTTGATCAGGTCATGATCGGTGATATGAAACGAACGAGAACCGAAGAAGTAAAAATCTTATTTTTCCTAGGTATCAATGAAGGTGTGATTCCTGCAGCCAATGACGGTGGAGGGGTTGTCAATGACCATCAAAGAGAAGTGCTTGAAACCTATGGAATAAATCTGGCGCCTGGCATCAAACAGTCTGCCTATATGGAACAGTTTTATTTGTATCTTACGGTGTCAAAACCAACCGATCGTTTGTATTTATCCTATCGCATGATGGATGCAGCAGGAAATAATAACCGTCCGTCCTATTTTATTGAAAGGATTCAACGCATTTTTCCAAAATTAAAGGTTACGATGCAGGAAGAAGAGGTGCAGACGGGCTATACAAGGGAAGAAGCGTTAGATCAGATGATTCTTTGTCTGCAGGAGATGGAATTTGATGAAAGAGACGATGATCCGGAGAAAATGAAATGGATGCAGACGTTATATCATGCTTTAAAAGAGTTGGAACCTGTGGGTGATTATGTAGATGCAAGATTTTACACCAATCAGGCGTTGCCATTGAGCAAGGAACTGATTCATGATCTGTATGGAGATACGATTTCAGGAAGTGTAACGAGAATGGAGAAGTTTGCCGGTTGTGCATTTTCTCATTTTATGCAGTATGGATTAAGGCTTCGAAAACGTCTGGTGCATGAAATCCTGCCGACCGATATGGGAAAAGTTTTTCATAAGACGATGGAATTAGTTGGAAAGCGGAGTGATTGGAAGTTTGCGGATGATACATCAAGAGATGAATTTGTAGAACTGATGGTCGAGCAGGCAGTTACGGATATCCAAAAAGAATTGTTTGAGAGCAGCCACAGAAATGAATATGTCCTGGAGCGGATGAAACGAATCTCTAAACGAGCGGTATGGGCGATGGAACAACATATCAAGAGGGGTGATTTTACACCAGAAGAATATGAGATTGCCTTTGGAGAGGAAAATCATTTAGATTCCATGACGTTTGCTTTAGAAGATGGAGAGAAAATGTTCTTTTCTGGAGTGGTTGACCGTATGGATAGTATAGAAGATGATGAAAATAAATATTTAAAGATCATCGATTACAAATCAGGTAAACAGAAGTTTGATTTTGCCAAGATTTTTCATGGATTGCAGATGCAGCTGATCATTTATATGAATGCAATGATGGAATTATACGAAAAGAAAACAGGAAAGCGGGTATATCCGGCAGGAATGTTTTATTTTCATTTGGATGATCCGATCGTCAATGTAGAACACGAGAATGAGGCGGAAGATAAGATTTTAAAAGATCTTAAGATGAGTGGCGTCGTCAATGAAGATTTTCAGTTGATCGATCATATGGAACATACGGGATCAGAAGGATATCTGACACTGCCGGTTCGTGCAACGAAGAATGGATATGACAAGAGATCTTCTGTTTTAAATACAACACAGTTGTTCAATCTGGGAAGAATTGTGGAAAAGAAAATGACAGAGCTTGGAAATTCATTGATGCATGGAGATATTTCTATAAAGCCATATGAATATGAAGGAAGAAAACCTTGTGAGTATTGTGAGTTTAAGAATATCTGCGCCTATGAAGATGGTGTTGATCAGGTAGAGAAGATTAAGAAAGTATCACTAGAGGAGGGAAAACATGCCTTGGACCAAACAACAGCAGAAAGTCATTGATCAAAGAGATGCCGACATCTTAGTATCTGCTGCGGCAGGTTCTGGAAAGACGGCGGTACTGGTAGAACGTATTATACAAAAGATCACGGACGAAAAACATCCGATCGATGTGGATCATCTGCTTGTCGTGACATTTACGAAAGCAGCAGCAGGGGAGATGAAAGAAAGGATTATGGCGGCACTTGATGAAAAGGTGCGGGAATTTCCAGGAAATCAGCATTTTGTTAAGCAGCTGTCATTGATCCACAAGGCACAGATCACAACGATCCATAGTTTTTGTATGAATCTGATCCGTGATTATTTTTATGTGCTTGGTATTGATCCGAATACAGCACCGGGGGATGAAGGAAGATTATCTGCAATAAGAAAAGAAATATTGGATGATCTGTTGGAAGAAGCTTATGAGAAAAAAGAAGAAGATTTTATCAATCTGATCGAATCTTATTCTCCAGGAAAAAATGATAATATCATCAGTGAATATATTTTAAAGTTATATGAAAATGCAAGAAGCCACAGAGAACCAGAAAAATGGCTTGATCAGGCAGAAGAAAATATTTCAGTAGAGACAAAAGAACAGTTTGATCAGGCACCATTTATGAAGATCATCTTAAGAGATGCAAGATTTTCGATAGATGGTGCATATGATACGATTCAGGAAGCATTAGAACTGGCACTTTCTCCTGGTGGACCATATTTTTATGAAAAAACACTGCGAAAAGATTTAGAGATCATCATAAAGATCAAAGAAGCACAGACATTTTCTGAATTATGTGAAAGCTTTGTAAAGATGGAGAAACCACGACTTTCTGGACGTAAGAAAAAAACAGATGAGATTGATGAAATGCTTCAGGATCAGTGTAAGTATGAAAGAAATCAGGCGTACAATCTGCTTGATGATCTGAAAGCAGCATATTTTTATGAAAATGAGGCAAGGAGAATAATGGCTCTTAATGAAATCTTTGGAAATGTAAAGTTAACGGAAGAAGAAAATCGTATATTAGTATGGCTTGCTGGATGGGATGAACATACAGTAGAAAATGTATTGTCAGCTATCCGAAAAGTTATGGCAACAGAAGCTAAGTAACTGAAAATTTTTTAACCCTCGGCGCTTGAGAGCGAAATACACCTATCGCACAAATCTGCGGTTTATACTCTGTGTATTTCGCCCTGCCGGGAGCTATGCAAGTCAGAAAGGAGTAATATCTATTATAAGAAATTCATTTATTCAAATGTCGAAACTGATAAAACTGAAAGGGCGAATCAACTACATATCAAGTCATGCAAGACAAGAAAATCTATATGCTGTCTATGAAATAATTGACTGTAAATTTTGGTCAGAATTGTCTGTATGTAATCAAGAAGAATTTAAGAAGAGTGGAACAGAAGGAAGATTCATTGAAGCAAGAAAACTGATAATTAGCAACGAACCGTATGGAATCAGACGGTAGATAGGGCATTAATTAGTGGTGTGTCAGAAGAGCAGATTCTGGATATAAAGGAGATGGAGATTGGTAAGAAAGTGCAAGTGGCAATTCAGAAAGAGAGAAGAGATCCAGAAAATTTTAAAAACTTGATAAGTGAAGCAATACACAGGTTGGAATTTTTAATTGGAAATGAACTTGAGGAAACGATCACAATAAAGGTAAGCAGCGTAAAGAACTACAATATCAGGTAGATCAGTTAAAGAGACAAAGAATACCAGACTGGAAGTAAGGCAAAGTCAGGCAGTATTATGGATAAATTGCAGCAAAAGACATCAGAAATGCGCAAGAATAAGGGAGAAAAGATTCATGAAAGACTATGATTTGTGATAAATTTTGGCTTAGACAATTTAGCGAATTTATTGTGTTTACCAAAGCTTATATGATATAATAATAAACAATGTTTTCAGAAAAAAGGAGCTCATAACATGGTACAAGAAAGTGGATTAGTCTGTAGAGTATGTGGAACAGTAAATGATAAAAAAGCTAAATTTTGTAATGAATGTGGAAATAAGTTAAAACAGGAGAAGGCTTGTCCTGTGTTTGAGAAAAATAAGGAAGAACAAGGCATTACTGATAAGAGATTTGGCAGTGGGCTAATGGCGGATGGTTTTAAGTTCGGAGAAGAAATTGACGAAAAGCAAAAAGTTTTTGGGAGTTCTATAAATCGAGATGAAATTAATATTATAACGTTTTCAGATAAGATGGATGAGGTGTTTGATGGTGCATGGGATGTATCAAGTAATCGAAACGGAAGTGTAATGGCATATATAAGAGAAATATGCGGGTTAACAGAATTGGTTATTGCAGGAAAAAATGGTATATGCGCAAATGAAAATTGTTCACAGTTATTTGCGGAATATGAAAATCTCTTACAAATAAATTTTAATGGTGTATTTGATACGAGCAGGGTAACCAATATGCATTCTATGTTTAATGGATGTTATCGGCTGAAGAACTTAAATGTTAGCAAGTTTGATACAAATCGAGTAACTGATATGAGTTGGATGTTTGTCGACTGCGAACAAATAGACCAGTTAGATCTTAGTGGATTTGATACGAGTCAAGTAACTAATATGGAGTATATGTTTAAAGGCTGTGAACAATTAAAAAAAATAGATCTTAGTGGATTTGATACAAGACAGGTAAACGATATGCGGTTTATGTTTAGAAATTGCAAACGATTAAAAGAATTAGATGTTAATGGGTTTAATACAAGTCGAGTAACCAATATGGGGTGTATGTTTGGAGGATGCAAACAATTGAGACAATTAGATCTTAGTGGGTTTGATACAAGTCAAGTAACTGATATGCGATTCATGTTTGGCGAATGCAGACAATTGAGACGATTAAATGTTAGTGGGTTCGATACAAGTCAGGTAACCGATATACAGTATATGTTTAAAGGTTGTGAACAATTAGAAAAATTAGATCTTAGTGGATTTGATATAAGCAAAGTGCGCAATAAATATTATATGTTTGGTGATTGTCGCAAGTTGTCAGTGTGTGTTCCGGTGGGATGGCTTCAGAATTTGCGATAAATATTGCTAATTGAATTATTTTTGAAAAGTATGGGTGGAAAAAATAACGCTAATATGGTAGAATTAATATCAAATACTATAATTAAGAAGGTAAAGCTGTGAAGAAACTGTTATCGATTGATGAATTAATTGAACATATGAAACAAAAAGGAATTACTTTTAAGGAAGTATCAGAGAGTGATGCCAAGGAGTTTTTGCAAAAAAATAATTATTATATGAAATTAGCTGCGTATCGAGCTAACTATGAAAAATGTCCATCAGGTAAGAGGGAAGGACAGTATAAAAAGCTTGATTTTGGCTATCTGAAAGAATTATCCACAATAGATATGTATTTAAGGTATATCATTATGGATATGTGTTTGGATATTGAACACGCTATTAAAGTAAAACTTCTTAATGAGATTACAAATAATCCAGAAGAGGATGGCTATGATATCGTGCGTAAATTTATTGCAACAGATGATAATTTTCGACTTTTAAAAAGAATTAGAAGCCATAAATCAGGAGAGTATTGTAAAGATCTTATTGAAAAGTATTATCCTTATTTCCCTGTGTGGGTTTTTGTAGAAATAATTTCATTTGGTGATTTGCTGTATTTTTGTTCTTTTTATGAGGACGCGTACAAGAAGAAAATTATAAATAATGCATTAATGAATACGGTACGTGATGTGAGAAATGCAGCAGCACACAGTAACTGTCTCTTGAACAAAATGACTGAGAAAATTGATGAGACGAAGCAAGTTAACAGTGAAATTTCCAATTTTATTGGGAAAATGGATAATATTTCAAAAACTTCGCGTGTGAATAATTTGAAATATAAATTTGCAAATAGTTTTGTTACATTGCTATATGTATATGATGAATTAATGCCAGAATATTCTAAAAACAAGCGATATAAGGAGTTACAGGATTTTATGAATGGTCGCGTTGTTAAGAATAAATCGTATTTTAATAGCAATTCAAAGATTGTTGGTGTTTATAATTTTCATAAAAAAGTAATTGACAATCTGGTAAAATGAGCATATAATGTATAGCATAATTGAAAAGTTAAAGCTTTTGTAGAGAGTGGCATATCTTAGGTTTTTAACCTTGGGTGTTCCGCTCTTGATTTTTTATAGAATGCAGTGGTTTTCTGTTTGTAAGTAAGTTGACAAGCTGATACTAGTTTGATACTATAAATCCGGCGAAGGCAAATAAACTAATAAAATGGGTATAAAAACCGAAAAAATATCTCATGAAAAGAATTCAATATGAATAGTAAACACTATGATTTATTGAATTTGAGTAACAAAAAAGCTCTCTACTTATTATTAGAGAGTTAAGTATACCCGTTGGAGAACAAGACGTTTTCCAACGGGTTATTTTAAGTCAGTTTGAATTAAGTTCAGAAAGGGGACTTTATGTATAATACTATTGTAACACTTAAAAAAGGCGAAGGCCGAACGATCAAAGCTGGCGGTGCCTGGATCTTTGATAATGAAATAGAAACTATTATGGGAAGATTTACAAACGGAGATATTGTGACAGTACATGATTTCGACGGATATCCTATGGGAAATGGTTTTATCAATCAAAATTCTAAAATTCGCATACGTATGATGACTCGCAAAGCAGATCAGGTAATTGATCATGATTTTTTAACAATGCGCGTGAAAAATGCATGGGATTATCGTAAGACAACGGTAGATACTTCATCTTGCCGAATTATTTTTGGTGAAGCAGATTTTCTTCCAGGACTTGTCATTGATAAATATGAAGATGTTCTGGTAGTGGAATGTCTGGCTCTTGGCATGGAAGCTTTTAAAGAAGAGATTGTGGAAATTTTAAAGGAACTTCTTCTAAAAGATGGCATCTTAATCCGTGGAGTCTATGAGCGCAGTGATGCAAACGAGCGCACAAAAGAGGGACTGCCAAAGGTAAAAGGCTTTATCGGGGATGAATTTGACACTACTGTGGAAATTATTGAAAATGGTGTGCATTATCTTGTAGATGTGGCAAATGGTCAGAAAACAGGATTCTTCCTTGATCAGAAATATAATCGTCTTGCTATGCAGCGTATATGCAAAGGCAAAAAGGTATTGGATTGTTTTACCCACATGGGAACATTTGCGTTGAATGCAGGTATTGCCGGTGCAAGTGATGTTACAGGACTTGATATTTCTGAATACGCAGTTTCTCAGGCAGAAGCCAATGCACGCTTAAACGGACTTCAGGATACAGTTCACTTTCGTTGCGCGAATGTGTTAGATGAATTACCAAAACTTGCTGCAGCAGGCGAAAAATATGACGTAGTTATTCTTGATCCGCCTGCTTTCACAAAATCAAGAGAAGCTACTAAGAATGCAATCAAAGGATGACCGTCAGACCGACAGAGAAATCCTCGGTGTAGCCCTGCTTGACCATCATCGGGATGACGACGGAGCCGAGGGAAGACACGTCCGCCACGGCAGAGCCGGAGATGCCGCCGAAGAACATGGAACTGAGGCAGTTGACATAAGCCAGACCGCCGCGGAAACGGCCGACGGCGAGGTTCGCCAGATCAATGATCTTGTCGGAAATGCCGCCCGCGCCCATGATTTCGCCCATCAGGATAAAGAACGGGATGGAGAGCAGCGAAAAGTTGTTCACGCCGTCCACCATCTGGCGGACAAGCACGGAGAAATTCGTGCCCGTGACCAGCGCGCAGCCCAGCGTGGAGAGCAGCATCGCGAAGGACACCGGCACACGCATCAGCATCAGCGCGATAAAGCCGCCGATCAGCACGATTGCGGCGAGGGTTGCCGTCGTCATTGGTGTTCATCCTCCTTCTTTTCCATTTCCTTGAGCGCAGCCACGTCGGTGTAGTCGATTTCCTTTTCGGAATAGAGCAGGTCGTCGCGGGAGATAATGCCCGTCAGGAAGAGAATCGAGTCAAAGCTCATCACAAAGCCCGCCACCGGGATCGGCAGATACTGCCACGCGGTGGAAATACCGGTGATGGGCAGCGTGCCCGGCATGCTGAAGAGCTTCATCGTGCGCGCGCCGCCGGTGTAGAGCATGAACAGGCCGCACAGCAACACCACCACGTCCGTCAGCACGTCCAGCGCTTTTCTCACCTTGCCCCCGACCGGGAATTTGTTGTAAATCGCATTCACCGCGACATGCATGTGATCGCGAACGCCGATGGCGCAGGCGATGAAGGCGAACACCGTTACCAGCAGGCGCGGCACTTCCTCCGCCCACGACAGCCCCGTATTGAAGCAGTAGCGCAAAATAACCGTCAGCGTCACAATCGCGACCATCGCCAAAATGGAAGCCTGCGCAATGAACAGCACGATTTTGTGTGTAATGTGGTTGAGCTTCACCAGCTTAGCGGCCAGCCCCTTCTGGTTCATGGGCATTCCTCCTTTCCCCTTTTGACCCGTTTGCATAGCGCCTTTCCTCCTTTGTTCGGCCCTTTTCCGTTGGCCTTTCTCCATTTTATTTTATGCGAACGGGGCTTGCTTTGCCTAGCAATGTTGAGCGTTTTTGATGGGTTTCATCGGTTTTTTAACAAAAAATAAACGGCGTTTTGAATCGCGGAGGTATGGGTTTCTCCTTCCGTCTGCCTTCGGCAGCCACCTCCCTCTGAGAGGGAGGGCTTATTTCTTGTATAACTACT